>Ga0105162_1000119_pt1 | contig 52551 bp, 71 predicted proteins | sample JNZ201metaG_FD_81532 | JGI IMG/M metagenome (GOLD analysis project Ga0105162, IMG submission 81532) | Hot spring microbial communities from Jinze hot spring, China to study Microbial Dark Matter (Phase II) - JNZ 20120812A | ecosystem: Environmental > Aquatic > Thermal springs > Hot (42-90C) >...
GAAGCAATCAAAAAAGACTGAAAGTGTTTTATGTCAGTAGTGTTTTCTTGAAGTTATTGTTTTAGCTATTTTTTGGTTTTTGTGTATTATTCGTTGTGTGTTGTTTGTTTATAGGGTGTTGGTTTTGGATTATTGTGTAAGGGATTTGTCTCTTGCTGATAGGGGGTTGTTGGAGATTTATTGGGCTGAGAGGCAAATGCCTGTATTATCTAGATTGGGTAGAATGTATAGTGAATCGAAACCTTTAATGGGGGTTAGAATTGGAGCTGTACTACACGTTACTAAAGAAACAGCTGTACTTATGAAAAACCTCCTCTCAGCTGGAGTTGAGGAAATAGTGTTAGCAGGTAGTAACCCCTTATCGACACAAGACGATGTTGCAGCAGCTCTGGTTAAACTAGGTGTTAGAGTATATGCTTGGAGAGGACAGAGTATTGATGAATACTACTGGAGTATAAAGAAAGTTATTGAAAACAAACCAGATATTGTTCTAGATGATGGAGCAGATCTACATGTAACAATACATAAAGAATACCCCGAAATAGCCGATAGAATAATAGGGGGGACTGAAGAAACAACAACAGGAGTAATTAGATTGAAATCCATGGAGAAAAACGGTTTATTGAAATACCCAGTTATAGCTGTAAACAACGCATACACAAAATTCATGTTCGACAACAGATACGGAACGGGACAGAGCACTTTCGATGGAATACTCAGAGCAACCAATATACTGGTAGCCGGCAAAGTAGTTGTTGTAGCCGGTTATGGATGGGTAGGTAGAGGAATAGCTATGAGAGCGAGAGGGCTGGGAGCTAGAAGAGTAATCGTTACCGAAGTAAACCCAATTAAAGCACTAGAAGCATTATACGATGGTTTCGAAGTAATGCCTATGAATAAAGCATCAGAAATAGGAGACATATTCATTACAGCAACAGGTAATAAAGCAGTTATAAGGAGAGAGCATTTCGAGAAAATGAAGAATGGAGCAATACTAGCTAATGCGGGACACTTCGATGTCGAAATATGGATACCAGATTTAGAAAACATAGCTATCGAGAAGAGAATTATTAAACCATACGTTACCGAATACACGTTGAGAAATGGGAGGAAAATATACTTATTAGCAAGCGGTAGATTAGTAAATCTAGCTGCTGCAGAAGGACATCCAAGCGAAGTTATGGATATGAGTTTCGCAAACCAATTCCTCGCAGTGAAGTACATATATGAGAATAGGGGTAAACTACAAGTCGGTGTTATAAACCAACCATACGAACTAGACGTTGAAGTAGCTAAACTCAAACTCGAAGCATTAGGTGTAGAAATAGATGAATTAACCGAGGAGCAGAAGAAGTATCTCGAATCCTGGCAACTAGGAACATAACCTGGTTTTAAACAACCACAACCCCGTATATCAATGTCCTACATCTTATAAACAATATTTTTTCAAGAATAGTTGAATCGAGGTGAATTACATGGCTCTAGCTGTTCAAGCAAGAATGAGACTCATTACAGTTAAACTCCCCGAAATATATGTTGAAGGTTTAGATGAACTCGTTAAAATAGGTAGGTATAGTAGTAGGAGCGAAGTAATTAGAGTTGCTATAAGGGATCTCTTGAAGAAAGAACTATGGATCAGAGAAGCCGAACTCAGATAAACCTAGTTTTCAAAAGATTCAAACGTATATTCACGAAGCTTTCTTAAAACAAGCATATTCAAAGGCTCCCCCTCCTCAATCCGCCTCATACTATACGGAGGTTTAAAACCAGGAATAATCCTCTCCAATTCACGTAAACCAAGAAATTTACGGTAGAGAACAGGTTTAGAAACCCTAATAGCCATAGCGTATTCAGCACCCCTAATATACTCGAAATCCCCCTCACCAACACCAGAATCTCTAAACCCCCTAACATAATCAATTATAACACTCGGTTCACCAACTCTAACATCTTCAGCAATAAACTCACCTATTAAAACCTGAATAGGGTGGCTTACATAAACAACCATAATAGAACCTGGGCTCGGAACACAGCATGAAACCCTCCTCAACTCGAATTTCTTCAAACCAGCGAAAAGCCTGTAGACGAACACCGGCTTAATACTAATAAGATACTGCTCTACAGACAAAAGGAAACCCCTCTAGAATACCATACACACCCCTCTCCGGGAAACTTGAGAATTGGAGAACCACGTTATTAGTGTAACTAATGATTATGATTACCTAGGAACACGATTAGGTAGTGAAACGAGATATCAACAAGGAATTTATATTGCTTAACGCTATAATTGTTTTTAACGTTAATGAAGAGGGATAAAATGATGTTTCACTAGGTGATCCTATATTGAGCAATCCTTCTAATCCAGAACCGGGTAGTGGTCTTAAACTATATGAGAAACTAATGATGATTTTCCCAGGTTATAGGGGTTATAAGGAGAAAGAATTAATTCGTGAAACAGACCGTATTGTTAGAGAAGAACTCTATAGAGGTCTCAAGAAGAGTTTGGGAGATTTACGGAACATATACTCTATAGTTGTATCTACACAATCCACTCAGAACTTAATCGATAGAGTTGAGAGATTAATCTATAGAATAGATTCCCTAGCCGAGAAAACTAGACATGCACCATACGGTTATAAACCACTATTCCACGTCTTCAAAGTAGATGAAGAAGTACTTAATAAAATGCTTGAACACGATTTGAGACTAGGTGAAACGGTTCGTGCATTAAACAATACCACATCGTTAAAACCATCTAGTGCTGAAGATATCGCTAGAATACTGGATGAAGCCGAGAGAATAGTTGCCGATTATGAGAATATGTTGAGCGAAAGAGAGAGAATATTGTCGGGAATAGTTAGGTGATGATACATGAGTAAAACCAACGTTATCGAATGGGTAAACCCGGGTGCAGACGATATACTATGGGTATACCCATATGAAGATATTAGATGGGGTAGTGTAGTAGTAGTGCACGAGTATGAAACAGCTATATTCATGAGAGACGGTAAGCTATACGACGTACTACCACCGGGTAGACACGTATTAACAACACAGAACCTACCACTACTGACTAGAGCTTATAGATTAGTAATGGGTTATGGAGAAACACCATTCAAAGCAAAAATAGTTTTCATAAGTCTCAAACAATTCAGAGGAAAATTCGGTTTATCAACAAGAGTTAAACTAGGTCCGAGAACACTATATATGACTGAACTACAGAGCTACGGCGAATTCTGGTATAGAGTTAAAGACCCCGTACTATTCCTAACACAAGTAGCTGGAGCAGTTAGAGAAATATCGTCACCAGCAGTAGCGGATTTCATTAGAAACTATTTCGTTGAATCAATAATGCAGGAGATGAGTAAATACACTGCAATAGATATCTACACCAACCTATCCCAAGTAACCGCTAGAATAAAAGCTGGAACAATAAGAGAAGCTTTTGAACAGAGAGGATTAGAACTCATAGACGTAAAAATAGCTGGAATAAGCCTACCTCAACTCGAGAAAATGGAGAAAGAAGACCCAACATATGGATTACCACTACTAATAGCTATTCAGAAAGGAGATGAAGATAAAGTTCTAGAAATAGTTAGAACAGTTGAGTCTCTGAGAGCAATCGGTAGAGCACCAGCTGCTGGATGGATGGGCGCCATAGTAGCTATCCCCCCATTAATGCAGCAAGCAATAGCACCCACAACTCCACCAACACCACAGGCTCAACCACAACCTCCACAACCACAGGAGACTCCCGTGCTAGCTAAGTTGAGGGAATTGAAGAAAATGCTTGACGAGGGTTTGATAACTCAGGAAGAGTATAATCAGTTGAAGAAAGAGTTGTTAGAGAAGTATAAGAAGGAGATGTAGATTGATCCTTTTCAAAAGCGATAGAGAGAAGTTCGAAGACGAGATAGCTAAAGCTATAAATGATAGGAATAAAGGGAATTTAGAAGGTGCTGTAAATCACTATTTGAAAGCTTACGAAATAGCATCTAGAACAACGGATCCGGATGTTAGGAAGAGAAGCGGTGAAGCGCTATTCTACGCATTATTCTACGATGCTTTGATCAAGAAGACGCCGGAAGCTTTCTCAAAAGCTGCTGAAGCATGTGGAAAACTAGAATCTACTCATCAACTAGACATAGGTATTGCTGTGAAACCCGCAGCCGGAGACTTAGCTAGAGATTTGGAAATAGCATCTATGATATTTAGTTTACCCAAATTCGACGTTGATGCAGTTGGTTCAATGGATCAATCGGTAGCTTCACTATACGAGAAAGTTGGTAATAGGTTGTTAATGGAGGGTTCTAGGAGATTAATTATTGAGGATATACTCGGTATTCACGAAGAACTCAATACTATTGGTTTAAGACTAATCGGATACTCTAAAGTAATAGAAGCATTTAGATTAGAAGCTGATAATCCAGGTAGAGCTGTTGAGCTATATAGCGAAGCCCTATCCTATTTACAACAAGCTACACCCGAAGTCAGGAATTACGTTAACTCCAAGTTGGCTAAACTAGCTAAAGCTACTAAATGCTGGGTTTGCCATAGAGAAATACAGGGCGAGGATGTAAACTACCTTTACCTACCAGCATCTATAAATACCTACATATTGGAGAAATACGGTGCTGAAGCCTCACACTTAATAAGTGAAGGGAGGATCGCGGTATGTAGAGTATGCTACACTATGGTGTATAACCTGAGCGACGCATTAGCTAGAAAATACTATGATATGGCTATAGCAATGATACGTGAAGTTGAAGCTAGATTAGAAGCTAGAATTAGGAGTTTAGAATCTAAAATCATTAGATTAGAATCTAAAATACCGATCACCTTCACCAAATAAAGCAGTTGATGAATTTGGAAACAATAGCATTGAGATGCACTACATGTGGAGCACCACTACCAAAACCACAGCCCGGTGAAGAATGGGTTAAATGCGAATACTGTGGATTCCTCAATAAATTAGTTGATGCAACTAAGTATGTGGAGAAACTTAAGAGAGAACTGGAGAAATGGATTAGAGAAATACTCCCGCCAACAACAACTATATCGACTGTAGCTGATCTAGCGGCTAGACACCAGATTTTCCAGAACATAATTAAACCCAAAATAACCATGATTAAAGCTAACGTTAGAGCAAAGTATTTACAGTACGTATCAAACCCATTATCACCATACCCTCCACCTAAAGAACCCGGAGAGGATTCTAGAGGTTATTTCGAAGAAGCATTGAAAATCCAGACTATTAGAGAATTCGCTGTTTCAGAAGATGACGCTAAACTTGTTAATGAAACCATATTTTTCAGCAATACTACGGGATACATTATTAACGCTCTAAAAGCACTATCGAAATACGATATTAAATCAGCTTTGAAGAACGTTGAAGAAGCTTTAAACAGTATACCCAGCGAATCCAGCTACGAACTCGTTAAACTAAGATTAAATGCTGTGAAGACGGTTATATCAGCGTTAACACAAATCTACGATAGAAATACGAATGCAGCAGTTAGTTTAGCTAAAACATCCATAGACCTATATAATGAATTAATGAATAAAACATCATCAACAATCCTACCAGAAGCGAATAAAGGTATTGTTGAAATTGAGAAAATAATAGCTGAAGCTATATACAACATAGCTGATGCATCGCACAGATACTTCACAGCTGGAAAAGACCCTCTCGAAATCATGAAATGGATTGAAACATATATGAAGGTTTACGCGTGGTTAAGAGAGAACTATGGGAGACCTATACAGGATTTAATTGAAATATCATATAATTTCAAGAAATTCGTATATGGAAAAACGGGTTCGCCGGAAATCAGTATCGTAGAGAGCAGCGGCTCAATATACATTCCCTTCCATATCATTGATTGTAGATTCTCGTATACTAAAGGATTCATTTTCAAAAAAGGCTCTGAATCCAGAATTACACTACTCGTATCATCCATAATACCATACGTTGAAAACCCGGTTATAGATGTATTAGGTTTAGAGTCTGGAGTACCGGTGAAACCGGAGAAAATTAGTGAGTATCCAATCATTAATCTAGTTAATAACGTTGTTTCATCAGCGAAAAACTCGAGCTTTCCAGGAGACTCTAGAGGATTCCCCCCATTCATCACCAATGTTTTAGCTGAGAAAATAGCTGATAAATACATTGAGAAAGCTAATGCTAAGTATAGAGATAAAATAACTTTTGCTTCAACGAAATCTACTGGAATAATCTATATACCTTTCATAACTAGAAATCAGAGAATTTTGAACAACAAATTAGGTTTTGATTTGAAGTTAACAATAGATTTTAATAATTTAGTTAAGCTAGCATTATAAGCTAGAGGTGTTGATCGTGTTGAACACACCAATACTATTTTTAGGGTTATTTACAACTGCTATATACATCATACTGACTTTCCTGAGAATTAGGTTATCAACGCTATTCATGGATTTCGCAGTATTCCTATCATCAATTCTCGTAGCTATTGCCGTAACTTTTAATCCTGTTTGGAACAGTTTAAACATAGCGCTCTCCATATTCCTATATATTAACGCATTATGGCTATACGGTATTGAAAATAGAGTTGTTCCTAGAAAAAGAACTATTATTAACCCATCCCTACCGAGGGTTTTCGTAGGTTTAATACTATATCTCGTTGCAACATGGATAATATTCTCCCAACTAGATGTTAGGTTAGGTATGATAGCAATACTATTATCCATAATTCTCGGAACACATAGGATGGTGAGAATAGAGAAAACGATGTAAAAATACCTTTACCGCCGAGGTAAATCTAGATTAGATTAATTCGTGAAACGTTTATCAACGTTTTATTTATTACCTCGTAGAAAATATAGTTTCATAATTTAGATGATGGAGGCTGGTATTTCTGAATAGTGATGATTGACGCCAAATCTGATGGTTGATGTTTTTGAATAAAGCATTAGAGTATGGAGACCTCGTTCTACTATATATTGATCACAAGAGGAAAGCAATTGTTAAGTTAGTGGAGAGGGGCGTAACTGGTTTCGATAAAGGTTTTGTAAAACACGATGATATAGTTGGTAAATCATTTGGAGAACACGTCTATACGAATCGTGGACATAGAGTTTATTTACTAGAACCACTACTAATGGATTACGCAACACTAATATCTAGAAGAACACAAATTGTTTATCCAAAAGACGCTTCTCTAATCATACTATTAGCTAACGTTAAACCAGGCTCTAGAGTTCTAGAAGCAGGTGTTGGTTCTGGTCATTTAACAACAATTCTAGCATCGATAATTGGCGATAATGGACGCTTATATGGTTTCGATATTGATAAGGATTGTTTAGAAACAACTAGGAGTAATTTAGAGAAACTTAATTTACATAAGAGAGTTGAGCTTAAACTACACGATATTAGAATAGATCCTGGTTTGAGAGATCTAGATGCTGTAATACTCGATATTCCAGACCCATGGAATGCTTTAGAAACAGTATTATCTGTTCTTAAACCATCACATCCACTAGTAGCTTTCCAACCAACAATGAATCAAGTTGAGAAAACAGTGATTGCTATGAGGAAAACTGGTTGTTTCGTAGATATCCATGTTTATGAAACACTACTTAGGGAATTGAAGGTTGAAGAGGGGGCTGTAAGACCATATACTACAGCAATATCACATACAGGCTACATAGTTTTCGGTAGGAAAATTAAGGGGGGAGTATAGGAGTTACTTATGCCTCCCCATTACGTATAGGTAAACCGTATGTGTTAATCCATTCTCATCCCTAACATCAATAACCTTCTCGTGTCTCCAACCGGGGATTCTGAATTCGTGACTAACAACTCTAGTTCCATCTCTCAATTCCCTCTCAAATTTAGGTTTTAAAGCTTCATTAACTGCTGTTAATAGGAATAGTGTAACAATAGTTGCTTCACTAATATTTACTTCGAAGAAATCCCCATGGATAACGAAGGCTCTATTAGATAAACCATCGTTTTCAATCCTATACAGTGCTTCCTTAAACCTCTCCCTATCTTTCTCAACACCAACAGCTTTCTTAACATTAAACTCTTTAACAGCAATAGCAATAATCCTCCCATCTCCACAACCCAGATCATAGACAATATCGTTTGGACCGGCTTCCGCTAATTTAAGCATAGCTCTAACAACAGGATAGGGAGTGGGTACGTATGGGACGTAAAAAGACAAGTTGCTTAAACCCCCGAGTTATGGAGAGTTTATTCCACTTTATGGTAAAAAATATTGAGTGCCTTAAAACTATTTCTCGAGTTCCCTGATCTTTGAAGTAACGATCTCTACGGCTTTATCGAAATCGGGTTTAAGCTCTTCATTGAGAGGGAGTTGAGATAACAATACGGAGATCGAGCCATCGCTAAGTTCAACGAGTAATTGCGGAACCCAAGCCATACCGTACTCATCCGTATCTCCATGCTCTATTAGGAATAGGTAATCCTCATACCTGATCTCGAGCTCTAACGACAGGTTTTTAGATAGTGTTTCAGCTAGTTTAACCCAGAAATCGTGATAGGGATGATGAGTAGCCGTTACAAGATAAATCTTTTTCGCCTTAACCATAGAAACCCGCCCAAACCAATATTTTAAACAACGGGTTCCTTCTTCTTCCTCTCATCTTCAGCTCTAACTTTGATTAATCCTAAAAATATTGCACACGATATACAGTATTTTTTCGTTACAGGATACCTCATTATGATTGCACCCTTCTTCTCCAATTCCTGAGCAAGCTGTGGATCAACTGGAGAATGCATTCTCGTTACTACAATGATTTTATCTTCTGGAACGAGTCTTCCACACTGATCGCATGGAACTACAGAAATACTGCCCTTACTCCCCTTCCTCCTACCTCTACTCTGCCTCTTCTTAGGCAAATCAATACACCTTTAAATCGAGTATTGTGATCGTATATTTAGGAAAATACTTATAAATATAACTATTTCTGTATAGACAATGAATAAAATGTTTTAATTCAAACGCTTAATACCAATAATCTCTTCTTTCGAAATACCGAGAGCGCTCAATAATTGAGATAGCGTTGAATGAATTATTTCAACGTACTTATCCGGGTCTATTTCATATAGTTTAGCTAGCTGTAGAGCTTTATAACCATCCCTACCGCGGATTTTAACATATGGAATTATATCCCCCTCCTGAACCTGGAAATAGTTTTTAAGTTGGAGAGCTGCTTTAATATGGGGGGGTGTTACTTTAACGTATTCTTCAGGCTTCTTCGTTAAACCAACTTTAAAACAGAGTTTGTCGAGCGTAATCTCCTTCCTCTTCAAACTAACATATAGTTTCCTAACCTCATCTTCAAGCCAAACCTTGAATTTAACGAAATCCTCGGGAGCTTCAATAGATTTTATCCTCTCAAGAATATCTTCAAAAACAAATTTTAGAAATTCGGGAATATTCCTCTTCTTAGCTAATAAACCCTTAATCTCTACATCCCCATTAGTAGTTCTACCTAGGTAATTCTTCTTCAAACCACTAAATAAGACGAATGTGAATGTCTTATCAATCTCGATTTCTAAACCAAAAGATTTAGAAACCCATTCCTGAAGCTTAATTAATTGCTGTTCAGTCGGATTCCATAGGAATAATGAATCTGTATCTCCATAAACAACCTTAATACCGATATCAGCCGATTTCCTCAAGAGAGAGTAGAGGATCCTCCTACCAATAGCTGTAACGCTCTCAGCTACAGCAGGTGAGTATAGTGGGAAACTAGATGAGCCGAATACACCATAACTAGCGTTAATGAGAACTTTCAATGCTCTCTGAACAATATCGTACCAAACAATCTGTTCTTTAACTAAGTCTTTCCTCTTAGCCTTCTTCTTATATACACCAACACGTAAATCCCTTAATAAACCAACAATTCTCGATGATAAACCCTGTTTATCGAGACAAACCTCGTGTAGCTTCCTCCCAGTTTCATCTACAATATCTAGTTTCCTACCGTTACAGAATGGTGTATCCACAGTTTCATAACTGAGATTAAATGATTTTATAACGCTTGGGTATAGAGAAGCGATATCTAGAACAACTACTCTGAATAATATTCCTTTAATAGGCTCTATAACTAGAGCGCCAGCGTATTTCTTACCATCAATTACTGCTTGTGTAGCGCTTTGCTTAGCGTATTTGAGAATATCCTCTCTCTCTGGAATCAAGTAGTTGAGTTTCCTGTGCTCCCAATAAATCATATTCTGGATCCATTTAGATATGGTTTTCCTACATATTTCCTCCAAACCGGTTTTCGTTATTCTAGCTAGTAGAATCATTAATTTCCAAACCAGTTCATCGCTGAAATCAAGTAATTGAAGTGTAATTAGAGCATCACGGTAGTTGTAGGTTACGAGTTTAGTAATACTCATTTCACTAGGGCTCTCAATATATTTTAACTTACCTACACCTAGTAAAGCTAGCGATACAGCATCCAGAGTTTCCTCCTGATACTTACCTCCAAAAGCATATGCTTTAATAGATCTGTTTTTAAAGAACTTATATAGATCTATGTGAACCCCTGTTTTCACTCTAGCAATATTCTCACCGATCTGAATAGGTATATGTTCTCTACTAATACCGAGCCTTAACGCTCTCGTATATAAGTATGGTAGGTCGAAAGCATCTCCATTATATGTAACTATAACTGGGTGTTTCTTAACGGTTTCGAAAACCTCCATTATCAACGATTTCTCATTATCGAAGATCTCTATAACCGCTTCAAACGGGTAATCTTCGTGAACTTCGCCCCACATGTTCTCCCTAGCTAGAACTAGAACTTTCTTTAAACCATCATTACTAACCATAGCTACGCTTATGACAGGATATTGAGCTTGTTTAGCTGAAGGAACCCTACCCCTAAACGGTGTTTGAACCTCGATATCTATAGATAATTTCAGAGCTTTAGGCGGTTTTTCTTCGAATAAATAAATCCATTCCTCCAATATACTATTCATAGATTTAGAATCCAGATCTCCGAAGAGCTTCTTAATTTCAGCTATAGTATCGTCGGAAACGCTTGGTTTAACTAGTTTGAAAACATCTCTATTGATTTGTTTAACGACATACTTCATACCGGGTATTAAGAGGTTATCGTAAACATAGTTATTATGGTACTTTATGTGCGCTTCATACGCTTTACTAACCCTGCTCCTAAGTCTAGCAACATCCGTTGGAGTTTGAGTTACTATTTTCGTTAATTTCATTTTCTTCATCGATATCGGATCTATTTTCTCGACAACATCAACTTTCACAAACCCCTTATCAGATGCGAATTCCTTGTTGTTAGCTATATTAACGGGATCTTCTACCGTTATGAAATATGGTTTATGACCAGTAGGGTCAGGTAGTAGTTTAATACTTCTACCATCTTCGCTAAGGAATACTAAAACAGCTTTATTTATATCACCATCATACCTAACATCTAGTAGGTAATGGGGGGTTTCAATTTCCCTAACATAGAGGTCTGAATCAGAAGTATTTACAAATATTCTTCCAAAACCGCTCTCTCCACTAGTTAAAACCATGATTCCTAAACCCTACTCTCCCTAATCAATAGTATTGCTTCAGCAACATCTCCATTAGCTCTCTTTAAAGCTTCTAATGCTTTATCTCTAGAAACCCCGGTTTGGGAAATAATGAAATCAATATCTTCTTCAGAATACTCTACGGGAGTTTGTTCTTCAACGGAGCTCCCAATTATTTGATACAATGTTTGATTCTGAAACTTCATACAAGTAACTTGGGGTTTCTCAATAACGATCTTCTTGCTTTTAAAATAAATCTCAACTTTCTCAACATCACTTAATTCCTCAACATTAATACCTAGTCTCTGCATCGCTCTCTTAAACTCACGGAGATTGAATTTCGGAAACATTCCTCTCAACCAATGTATTTAAAACTACGTGCATCGATCACTATCTTTAAGGAAACCTGATTTATGAAAATCTCTTAACTATTTTATTAACAATACTTAGGTTTAAAACTAGTTATGTGAATCAATGATCTGGGAATAACAATGATATATTTGAAAATACTTGGTGGAGGTTTAGAAGTAGGTAGAGTTGGTTTAGAAATAATTGATCGTAATAAAGCTATACTTCTAGATTACGGAATTAATTTCGATGAAGAAGATAGGCCTCAATACCCGCTACACGTTAAACCATCCGAGTTGAGCAGTATAGTTATTAGTCACGCTCATTTAGACCACGTTGGTGCAGCACCATCACTATACGTTACCGGTGAAACCCCACTATACACTACAGAACCAACTCTTGAGATAAGTAAGATACTAATTAATGATTTCCTCAAAATTAGCGGATACTACGCTGATTACGATATTATTGAAGTAAATAATATGGTTAGGAACACTAGAGTAATCGATTATGGAGTTGAAACGGAGGTGGAGGGTTTCACCATTATTCTAACTAATGCAAACCACATTCTAGGTAGTTCAATGATATATTTAGAAACACCTAGTGGTTATAGAATACTGTATACTGGGGATTTCAACAATATTGAAACAAAAACTCTCCCACCACTAGAATTCAGTTTTAGAGATATAGATATCCTAATTATAGAGACAACATATGGTTCTAAAAAACACCCGCCTCGTAAACTAGTTGAGAAAGAATTCGTAAACGATATTGAAGAAGTAGTTGAATCTGGAGGAACAGTTCTAATCCCAGCTTTTAGCGTTGGGAGAACACAGGAGGTTCTAGCTATAATATATGAAAACGCTCCGCATCTAGACGTATATGTTGATGGTATGAGTAAAGATATTACAACACTCTATCTGAAATACCTGCATTTATTGAAGAACCCATCGCTTTTCAGAAAAATAGTTGAAAACACGTATTTCGTTAGAGGATGGGAGGATCGTAGAAAGATTTGGAAAAGAGAATGCGTTATAGTAGCGTCGGCGGGCATGCTTAATGGAGGACCCAGTTTATACTATTTGAAGAAGATTTATGAAAACGAGAAAAACGCTGTTTTCATAGTTAGTTATCAATCCCCCAATAGTTATGGACATAAAATTCTAGAATCTGGTTCTCTTGATGAAATAGGTTTAGGTAGAGTGAAAGCTAGAGTTAAGTGGTTCGACTTATCTAGTCACGCCGGTAGAGATGGTTTATTAGAAATCGTATCGAGATTCAAGAATAGTTTGAAACACGTTATCGCTATTCATGGTGAACCGGATTCAGCACATTTCTTCGCTAATAGTGTTAAAACAAGTATAGATAAGGATTTGGAAATACACGTTCCATCTAATGGAGAAGTATTGGAGTTAACCTAGAATTCAACAATACTCTGACACTTAAGTTCTTTAAGGAAAGCATCGAGCTCTTCTAGCGGTATCTTGATTGTAACGAGCCTACTTTTAGTTCTAGCTTTAACTTTCGCAAACCCCTTATCGCTATCCCTATAAACTCTACACTCAACAGCTCTTTCAACAATCTTTTTGAAAACCTCTTTATCTGTAACCTCGATTGGAGACATATCTAAACCACCTACGTGTCCAAACGCCGGGGCGGGGATTCGAACCCCGGACCACCGGGTTTCCACTGGGCTCTAAATCTAGAGATTAACAGCCCGGCGCTCTACCTGGCTGAGCTACCCCGGCATACTATAGTTATTTATGGTTAGATTTTGCCTTAAATCTGTTTCTATCTAGAACATAGTTTCGCCAAACTCCCTCCACTATATTGTTTAAATGATCTATAGGTGACCATATTGAATGGATCTAAGGTTAGCGTAACAATCGATTTAGAATTACTAGCATTGAGGTTGAAGAATAAGGGTAAGAAATTTATTAAGATAGATGAGTTGGCTTACGAACTAGCTACAACTCCACGCTCAGCGGGTAGAATACTCGTTTCTCTAGCTAAACTTGGATACGTATCTAGATGGAGTAGTAGAGTGTATTTAGTTCATGGAGAAAAACTATAAGTAACTAGTTATGGAGACATGAAATCTTCTGGTTTGGGAGGTTCTGGTTTAAGACCCTTTCTCTGCCTTATTTTAGCAATTAAATCCATCAACATACTGTCTGGAATAGGGCTCCACCTGCTGAACTCCTGTCCCCAGAAAGCCTTACCAGCCGTTGCGCCACGTAGCTCACCAGCTATATCGAAAGACTCGGAAACCGGTATTTCAGCAATAATTTTAGCAACAGCGCCTTGCTGAATAACTTCTAGTAACTTACCCCTCTTCTTCGTAATAATCATTGATACTGAACCCATGTACTCTAGTGGAACTCTAATATCTAGTTTCAATATCGGCTCAAGAATTGTTGGTTTAGAGGTTAGCATACCTACAAATATAGCGTTACGAATAGCTGGGAATAGCTGGGCTGGACCCCTGTGAGCAGGGTCTTCGTGAATAATAGCGTCGTGTAGGATCACTTTAACGCCACGAACGGGTTCCATAGCTAATGGTCCTTCACGCATAGCTAGTTTAAATCCTTGAATAAGAGTATCTCTAACTTCTCTCAAATACTGAACACCAGTTGTTAAATCTACGAAAACATTTATGTTTTCATCAACACACCATATTCTCTTAGCTTCTTCAGAATCCCAACCAGCCTCTTCTCTAAGTATCTTAGCCCTCTCTCTAGCATCCATATCATCAGTTACAATACCGTTACTAATTAATGAAATAGTTTTCTCATCCAGAGGCTCTACGCTAACGTAGACTTTATTATGCTTATTCGGAGATTTACCTTCAAATACTCTACTCTTATCCCTAATACTCTCTCTATAAACAATCAGTGGAGCACTAGTAACTACATCTAAACCATAGAATTCTTTTAGAAGAGTTAAAGCAATCTCTATGTGTAGAGAACCTAAACCACTAAGTAAGTACTCACCCGTTTCCTCATTAATTTTAACAACTAAACTTGGATCCTCAATACTGAGCTTATGTAGAGCATCGATTAGTTTCGTAAGTTTACCAGGGTCTTTAGGCTCTATAGCTACTGTAACAACAGGTTCTGTAAGTACTCTCATTCTCTCGAATGGAACCATAACGTCTTTATAAGCCAGAGATACTAGGGTTTCACCAGCTCTCGCTTTATCTAAACCTAGGAGAGCAGCTATATTACCAGCAACTATCTCGTCCGCCAACTCCCTGTATAGCCCCATGTATAGACTAACCTGTAGTATCCTCTGTTTAATTCTAGAATTAACGAGCCATAACTCATCGCCTTCACGAACCCTACCGGAATATAATCTACCAGTAACGACTAATCCAGCATGCGGATCAACTTTAACATCGTTAACGAGCATAACTGTCGGTCCATCGGGATCTATTTCTAGCATTGCCTTACCAATCTCGCTGTTCAAATCCCCTCTCCATATTTTTGGAATCCTATATTTCTGGGCTTCCTTAGGATTAGGTAGGAATTTAACAACAGCATCTAGTAGAGCTTCATGTAAAGGAACTGCTTTTCTTAATTCCTCAACCCCCGCTTCACCCCTCTGATAAGCATCGACAACATCGCTGAACTTTATTCCCTTCTGCTGAGCTAACGGTATTGAGAAACCCCATCTATCCTTAGCACAACCTAGTATAACATGACCTTTAGATGGGTCTAATTGCCAAGCTGTCTTTACCTCCTTATCCCCATACATGTATATTAGGTTATTCACTTCCTTAATTATATGGACAAGCCTATTCTGTATCTCGGTTGGAGATAATTTCAGTTCTTTAATCAATCTATCGATCTTGTTTATGAATAGAATAGGTTTAACCCACTCCTCCAGCAGAACTCTAAGATACATTTCAGTCTGTGTCATTACACCCTCAACAGCGTCGACGACAAGTATAGCTCCATCAATAACTCTCAAAGCCCTCGTAGTTTTAGCTGAGAAATCCACGTGGCCCGGGGTATCTATTAGATTAATAAGATATGGTTTACCTTTATACTCGTGGTATAAGCTAATATTAGCTGTTTTTACAGTCATTTGCCTCCTCTGCTCAACATCTAGATAATCGAGAGCTAACGCTTCACCAGCAACTTTCTCAGATATTATTCCAGCAGCTGCTAACAAACTATCAGATGTAGTTGTTTTACCGTGATCCACGTGTGCCGTTATACCAATATTTCTAATTTGTTCAACATTCCTCATTAGCTTCAGTATTTCAGCTGTTTGCTTATACCTAACCATAACTTAAACCCTCCAGACACTATGAACACAGGGTACACAGCGGTTTGGATAACCTAATTACACAATACATTTATAAACATTCATTGAGAACAGGTTTTAATGTATTTCTCGAAAACACTACTCGCTAATCGTATAGCATCATCAACTAATGGTTTGAACTGAACGATCTCTTCTCTAGAAGAAGCTATCAACTCAATATCTACATGAAGAACTAGACCATTATTCTTCTCGAGCTTCAAAATCAATCTATAATCTACGCTGCGAGGAAGTTTCCCGGTCAAGAAGCTACTAACAGCTTCCTCAACTCTCAATAACACTTCTTCTAACTCCTCCTCTCCAACACCACTAGTGTTTTCAATACATAGTTTACCCAATAGTTATCCCATATTTAGATAAACTCTCTCTAATCTTATCTTCAAATTCCTTCAACTGCTTACTTATAATCTCTAATTGCTTACTATACTTATCCTTCTTCAAAACAAGTATTTCCCTCCTCTCCTCTAACTCCCTAACGATCTCGTCACGACTCATCTTAATCAATACATGACCAACTAATTTATATAGTTCAGCATTCTCGTTCAAACCCTTCAAAATATTCAATAAATGATCAATATCTACGAGTTCCGATTCAATAGCTTTGAGTTCAACATTTAGATTAACATAGTTTTCTCTAATAGCTTGATACTGATCAATCATTTTCTGAATCTCTGGAGGCAACTGTCTCTGCTGACTCATGATTCACAACCTACCAAATCTAGATATAGCTTTATTAAAACAGATAATATATTAAAATAACTTGTAAATAAAGCTCTAAAAGAACTTAAATCTCTACAATCAATCACTAAATAGAAAGAATCGTTACACCAAGACTCAACTCTACAATCCCGCGGTATATTCCTGGTATCCGGTTCAATAGATTTAAACAAACTATTTATGAAATCAGAACAACCATCTATCCTCAATTCAATAATAAATCTCTCATTCAAAAACCTCAGCCTTAACGACTTTAATTAAAGGTCCACAAACCCTACCCAATCCATCCAATACGGTAATAGTAGTGGAGGATTCGTTATCGCTAAAATCCAGGATCACATCTGGCTCCCTACTACTATAGTACTTATATATTCTCAAAAAGATCTCTGAAGCTCTAAAACATAATTCACTACTGCATTTATCTATTGAGAAACCAATTGTTCTCGGGTTATAAATTCTACATCCAATACTCGATTCTCGAGCTAACTTAACGCCACTTATGGTTAGTGACGCGAATATCCTATATATTTGGTCAGTATCGACACTTGATGACACCAGTAGAGGGTTCAACCGATACAACAATATTCTCCTAGGATTAGCTTTCCACTCATATACTATCATAACGAATTTAGCGTTATGTCCAGCAGCTAATCTAGCTATTTCAACTAATGTTCTCTTACCTCTATTGAAAACTCTAGTGTACGGTAGTGTTTGAGATAGTTCTTTAATAAAAGATCTCGTTCTCCTAGAAGGCTCTCTCGACGTGGTAACTAGAATGAGAATGTAATCTCTACTACTGGGTGAAGAATGTGTTGAACCGTGATGTCCGACACACATTAACCCAGACCTTCTAGAAACACGTGGAGAAATGCTGGAGTTTAACAGGATACTACTGAGTTATCCATTTGTTAAAAATAGAGTAAACGCTGTTTAACTAACCTTCTATTTCCTAACGATTACTTGAGGAAAATATCTGTTGAGTTCCGTTCTCGGAACATAAGCTCCTCCAGCCCATTTAGCACCACATTTCTTACAGAACCACAATCCAGTACTGATCCTAATAACCTTTCCTTCAAAAGTACAGAAGGGGCATTTGTGCCGAGCATATCTCTTCTCGAGAATCTCCTTAACTTTTCTACGTAGTGTAGCGCCATACCTAGCTCCATACCTACCCGCTATTCCAACAACTTTTGTTCTACCCATCTTCAACTCCTCCTCTAAGCTAATGGTTTAGAATAGTTTTCTGAACTACTAATAACTTTTTCTATTAATTCAAACAATTCCTGGGATTTCTTTTGAGAAAGTTCTAATGCTTGCTCCAACGTTTTTGTTTTAATACCTTTCACTCCAGTTTTCTGAATTCCAGCTAAATTCCCTTTCTTATCGAATATAAAGGTTAATTTACCGTCTAGTACAGCTTCCTCCTCAATACTCGGATCCACCAGTAGGTAATCTTCAATAAAACCTACAGTAACCGATACTACAGGGTCGCCGAGAGGTATTTGTTTATCATAAACATCTCTATCAATAACTATCTCCTCGCCAGACACCATTATTCTAGGTAATCTACACGCGTAGAGTGCTAACGTGCTTGAAAGCATACTTGCATCAATTATGTTACCTCCATGGTCGAGTAGGTATATGTCAACATATATTGACCAAACTTTCTTTCCAGGAATTATTACGAGTTCATCTAATTTAACGAATCTCGATTCTCTCAAACCCCTATCTACAACTCTAGCAACCTCTATAGCATTCTCGTCCGGGGGTCCGGCTTCGAATATGGGTGAAGCTAATGGAACGAATTCTGCGTGAACCTGTAGAACGCCTTCGTTGGGCGTATCAGGGTATGGAGAACCTATTTCAGCTTTAACACCAGTTATAACCATTGTACTACCGATTTTCACCTGAGCACTACCGTTAGCTCTCGAAACAGGATTTAAACTAACTTCAATTCTTCTAAAATCACTATATCTCCTACCATCGATTCTCTCACCCTTCTTAACAGCCGCTACTATAGCGTCTTTCTTATATCTAGGTATAACAATTGATCTAATAGGCGTTGTAGACAAAGATATCACCCAGACGGTTCCGATACACTCATATAGTTCTTAGCTAACGCTTCTTTAGCCAACTTATATATCTGTTCACAACCTCTAATAGCTAGTTTAACAGCATCTATAAACTCCTTACTCGTTAATAAACCATTTAATTGTAGAAGAACTATTTCGCCCAAACCAACTGCGTATCCAACAGGCATATCCGCTTCACCATACTGGTCTTCAATATCGTTTAAATCAAGAGCTAAAACACCATCAATTTTACCAACTGCAACGCCGACAACGATATCTTTCATAGGTATTCCAGCATCAGCTAATGCAACTGAAGCAGCTGTTAAAGAAGCTGTTCTCGTACCACCATCTGATTGTATTACTTCTACGAAAATATCTATAGCTGTTCTTGGGAAGAGCTCTGTGAATATAACGGATTCCAAAGCTTCTCTAATAACTTTAGATAACTCTATTTCACGCCTAGTTGGAGCAGGACTCTTCCTCTCCTTGGTTGAGAATGGAGCCATGTGATACCTACATCTAACGAGAGCTCTATCAGGTAACGCAACGTGTTTAGGATAGACATCGCGGGGTCCATAAACGGCTGCAATAACCTTGGTATTACCGTATTCAACCAACGCTGATCCATTAGCGTTCTTGAGAACACCCACCTCAATTCTTATCTTCCTCAACTCATCGAGTCTCCTACCATCTAGTCTCAAACCATCATCTCTAAGTAGCTTAACACCATACTTACCCATTCATCTACCACCCAATCTATTCTGTAAATAGGTTTTCACAGCCTCCGTTAACCCCTTCATATGAGGCTTATCATTAATCATTTTTATTGCATTAATAACGGCATCGTACCTCTCCTTATCACTACACCTAACCCATACTAATCCGTTTTGAGCAACAATTATGTTACAACCAGAATACTCTAGTAGTATGTTAAGCATACTCTTATTCCTACCTATAATTCTCGGAACCCTACTAGGTTTAACTTCAACAATAACGCCATCTATGATCTTACCCAATTCCCTACTCTTAATTGTTAAAACAGGGTCTCTTGTTCTATCACATGAAACTATTCTTGCAAGTATTTGGTCTCCAATATCTAGATAATTACGGAGATCGTGTTGTATAGGGTTGAAATCCTCTATAACATCGCTACCGTTAAGTACTGCTTTATATGGAGACCTTATATCCACAATCCAACTCGTTAAACCTATTCCAACAATCGTTCCGATCACGAGATCGTCTTTCTTAGGTATATAGAAGCCCTCTAAAGGTATTACACTGATACCGTCATCTTCAATAACAACTACTCCAAGAACACTTGAATAAACCCTATTCTCCTTAACATAAACGTTCTTATCTGGATATAACATGAAACTAACCGATTGCTCGCCTTCAACGTATCCAAGCAAATCCCCTGGTCTAACGATCTGTCTTTCAACAACTATAGGTTTGATCTTCAATAGAGATCAACCCACAGCTATTATCTTAACAATAGCTGTTCCCTTCGTAAAACCATTTATTCTATCTATGAATTCCTGCTGCATACCGGCTGGAATCTCGATCTCCGCTAACAGGGAGCCATCGCTCAACCAATTGCTTCTCCTAACGGTACCCAAACTAGATATTAATCTATATGCTCTACTACTGTATTCGGGTGGAATTCTAACTTCAACTAGTGCTTTAGCTATTTTAATAGGCATTATCCTAGATAATTTAGATACTACTTCCTCGAACTGTGCTTCAACAGGTTTGTAGAGATCTATGGAGATCCTGGCTTGCTCAATAGCATTCTCGATTCTAGTAACAGGTATTGGTAGTTTAGTTTTAGGATCTATAGCGTTCCTAGCAATCATATTAATTAACAACCTCTTCTTCTCTTCAATAATCCTCCTCCTCTGCTCAGCCGTTAACTGTATTTCACCATTCCTAACGATCTCTACAGCAATCCTCCTAATATCCTCCGTTTTAAAGACTTGTTTCAAAGCTTCGGGAGATGCTTTCAACCCTTTCCTAACATCCTTGTAGACAAAATCGCTTTTAACGAGGTCATCTATATTAACTTCCTTACCCTCCTTAAGTTTAAAAGCTAAATCGGGGTCAACGAGGATCTCGAAAACCTGGCCTTTATACTCATACCTAGCTACAACGTACTTATCGGTACTCAAAATTAAACACCAATTTGTAATTCACGATATCTCCATAAACTACTTAATCCTACCTTCAGACACTAATTCCCGAATAATTCTCTCCACTTCCTCAAACCCTAGAATTCTGAACTTCTTCTCCGACACTGTTATCAAACCGATTTCTAGATTCTCAGACGTTATCTTCTCCTCCGCAGAATTAGCTATAACTTCAACACCTAGTTTAACCAATTCATCAGCACTCATTTTAACACTGTATTTCTTCTCAATTAGAGATAGGGCTTCACTACTCTTCTCGCCAGCTGTGACGGCGTAGTAGCTAACATACCTACCTGTAGGTTCTGTTGCAAAAACTCTTGGTTCATCATCTATTCCCGCGAATATTAACATTACGCCGAATGGTCTAACGCCAGCGTGTTGTGTATAGGCTTGCTTAACGTTACCAACTCTTCTAGCAATATACTCTATAGTTACTGGTTCATCATAGTAGAATCTATGTAGTAGAGCTATTGTTCTAGCATACTCGATTAAAACCCTACCATCACCAGCCATACCTGCAAAAGTAGCTCCTACGTGTTCATCTACAACGTATATTTTCTGAATAAATTTCTCATCAATAAGCGGCTGCGTCTTCTTCTTATGAACAACCAGTACAGCACCGTTCTCACTCCTCATACCAAGAGTAGTCCACCCTCTCCTCACGGATTCATAAGCATACTCAACTTGATATATCCTACCGTCCGGTGCAAAAATAGTTATTGCTCTATCATAAGCAGCAGCTGCTGGAACACCGAAACTCAATCTAAACACCTCCCAATATAGAAGTTATCATTATTTAACTAGGAGTAATAAGGTTAGCTCTACACGAAACCAAGTATATGCGGGGGGTGGGATTCGAACCCACGCAGGCCTACGCCAGCGGATCTCTCCCTGGGCCTTAAGTCCGCCCCCTTTGTCCAGGCTCGGGCACCCCCGCTTAATTACAATTGGTATATTTACGTGGTTTATAAAATTAACAATCAGTTCGTCGCGAGTTCTTCACTAGATCGCTTTGGAGCGGCTTCATCATCTAATCATCATTATTTATTCATAAACCCATTATTTAAGTTTAGAAAAGATACTCGGCCCCCACTTTCATCTGAACAACTCCGAATAGTGAATGTTTAAGTCGTTAAACCATACATAACTCTATGTGCTTTCCTAATAGTCCCAGTTGTTTTAACTGGAATTACTAAACACTGTTTACCATTAATATCCCTAATCATCCACAGTATTGAAACAAGTGCTCTAACATAAACATGATTTATTCTAACAATACATGAACCTCTCTTCTCATCAAAAAATACTAGTTTCGGATTAGCTTTAACATAACCTGCTTCGCCGAAGAAACGAATAAATACTTTAGATAAAGCATCTTCAACCTCTTCTTTCTTCAATACATCACTAGATACTAATCTGAGAACAACATATCTCTTCCTAATTCTTCTCCTATCTTGTTTAATAAATCTAGCTAAAACGAGTTTCTTCAACCTATCGTATTTTGAGTACACGAGAATAGCTATAATTAATGAAGCTATAGCTAATACTAGAGATAAGGAGTTAATTAAGAAATCAATATTCATTATCTAACCACTTCAAAACCCTTTCTAACCAGAATATCCCGTGGATAAACGGATATGTATTGAATCGAGACTTCGGGGGGAACATTGATTAATTGAGATAAGAAATTAATAGCGGATTTTGGGTGAACAGCTTCGTTCCACACCGATGCTCCACTACTGGTTATTAACGGTAAACCGTATCTGTGGATATGCAAGTATAGAACTCGATACATCGAGACCCTACTATTCAAACTCGTTCTAAACCAATTATTCAAACTAAACTCTAGAGGTTTGTGGAACTGCTTCATGAGATTAAATTGATGCTTATCTATAAACCTCGCTGAATCCCCATCTAAAATAATTGAATCAACTCTCGAATCCCTAGCTGCAACTCTAGCAGACTCTACACTACGTGGTTTAACGGAAACGATGTATTTACCTCTACTAACACCTTTTAATTTACTAAGCAACTCTTTCCTCGAAAAAGCTTCAATAACCTTCTTCTCGAAAACAACGATATCTCTACAAGCATCGGGCTCGGTTTTCTCAACAACTATAGCTGAATAACCCATTTCTACAAGAGTATTGCATAGAGCGGAGTCCAAGCTCCTAATCCAGAAATCTATGTATAAACCCTTCTTTCTAATAGCCAAAAACCTAGCCCTTATCGAAGCTTTTAATGTAGTCTTCAAGCTCCTTCAGAGAAACTCTTGTTTTTAAATGAAAAACAGTTTTAATAACATCATCGCTCTCTAGGAGAACCACTCTACCAGCATAAGCATCTTGTTTACTCAATCTAACATATAATCTACCCCTACTCGCTTCATACCTCAACTTCAAAGTTAGAGCTAGAAGTGCTCTATCCTCCCTACTCATTCTAGAAAGAATTGATTTGAAGAAAACATCGCTAACAGAATTATCTAGTTTAATCGAGTATATTTCAATAGGGTTACCGTAGTATCCGTGAACGATTTGTTTATTTATTGAAACCTTCTCTCTGAACTCTTCGGGAAGTATGTTCTTCATAGCTTGAATAACTTTAGAACAATCCTCGGTTGAGTGGCAATATGTAGATACTTCAGCACCACGTACTTCAACCATCACTTCTCCTCTTCAATACGGTTCCTAATACTCCACGGTTCCCTAGCTCCTCTCGAAGCTTCATGTCTCTTCCTAAGCTCTCTCTCCTTCTGCTTACGCTTCCACTTGTACTTAACGGTATGTTTCAATCCACGGCTCTTCCTCAAACCCCTCATTTTCTTACCGGCACTGGTTAATCCTCTGAAAACCCTTCCCCGATTCTGCTTCTCACAAATCCATTTAATATCAGGGTCCTTACATACAGCTGGGTGGTGAGGATCTACTAGGATAACTTCATACCATTTATAAACACCATCTTCAGCAACATAGTAGCTATTTAGAACCTCGAGATTAGGGAATTTACGAGCAGCTCTCTCCTCAGCAATCAATCTAGCACTCTTAGCTGGAGCATAACCATAAACACCCATTCTCTTAGGTCTACGACCAGTATCCGGTCTAGGCCTGTTTAAACCACCTTTCCTAACCCTTACTCTCACAACAATAAATCCCTGTTTAGCTCTATACCCTAAAGCTCTAGCTCTATTCAATCTCGTCGGTTTATCGATCCTAACAACAGATGGCTGCCTCCTCCATTTAACCAACCTCTCCCTCCAAAAACTCCTATATGGCTCCTCAAACCTCATTTTCCATGTTTCATCGATATAGTGGTATAACCCTCTAACCATAAAGACACACTAGATAAGCCGCTAATAGATAAACAATCCTTAATGATAATCTAAAAAATGGGTTTATAAACATCTATAAATACGAAATAATTAACTTTTCTGAAAATTAAATTTAGATAATTCCAGAATAATATAGTTATCATACGTCTCTGTAGATGCATAATCATGCCCCCTCCAGAGAAGATAATTGGAATCGCTGGTAAAACAAATGTTGGTAAATCAACGCTATTCTCAGCATTAACTATGATTCCAGTCCATATAGCTAACCATCCATTCACAACCATAGAGTTTAACGTAGGGGTCGGTTATGTTAGGAAGAAATGCGTTCATAACCAATTGAATCTAAGCGGTTGTAACCCTAGATCAGGTTTCTGCAAAAGAGGATATAGATTCATACCCATAAAGATCATTGATGTAGCGGGTTTAATACCTGGATCGAGTCAAGGTAGAGGATTAGGTAATAAATTCATGGATGACCTTAGACAAGCCGATGCGTTGATACACGTTGTAGATGCTTCGGGCTCCACCGATGCTGAAGGGAGACCCGTTAAACCAGGTACATACGATCCGGTTGAAGAAGCTCAACTAATCACTAGAGAGATCGATGAATGGTTCGTAAATGTAGTTATGAGAATTTGGAACAACAAGATCTCTAGACATTTATCGAGTGTAACCGAACCTCTAGACTATATTGCTCAGAACTTCTCGGGTTTAAGTATATCTAAACACCACGTTATCGAAGCGTGTAAAAGAGCTGGTTTGGAAGATAAGAATCCTAAAAACTGGAATGAAGAGGATATTAGGAAATTCGCTGTAGAGTTGAGGAGAAATAGTAAACCAATAATTATAGCTGCTAATAAAATCGATATCGGTATTGCTGAGGAAAACGTTAAGAGGCTTAAAGAAGTCTTTGGTGAAGAAAACATTGTTCCTATTAGTGCTTTAGCTGAATTAATTCTTAGAAAAGCGTCTTCTAGTGGATTAATAGATTACCTACCCGGAGATTCTAGTTTTGAAATTAAAAACGAGTCTCTAAGCGATGAGCAGAGGAGAGCTTTGGATATAATTAGAGATAGGGTTTTGAAGAAATATGGTTCAACCGGTGTTCAGGAATTACTAAATAGAGTTGTTTTCAAAATACTGAAACTAGTTACGGTCTACCCAGTTGAGGATGCGAAGAAATATACGGATCACCACGGCAACGTACTGCCGGATGCGTATCTCGTTCCCATAGGTACGACTGCGCGTGAATTGGCATACATGATCCATACTGAACTAGGAGAAAGCTTCATATACGCTATTAATGCTAAAACTGGTGAGAGAATTGGGGAAGACTATGTAGTTAGAGATGATGATGTAATTAAAGTTGTTGCCGCTAGAGCTCATCGTTAATGAGAATACTTCAAACATAAATTTAGTGTTCTTTAAGCTCCTCAATAGTGTAGCTAACACTACTCTTGTAGAATGAATTCTGTGGAACATCAACCCACACTACTGAACCGGGGGAAATCCAGGTGTTTGAACCGATCTTGACTCCAGGCATGATTGAAACGTTAACCCCAGTTTTTACATTAGCGCCAATCACTGCTCCAAATTTCCTCCTCCCACTACTAATTCTCTTACCGTTAATCGTTACTTTAACCGGTTTATTATCGAATCTTAAATTAGCGATCATTGTCCCAGCACCTAGATTAACGTTTTCACATATAACGCTATCGCCAATATAGCTTAAATGGGATGCGTGAACATTCTCCATTATAACGCTCTCCTTGACTTCAACGGAAAAACCTATTCTCGAACCGCTACATATAACCGAGTATGGTCTAATCCTAGCGTTCGGACCCACCTCTACATGTTTATCGATGTAAACTGGTCCCTCGATGTATGTGCCAGACTTGATTTCTGAACCTTCGCCAACATATACGTTACCCTTAATCGTAACGTGATCCTCAATCAACCCTCTAATATCTCTACCAATACTCTTCAACGCTAACTTATTCGCTTCAATAACGTTCCATGGATAACCAATGTCGACCCAGTTCTCGCCATCAATTTCGATAACACGTAATCGTCTACTATTAGCGATTCTAGTTAGTATATCTGTAAACTCTATCTCCCCTCTTACGCTAAAACCTATATCTGAGTGTTCAATAACATCCCCAACTTTGAGTTTAGAAATACCTGTGAAAACTAGATTTGATGGAGGATTTACTGGTTTCTCCTCAATTCTCTTTAGAAACCCGTTCTCAACTATTAAAACACCGTATTTCTCGGGATCCCCGACTCTAGCTCCTAAAACAACATTACCATCCATACTAGCTATTTTCTCAATGATCGATAAGTCGGATAAATATACATCTCCATAGACAATAAGTATTTCATCATCATATCCCAACCCCTTCACACCCTTAATAACAGCATCTCCAGTCCCAAGCTCCTCCACTTGATCAATGAATTCATATTGCACACCATACCCCCTATTTTCAACAAAACTCTGGATTTTCTCTTTCATATAGCTAACTACTATCCTGACACTATCGATCACATTTATTCTAGATAAGTTTGAAAGATGCCAATCCAGTATTGGTCTACACAATATTGGAATTAATGGTTTCGGTCTAGTATCCGTTATGGGTCTTAACCTAACCCCCATACCACCAGCTAAAATAAGAGCTTTCATTTCAGCAACCATTGCTGATTATAATTTATGTGGCTCAAATATTTTGTATAGGAGCCGTTACAACAGCTGGTTTCAAACCTTCAGGTGTAGGTATATATAGAAGCTTAGATTTATATACTTCAACCCTCCTCAAAGGATATATTTTCTTAGCTCTTTCAAATATATCCTGACTGATCTTACCCATCACTACATCGTTAACCAATTCATCGAACGATAATTGCGGTATTCTTTCCATCAAATAATCTCTCATAATTCTCCTAATAGCCCTCTTCTGACTCGATTTACACCTATATGTTGTTAAAGCAATCACTGTTAATCTTAACACGTAGTTATCCTTTGTTGTCACATCAAATATACCTGTTATTTTACTGCTCTTCCTCCTCACAAGACTCCTAATGTAGTCGCGAGCTAGTTCATGACCTTTAAAACGAGTAATACCTTTATCTTCCTTAACCTCCACAACCTGGAAATATAGTTTAACGTGAACTTGAGATATATCACCGGTTAAATCGTAAAGCGTTGTTTCAATAACTCTACCTATTAGTTTAACTGGGTCGTCGGCTGGAGTTGTTCCAATAACTACGTTTCCAAAAATAGCTGGTGCTAAAATCTCGTACCACTTCTTCATCTTCCACTTATCTCTAGGTACGAATCTCCTACTCAAAACAGATCACTAACCCCATTTTTCTGGAACTGAAAAGCAAACTAATAATTTATTGATGTTTTAAATTCTTTAATTCATAAATCGGAGCTATTATAAATAGTAATTCATCAACAGTTCCTTTCAAAGTATTGAATTTCTCGTAACCCTTCATAACTATTTCGAAAACGTACTCGTCTCTAGAAACATATGAATTCATATCTAAACCTTCAGGTATAGATACGTTATCCGGTTTTAAAGAAGAGTTTAGAGCTTCGATAAACAATTGATCGCTACTCTTAACTCTAAGCTTTAAGTAAACCTTCACCGCTCCCCCTAACCCTACAGATCTGGTTTTCATCACAAAACGTAAAAACTTCTTCTTGTTTAAAACCTTGTTTTAGAAGTATTGAAACATTAGTTAAGAGTTCTCCACCAATATTGATACATAATACTTTATCACTTGGTATTTTATTGAGGAAATAGAGAATATCTATTATTAACTCCGGTCTTTCAAAACCTTTTTCAAAACCAATAATTCTGGTTTTACCACTAACGTAGTTTTCAATAGCTTCAGAAACTAGTTGAACTCTATCTTCAATCAACTCCCCATAGATATACAGTGTTTCAGCAAGAAATTCTTTATTAAAACCAATCATTGCTATGTAAATAGGATTCCTTCTATCGATGCTGAGAACGAGGCTGAGCGCATTAATTATTTCGATAAAATCAGTGATAACGCCGTTAAAGTCGATATGGTAAACATAACCTACAAGTCTATACATTATCTTCTTCCTAATATCTTCACCCAAGTACTCTAGAGACCGATCGATTTTCCTTAATAACTCATTAATAGCTGCACTATCCTTTCTATCGAAAACCTCGGAACCCAGGAATTTCTCTACATCAACGTTTCCAAAAACGTTTCTAACTAGATTAACCACGTTATCCCATCTACCCGAATACCCCGGGAGATACGGTAGTAGCGATCTATAGATCGATTTAGCAAGACTAATCTTTCTCCAACCCGGTAGTTTAAATCCAATTTCTCTAATAACATGATTGGAACTTACCAGTTCTTCTAACAAGTACTTTTCCAATCCTCTAAACCCTTCTTTACCGACATCAAGCCACCTATAAACCCCCGCTACCAAAGCTACTGTTTTAGCCCATTTACTAATTTTGAATACCTTGTCTAGAGTATGGACAACCAGCGCCGTAGTACTACTATTTTCATCGAAAACCATGTTGAAAACATTCTTCCTCTCTATAGTTAAAGGTAGATTAATAACTAACGTGGGCTCATCCTTCTCGTCAAGAACAACTTTTGGGTCAAGGTTTAGAACAGCGCTTACACCGTTATCGACTAGAGTCTTCAGTAAAACACCACTTGCAAGTAGTGAATCCAGATCTGTAGACGAAACTATCCTTATAAAACCATATTTCCTAGCATTATCTATGAATTCCAATAGGTCGCTAGTACTCGGCATTACACTACAACTTACTGGTAGTAACTACTTGAAACAATAAGTTTCGCTCTCTCAAGACTATACTCCCAATCTGGAGGTAATTTACCGACTCTCTTATAGTATTTGACTAATCTCCTAATTTTAGATTCAACTTGTTCTAAACCATGTTTAGCGTGGTAATCCTTGGGGTGTTCATCCAGGTGTCTACGTAGATTAACGGCTTTCTTGAGTAGATAAAAGAGATCTTCTGGAACACTCGATTTCACTCCTTTATCAGAGAGTATTCTCGTAAGTTTCTTTCCAACAACTTGTTTAACAAGCGGGACTCCATACTGGTCTCTCAATATAATACCGATCATTGAGGGAGTATAGCCTTTCTTAGCTAACTCAACTACAAGTAGCTCTATATCTTCAGGCGTTAAATCTAGTTTTAACCACGATGGAGGGGCCATGGATGGAGGTCTAATTGAATGGGATTGCCCCTTTCTCTTCTTCTTATTCAATTCTCTAAATCACCGTAAACTAGTATTTTCCTTTAATAGACTTAATAAACGCTTAAATGCTTTATCAACAGCTCTCCCTCTATGGGAGAACCTATTCTTCTCCTCAATACTCATTTCAGCGAAAGTCTTACTGAAACCGTGTGGAACGAATATTGGGTCGAACCCGAAACCCCCTGTACCACGTGGTTCTCTAGAAATATATCCGCATACCTCGCCTTCCTCAATAACAATGAATGGCTCATATATTAGAACAACAACTGATTTGAAACAAGCATTTCTATCGTTACAGTTCTCGAGTAGTTTAAGTATACCTTTACAACCAATTGTTCTATACACGTAGCTCGAGTATGGTCCTGGAAATCCATTTAACGCTTCAATGAATAAACCAGCATCTTCAACGAATAACGGTTTGTTAAGCGAAGCATATGATGTTAAAGCAGCTGTTTTAGCTATCTTAACCAAGTCTTCTGATTGAATCTCGAGTTTTGGGAGATTTGTTTGAACTATTTTAAAACCATATTTACTGGCTATAGGTTCGACTTCTCTAACTTTATATTCGTTTCTAGTTACGAAAACTATTTCATTCAACGTAACGATCCCTCCTCAACCCCCTTCTAATTCTAGCTTCAACGTATCTCCCCCTCAACTCGACTTCACGAAGCCTCTTCAATACGAGCTTGTAATCTCCAGAATATGATTCGGCATACCCCTTTAGGAAACTATCCATAAACACCATTATCCTCGATGGCACTAATGCTTCAACGCTTCTCTTCAATAAATGTACATCTATAGCGTACTCCTCAACATCCCTACTATAACCAGCTAATCCGAAATCAATAATGTAGATCTTATCGTTACGAGAAACCATAATGTTAGCTAACGTTAAATCACCATGATAAATAGATAGGGAGTGCATACGACCAACCTGATACCCTATATCGTAACTATACTTCCTCAATTTATCATCACTTAATTTTTCAATAATCTGATCCATTCTAACCCCATCAATGTATTCGATAATTAAGACGTTATTATCGAGATCTACAGCTATGAGTTTTGGAACATTGAGTCCATTCATAGATAGGTCTAGGAGAACTCTCGCTTCAATCCTAGTCCTACTCTCTCTAAATAGTTTATCATAATACGCATCTCTATATGGTTTGGATATTCTATGTTTAACGATAACTTTCATATTGAAAACACTGCCTACGTACACTAGAGACTCCGCGCCAAAATCCAGTATATTACTTAGATCGTTAACCATGGTAGCTCAACCTCATCAATTCTCCACCTCTGCTTCACATAAGCTTCTTCGGGCTTAACTGTTAAACCATATTTGTACATTAATAGACCTGTGTAAGCTATCATAGCTCCATTATCGCCAGCATACTCTGGTGGAACATATCCGAATCTAACGCCATAAGCATTAGATAGTAGTTCGAATTTCTCGATGAGTTTCTTATTAGATGCAACACCGCCTACAAGTAGCAGTTCCTTCTTTCTAAATAGAGCTAAGGTTCTCTCCGAAACTTCTATTAACATGTTGAAAGCTGTTTCGCGAAGACTAAAACATATGTTTCCAAGCTTACCTCTATCATCCCCATATTTCCTAGCTAGCTTCAAAGCCGCTGTTAATAAACCCGAGAAACTCAAGTCGCATCCCTTAACAGTATATGGTAATGGAGTGAAACCAGGTGCCCATTCAGCACAAATATCTATTTTATGTAAACCTCCTTCAACGTACGGTGGCGCTAAACCAATTTCTCTAACGAATGTATCGAACAAGTTACCTAGAGGTATATCGAGAGTTTCACCTATAATTCTGTATCTTCTAGCTTTCTGAACAGCAACGAGAGTATTTCCTCCAGAAACGTAGACTACAACGGGGTCTGTAAAGTTATTTATGAATTTACCTATCTCTACATGTGCTATAGCGTGATTAACGGGTATGAGTGGTTTACCATAATATGATGATAGGAATCGAGCAATACTCGCTCCAACTCTAATACATGGCCCTAAACCAGGACCCAGAGCTACGGCTACTCCAGATAAATCATCAATTCTTAACCCGGCTTCACCCAATGCTTTCATAATTGTTTGAACAGCGTTCTTAGAGTGATGAATAGCGGCTTCTCTAGGATGAATACCTCCTTTCGAAGGAACGTATCTTTCATTAACATTAGCTAATATTCTAATACCTTTATCGCTACTTGAAACAACACCTACTCCGAAAGTGTGGCTCGTCGATTCAATACCTAAAATATACGTCTCCACATTAACAACCAACTTATTGTGTAACGTATTCTACATAATTGCATTTACCGCAATGCCACCTAGGTCTAGGTTTAGAGTGGAAAGCCATGTAGCTATCGCATCTAGGACATTTCCTATTCTTAGCTCTAATAACACCGGTTTTATAATCGTACTCGTATAGTTTGTGAACACTGCTCAAAACGTGTTCACCTATTTCTAACCATGTCTCTTAATCAAATACTCGGGTTCGAAAATAGATGCTCTTTTGGAGTCATCATAAATATGTACATGTATTTCGGTAACCCCAACGCCATACACGCTCTCAATTTTCTTAACATAAATTTGAGACGGGTCAACACCATATATTCTAGCAATTTCGTTTCTAACTAGGTTTCTAGAAGGCGTTCCAACACCAATATGGTAGAGCTTGATCAGAACTTCCCTTCTCCTAATTAACTTATTATAATTCTCTACCACGACCTCCCCGGAATATTCTCCTATCTTAATCTCCTTCTTACTCAATATTCCACACCATTCAGAACTATTCAAACTCATAAACTGAAACAACAGGTTTAAATCCTTTGATTAGTGAAGATAGGTAGAAGGGGTTTTTCTTTAAAACAACTACACCAACACCTGGTTGACCATAAACAACATCTCCTTCTCTACCAGTAATCAACACTAGTAAATCCTCTTCACCAACTACTTCGAATAAACCATAGTGTTTAGCTTTAAGCATTGTGAAGGCGTTTAACGATAGAGAACCTGGTGGATTGACCAAAACTAACCTATCTCCCCGAACCATTCTCTCAACATGTTCTTTTCTACGCGTTTTCCAATCAACAATTTTATATCGAGAATTTTGATTAACGGATACTACGTCGCCAACGCTATACTGTACCTCTAGCCCTTTAACGTATCCCGTATATGATACGTATAGCTTGGATAATGGTGTTGATAACGCTAACCTATATTCGGGTAATAGGGTTAAACAAGGTAGTTTTAGCGATGCTATTTAAGACACCTTTAAAGCATACCTGCCTTGTTTAGAAATACCGATATTTCTAGCTAAACGTGATTCCTCGGGTTTAATAACTATTATAACACCATCCCATTCTTCAGTCAAATCCTTTGAGCCGCAATTCGGGCATTCAACCGCTTCTCTACTAGTTAGGAAATAGCAGTTTCTACAAGCTTTGAAAAGCTTCTTCCTAGCGGGCACGTAGAACGACCTCGTTAAACAACAAATTATTTACCATGAGATACTTTACCTAAACCAGGTTGTTTAATTGTCATATGGATTCTAATACCCCTAGCACTATCCATTTTAAGACTATAGATCCTAGCTCTTAAAACATCGTTTTTCTCGATAATTCCAGTAGGGCTTTTCAACAATAACGCTGGTCTCGTGGGGTCATACTCCGCTCTCTCATCCGTTATTTGAGAAACATGTATGTACCCATTCGTACAGCCTATGTTTAGGAAAACTCCATGACTCTGAATATTAGCAACCTCTCCTTCAACGACTTCTTTTATAAATGGATTGAAAGTTAGCATTGTGAACTCTACTCTATGGTATGAAGCTGGGTCGCCAAGGTATATTCTACCCACCGGGTCTACATCAACGTCAATAATAGATATTATTAAACCATACTCCTCACTTATTAAACCTTCATAAATTCTCCTAAGTTCTTCATAAACAGCTTCTTCAAGTGGTTTACTAAACTTCTCCGGAGGTACTCTAACCACATCGACAACTCTATATAGTTTAAACAAGGGATCACCTTGCAAAACAATTAATCATTAAAAGTGTTTAACCATGTTATTCAGATCACCTATTTATATATTTTTAGTTGTTAAACAACTAATCCTTCAATACCAACTCTTCTAGATTCTTCACGTAGATATATTTCTGGAATACCGAGTTCTCTCAATTTCCTTCTCAGTTCTCTATCATTAGTAGCTACCGCTGCTTTCGAAGATAATGCGTACTCTATCAGTGCTTCATCAGTATCCTTAATATTGATTTTCGAATTATCGATTAAACACTTCTTTCTAATTATTCCGAGAATGAAATCGATCCTCCTCGCTACATATGGGTTTAGCCTACCTATATTCAACAACTCCTCTATAACATTACCTAGAACAATATATGTAGGTTTTAAACCAAGTTCTTCCTCTATTAAGCTGAAGAAATCAATACCTTCAGCTAATAACATAATGAAATTAGTATCTAGAAGAATCTTAACCCTCCTATCGTTTACTCCGCTATCTCCTCTACAACACCCCATCCAGCTAACCTCCACCTACCTAGAACTCTCCTACTAATAGCGAATTTAACGCCTCTATCAGCAACAACGGGTTCTCTCAATTTAATCTCCATGTAATCACTAGTTATCTTATTCACAGTAGCTACTCTCGTTGCTGTACCAATACTAACTATAACTACCTCTCCAGTCTGTAAATTAGTCATTTTAACGAATTCCTTAGTACCAATGAATCTCTGTAGAAGCTCGTATCTAGCTTTAATATACGATACTACTGGAGGAAGCCTACCCGTTAATCCGAGAATAGAGCCTACTAGAGCATCGGCTTTAGCTAACGATGGGTCTAGCGTTGTTCCAATAGCTACTAAACCGCCGGGTTTAGCTTCTTTAACGAAGTGTTCTCCAAATTTCAAACTAGTTATCTCGGTTATTAATGGTTCGTAAACATAGCTTTCTTTAGCACCCCCTCTAGGTACTTTAACCCCAGGTCTAATTTCAATTTCATCACCAATTCTCAGAACGCCTTGTATTATTGAGCCGCCGACAACTCCACCAACTAATTCTTCTGGTGGAGTGCCCGGTTTATTAACATCGAAACTTCTAACAATATACGCTAGTGGAGGTTTCGCGGGGTCTCTCGGTGGAGTAGGTATTTCTTCCTGAATAGCTTGTAGAACGACGTCTATGTTAACCATATGTAGAGCGCTAACAGGTATGATAGGGGCTCCTCTATATCTAGATTCATTTATAAACTTGCTTATCTCCAGATAATTCTTCAAAGCTGTTTCTCGATCAACAACGTCGATTTTGTTCTGAACAACTACTAGGTTATTAACGCCAATTATGTTTAATGCGTAGAAATGCTCGAGTGTTTGGGGTTGTGGGAAAGGTTCATTACTAGCTATTACCAATATTGCACCATCCATTAAGGTTGCTCCACTAAGCATTGTCGCCATTAATGCTTCATGACCAGGAGCATCAACAAAACTCACTCTCCTAAGCAATCTAGGTTCCGAACCATCTGGACATTTAGTTATAGATACATATGCTTCCGGAGGTTCGAATCCATCACAATAACCTATAGCTACATCAGCATAGCCTAATTTAATGGTCATCCCTCTCTTCAACTCCTCACTATGCTTAGCTGTCCAAATACCCGTTATCGCTTGTACAAGCGTTGTTTTACCATGATCAACGTGTCCAACCGTGCCGATATTAACCTCCGGTTGTCTAAAATCTTCGCTCAAGATAACCACCTATAGTTGTCGTTTAATAAATTATTCTCGTATTGATCTGAACCATATCTACAGTTATAGTATTTCCTCTAACGGTTTTCTTCCTCCTCTCCCCCCTCCTAGTTGGGTGGAAACCGGGTGGTCCCGATAGTAGAAGCCTAACTTTAACCCCTCCGGGTAAGTCCGGCCTCATGGGTAATCCACTATTATCGCTACCACCACATATTCTTAACTTAACGTTCTTCAACCCAATTACTGAACCATCAAATACATCCCCTATTTTGAGACCAATAAGAGAGCGTGTTCTCTCATCATTAACTCTAATCTGCCAAGATGGGGATCTAAAGATATATCCCTCAAGCTCCGAAACTCCAGTTTTATTAACGAGGAGTTCGTAATTAACATGGACTTCCCCATCCTGAATATTATTATCTACAATTAACCTACCCGTTATCTTAACTTTATCCGTTGTTCCGGGTTTAACCATCCTAATAGTTACTACTCCATGAACAGGTTTGAGTTCGTTCAGAAGCTTCTCATTAGCTTTTATCAATGGTAATTCAAAACCGTCCTTCATCTTATCGTTATAATCTACACTAGAATCTCCTACTACCTTAACTTTAACTATCTTCATCTCCCTATACGCTTGGGGGTCGCTTACAACGATCTTGAAATCCGGCAAAGATTATCCTCCTTCCACCTAATGAATTAGATGATCCTGAATAAAAATACTTTCTTTATAAACATTAACTATGGATTCCAACGGACGTATATAACGTATATTAGATTTGATAAACTTTAAACCCTGGATAGAGTTGTTTCTTGGTGTAGCGATTTGAGTAAAACATGGCATAGGCAACCAATAGTTGTTGTATTGGGACACGTTGATCACGGTAAAACAACGCTTCTAGATAAATTGAGGGGGACTGCTGTTGCAGCTAAAGAACCTGGAGAAATAACTCAACATGTTGGAGCTAGTATTGTCCCAGCTAGTGTTTTAAAGAAAATAATAGAACCTCTCAGGAAATTCTTTCCAAAAATTAATGTTGAGATCCCGGGTCTCCTATTCATAGATACTCCTGGACACGAACTTTTCAGTAATTTGAGAGTTAGAGGCGGTAGTATAGCGGATATCGCTATCCTGGTTATAGATATAATAGAGGGGTTTAAACAACAAACATATGAATGCATAGATATTTTGAAAGAGAAGAAAGTTCCATTTATTGTTGCAGCTAATAAGATCGATAGAATACCTGGATGGAAATCCGGTGTAAACATATCCTTTCTAGAAAATATTAAAAACCAGGATAGTAGAGCTTTGGAACTACTAGATAGGAAGATTTATGAAATAGTTGGTAAGCTATATGAACTAGGTTTTACGGCTGAGAGATTCGATAGAGTAAAGGATTTCTCTAGAACAGTAGCTATTGTTCCAACATCTGCAGTTACTGGAGAAGGTATACCAGAGCTGCTGGCTCTACTAACGGGTTTAACACAGCATTTCATGAAGAAGAAATTGATTACATCCGAAGAACCGGGTAAAGGCGTTGTACTCGAAGTTAAGGATGAACCCGGTCTTGGAACAACTATTGATGCTATTATTTATGATGGTTTTATTAGGAAGAACAGCATTATAGTGCTAGCTTCAAGAGATAAACCTATTGTTACGAGAGTTAGAGCACTATTCCTACCGAGACCGCTACAGGATATGAGAGCTCATGAAGGGAAATTCATACAGGTTGATGAAGTAGTTGCAACAGCTGGTGTTAAAATATCGGCTCATGGTTTGGAAGAAGCTATTGCTGGTTCACCACTATACGTTGTACCGGATGAGAAGCTTATAGATGAGTACGCTAATAAGGTTTTAGAAGAGGTTCGTTCAGTAATTATTAGAACGGATAACATAGGCGTTGTTGTTAAAGCTGATACACTCGGTACTCTAGAAGCACTAACTACGGCTCTGAAGAAAAACAATATACCTATAAAGATAGCCGACGTTGGACATGTTACACGTAATGACGTTATTGAAGCATCTATTATTAAGAAAAACAAACCTGAATACGGAGTTATACTGGCTTTTAATGTTAAGGTTCTAGCCGATGCCGAAGAACTCGCAACTCTAGAGAATATAAGGATCTTTAAACACAACGTGATCTATAGGCTTCTCGAAGAATACTTTAAATGGCTCGAAGAATACAGATTAATGGAGAAATTAAAAGAACTTGATTCCCTGGTTAGACCGGGGAAAATCAGGATTCTACCAGGATACGTTTTTAGACGCAGCGACCCAGCTATTGTTGGAATCGAAGTATTAGGGGGAGTAGTTAAACCGGGTTATCCCCTGATGAGGAGCGATGGCGTTAATCTGGGTGTAATACAGCAGATTAGAGATCGAGATAATGTTTTGAAAGAAGCTAGGATTGGTCAGAGAGTAGCTGTGAGTATTAAAGGTAGAATAATGATCGGTAGACACGTTGATGAAGGAGATGTAATGTATACCGATATCCCACACGAAGATGTCGTTAAACTTCTCAAGAAATTTAGAAATGAATTAAGTAACGATGAAATCGAGGTTCTGAATGAAATAATAAGTATTAAGAGGAAGCAAAACCCATTCTACGGATTAGCATTATGAAGAACTAGTGTTTTAACCAACTATTTCCTCATCACTGAAGAATAGCTTTATCTCGTAGTCAGCTTTACTTGAAGAATCGCTTGCGTGGACAACGTTCTCTCTAACGGATAACGCGTAATCACCCCTAATTGTTCCGGGAGGCGCTTTAACACCATTAGTTGGTCCAATAATATTCCTCACAGCTTCTATAGCAGAATATCCTTCAACTACGAGGGCAACCGAGGGTCCGGAAATCATGAAATTTATTAGAGGCTCGTAGAAATCCTTCCCTCTATGTTCTTCATACAGCTTCTCCGCAATCTCTCTACTTATTCTAAGCATTTTCATAGCAATGATCCTTAAACCCTTCTTCTCAAATCTAGATATAACCTCACCTATTAAACCTCTCCTAACACCATCCGGTTTAATAATAACTAGAGTTCTCTCGATACTCAATTATGGTACCTCAATACATTTATTTCGAACTCGAAACTCTATACTTAACTGTCCATTTAAGCTTCTTCGGGTCCCTCCTATAGACAACTTGGTTCTTATAGCATTTCCTCGAACAGAACCATAGTATGGTGCCATCATTTTTAACATACATTATGCCTGTTCCAGGCTCGATCTTGTATCCGCAAAAACTACATGTAACTACTCTAACCATACTTAAACCCCTATAGAGCGGTTATCAATAGATTCATTAAACTTACGAAACAATTCTTTTGTTTAAAATATTTTAAGATATTAATAGATTTTCCAGACATAACCGGTATTTGGAGGTTGGATAGTTTTGAATGAAGAGAGAGTTAGAGATGTTTCCCAACCAAGTTTTAACGTAACGGAGGAACTCGGTTTTCCAGCCGAAGTTATTCAAATTATAGGTAGAACGGGGGTTACTGGAGAGATCATTCAGGTTAGAGTAAGGGTTTTAGAAGGTAGGGATAAAGGTAGGATCATTACTAGAAACGTTAAAGGACCTGTTAGGTTAGGCGATATAATAATACTTAGAGAGACGGAGAGGGAAGCTAGGAAATTAACGAGCCCTAAGTAGGAGAAAAAGGAAATCTAATTAAACCCTATTTCCCCCATCCTAATTTACTTCCCAACTCTGGATCTTATTTCCTGAACCTGCCTAATTATTTCTTCAACGAGATCCTTAGCTCCACCATATTCTATAATAGCTGCACTAGCAGCAGCTACTTCAATACCTGCAGCTTCACCGAGCTTCTTCTTACTTGGAACATAGATATACGGTATTTTCTTCTCATCACATAGTAGTGGTAGGTGAGCAACTATTTCGGGGGGGTCGACGTCTTCAGCTATAACGACGAGTTTAGCTTGACCTCTTTCAACAGCTTTAGTTGTTTCATTAGTTCCCTTCTTAATCTTACCACCAGTTTCCCTCGTTTTCTTAACAGCTTCGTAAGCTTTCTCAGCTAGCTCGGGTGGGACATCGAATCTTACATAGAATGGTTTAGGCATAACTCATCCTCCTCCCAAATCTTGGTCGTCTCGATTGGAAAATATTCCAAATCATAAATAGCTTTAAAAATTTTCAATCATGTGCATAAATCATTTTAACACTATCTCCACAAACATCATCTATTCTAGCAAAACCGATCCTGATTAGTTGAACAATATCGTTCACTCTCCTCTCGAGTAATGCTCTCTCACCTAGTAATCTCGAAACAACTAGTTTGGTTTCTTTAGGTGTAAAGAGCTCCACTTCTACTGCTTCATCAGGTTTAACCCACTGTATTATGGGTAATTTCTTGAAAACAGCTTCTTCGTGGGAAAACCCTGTTACTTCACAAACTAGAGTTTTCGATAAACCATGATGGGTTTCACCAATTATTTTTAAATTAGCGAACCCGTAGAGTCTGAAATAACCTGTTTTAACAATAGTATCGTAATCTCTGCTCGATACGTAGAGCTCGATTTCGCCGGCTTTAAACCTATACGTGAATTTCTCGTTAGTCGATGGATGTCTAATCACATGTGCTTCCACATCATTATCTAGTTTAAAACGGATCTTTAGAGGCTCCTCTACAGCCATGTATCTCTTAGAAATCGGGTCTATTCTAACCCTATTTATCGAAGCTAGATTCACGAAACTTATTCTAGCATCGATATGTTTAATACCTACTTGTCTAACGATCTCCCAAATAGTTTCTCTAACAACCCCTCTTCTCCTCAAACCAGAGAGAGTTCCAAACCTGGGGTCATCGTACGGTTTTAAACCTTGTTTCAACACCATATCTCTCATTTTAGATTTACTAAGAATAACACCTTCTAAACTCAATCTACCGAAATGTATTGTTTCAGGATATTTCCAACCCATATGGTCATATAGATACTTCTGTTTAACCGTATTCGATAAATGCTCTCTAGCTCTCAAAACATGCGTTACTCCCATAAGGTGATCATCTATACCGCACGCTAAATTATACGTTGGCCATAGAATATACTTGCTTCCAACAACTGGATGGGGGTTTTTCGAAGTATCTATTATCCTCATTCCAACCCAATCCCTAACGCTTGGGTCCGGGTGAGCCATATCCGTTTTAATCCTGATAACAACTTCTCCTTCACTATAGTATCCACTAATCACTTTATCGAATTCCTCGAGATTATCATCAACAGATCTGGATCTATGTGGACACCCCTTCCCCAACAACCTGTATTTCTTGAATTCCTTATCACTACACTTATCTACGTAAGCTCCACCGCGCTGAATAAGTTCTTTAACAATACTGTAGAAAATAGGTAGTCTCATACTCTGTATGTATTCCTCATCCCAATCTATACCAAGCCATTTAAGATCATTTTTAATCATTTCATAAGCTTCCGGATATGGCGATTTAGTTCTCGGATCGGTGTCTTCGAATCTCAATATAAATCTACCTTCATATTCTCTAGCGTACCAATAACTTAGAAGAGCTGGTCTAGCGTTACCTAAGTGAATCGTGTAGTCTGGGTTTGGCGCGAATCTCGTAACAACTTTACCTCTAGTAGCGTTTGGTAGTGGTTGGAGCTTCCTCTCCTGCTCAACGATTTTTTCTTCAAGAGCTTCAGGATAGTTTTCAGCTAAAACCCTATACTGTTCTTCAAAACTCATTTTATTAACTTCATCAACAATGTTCTTAGCAACACCTATTAAATCCTTGATTAAACCACGAGATTCCGGGATTTCAGCTATGATCTTAGATATAACAGCTTTAAGATCAGCTTTACCCCCATGTTTATAAGCATTTAGCAATGCATGTTTATAAGCTACATTCCTAACCTTCTCTAACAGCGATTTGTCTAAACTCATTTTTATCAACAACCGCTAAGACGTATCTTTCAGGTTTCTCCCAAAAAATCTCAACTATTAAAACAACGTATCCATCAATACTGGATTTAATATTTCTAACCTCCCTCTTCTTCGTCACAATATAAGCTATAGAGGAATTCTTAGTAACAAAATCACCTTCTCTAACAAGAATAACTGGTTCGTAACCCCTAATTTCAATTAATCTGAGTTTAACATTCCTACTTAAATAAATACCTCTGTATAAACCATTATCTTTATCATATAGAACTATAACGTCTCTACATAGTTGTGAACCGGGTAAATCAAGGTAATTAACAACATCTTCGTACAAGACGTAACCATAGAATCTCAAATTAACTGGTGGTTTCTGAACAGTTATTTTAATGAAATCCCCATTACCTGTTTCAACTATAATTTTATTGGAAAAAATGTTTTCAACATATAGTTCCGGGTAGAAATACTTAATCAATAGGTTTAACCTAATTACTAATCCCGAATCTAACTCTCTCAATATATGTTTTATAATCAATACCTCTCTGCTCGAGATATGAGATGATCCTGTTATCCAAAACCACAGGTTTCCTTCTAGCATCTTCTAAATTCTTAGCTCCGATCATGAACATAGCGATCTTCATGCTCTCAACGAATTTCTCGATAAATAGATTTGCCTCTTCTAAACCCCTATTCACGATCCTTTCAAGAACGGGTCTAGCTAAACCAACGAGATCCGAGCCTAAAACAATATTCTTAACAGCTTTTAAACCATCCCATACGCCACCACTAGCGATAACTATTCCATCTGTGTTAACCCATCTAGTTTCGATAACGGATAGTGGTGTGGGTATACCCCAATCTATAAATAAACCGGCTATATCCCTCCTAACACTATTGTGTTTAAGCCTATTCGACTCTATTATAACCCAATTTGTACCACAAGAACCTGCTACATCGAAAATCCTTATTCCAATATCGTAGAAGACTTTTACAGTCTCCATTGATAACCCATTACCGACTTCTTTAACAATTATTGGAATATCTAGATGCTCGGATATTTCAATCAATTTATCCAGACTTCTAGAACCGAATCTAGTGTCTCCTTCTGGTTGGAAAACTTCTTGTGTTGGATTTAGATGAATAGCTAGAGCGTCCGCTTCAATGATATCAATGAGGAACTCTATATCAATTAAACTAAGGTCTTGTAGAGTATTGAAACCAATATTACCGATTAAAGGAACATCACGCGCCAACTTCCTAGCAACTCTATACGTCTCCACAATCTCCCCATTACGATTTATGAGCATGGGTCTCTGACTACCTAAACCTAGAGCAATACGGTGTTTTGATGCTAGTAGTGCGAGTTTCTCGTTAATACCTTTAAGTTCGGGCACTCCCCCCGTTATTCCCGTTATCATTATTGGATATTGTAATTCGTATCCTACGAATCTAGTTCTGAGATCAATTTTTTCTAAATCGCAATTTGGAAATGCTTGATGAATTAGTTTAATACCACTATAGATCTCGTTACATCTCTCTCCAACATCAATGTTTAACGCGATTTCTAGATGCTGTATTTTACGATTTGTAATGTTTTGATCCAATTTAATCAACTACTGTTTACGGCTATGTCCCCTACCCCTCCCAATTCTTAAACTAGCATATCCAACTACATAACCTCTATCTCCAGATACATCCCCGCTATTAGCGTATTTAAGGAGAACCGCTTCAAGCTCCTCTACAGGATAGGATATTTTAGCGTACTCTATTAGAGTCATTATACCTCCAGGCCCACATATAGATATGTTATTATCAATCACTGTTCTATAGAAAGCCTCGCTATCGAGTTCCAATATCCTCCTTATAGCTAACATATCCTTCTCTTTCGTAATATCGTATGGTTCATAATGATTGAAATCACTACTAGCTATTAATACAATCCTCCTACCCGTTTCATCCACAGCTCTACGTATAGCTTTAGCTAAATCCCTACTTGCTTCAACAGTGTGTAATCCAACGACTATTGGGAGTATCGTAAAGTTCTCACCGTACAGGTACTGTAGGAAAGGTATTTGTACTTCAACCGAGTGTTCCTCAATATGAGCATCGGTATCGAGCTCGGCTAATTCACTATAATCAACTACACGTTTAGCTAATTCACTATCAACCTTAACTCTACCTAGTGGTGTAATCCACTCGCCGCCAGGATATACCGATATTAGCGAACCCAAACCTGTGTGGTTAGTACCAATTATAATAGCTGTATCGAACCTCCCTCTACTAGCTAGATCGTAGTATACGTGTGAAGCAACTGGTCCGCTATACATGTATCCAGCGTGGGGAGCTATGTACCCAACAATATCTTCAATGAAACGTTCAGCTACAACGGGTTCTTTACCTGGACCCAAACTGTGTTGAAATAATTGTGAAATAGTCTCTCTCAACTCAACTGGTTTAGATGGGTAGAAGTATCCTGCAACAGCCGGTTTCCTATCATAACTATGTGTTTTCAACAAATCACCATACTCTAAAGTGAAGCTTCGAATTCAGATACAGGCTCCGGCAAATCAGCTTTAGGTGGTATTTTCTCAATATACCTTAAAATCTCTCTAGCTAGGATCCAATATATGATAGCTAAACTCTTCCTACCCTTATTATTGGCTGGAATAACCAGATCTACGAATTCAGTTTTATTATCCGTATCGGCTAGAGCCACTACAGGAATGCCTATTTCAGCAGCCTCCTTCAAAGCTTGTTTATCTGCTCTGGGGTCCGTTATTACAACAACCTCGGGTTCGAAATAAACATCTAGCGATGGGTTCGTAAATATACCCGGTAGGAATCTATCAACGTATGGTTTACAACCAACGTATTCGCAGAACTTCAAAACAGGTTTTTTACCATATAATCTTGCTGAAACAACAGCTATCTTAGTGGGATCGAATTTAGCCAAGAATTTAGCCGCTATTCTGAGCCTTTCATCGGTTTTCTTAGCATCAAGTATGTATAGCCCATCACTACGCACTCTGTATACGAATGGTTTCATAAATTCAGTGCAAACATAGGTTCCAATATGTATTCCCGATGCTAAATACTTCTCTAAAGGAACCAAGAGTTCTATCTCCTTCTTACCGACTTCGCTCAATAAGGCTTCTTTCAAAGATTCCTCTTCCGAAGACATTATCGATACACCCCATTAAGTTATTCTGGGGAACTTCATTATTTCCACATAGATATCGACGTGGGATAAAAACATTCTTCTACAACAGTATCTCTTAACGCCCAGGTCGTTGAGGGTTTCAATCATTACTTTACCTAGAACAGATTTATCTATCTCTACGCCTTTCTCCCTCAATTCATTAATTCTCTTCTCAACACTCTCCTTAAAAGGTTCCCATAAATGACCGATGAGAGCTCCACATGTAAAGCATCTAACGGGGAAAAGCGTATTCCTCACCTATAGCTCTTCTGCCACCTTCTTCTAGCACTATACCTACCCCATTTCTCCGACTCAGTTCTCCTAGGGTCTCCGCTCAACATGTGTCTATCGTACTCTCTAAATACTTCTCTAATTAGAGGGTCTTTACCGAAATACTCGAGTAAACCTCTAGCTATAGCTATTCTAGCTGCTTCGGCTTGACTCATAAATCCGCCTCCTTTAACGTTTACCTTTATATCCACTGTTCTAAATAATGAACCCGTTAATAGTAGTGGTTCCATGACTTTCACTCTAGCTAGTTCCTGAGACCATATCTCTAGAGGAATACCATTAATCCATACTCTACCAGAACCAGCTTTAACTACAGCTCTAGCAATACTTGTCTTCCTCTTACCCGACGCTACAACTATTTTCATCGAACTCGTGGTTCAACACCTCTCCATCCAAGTTCTTTCGCAACATCCTCTAAGTAAACATACTTGTTCTTCAATCTAGATACATCAGCTTCTGGAAATCTAATCATCTCCCTACCTCTATACTCTTCGGGAACCCCTATGAATGCTTTTAACCTTCTATAAGCTTCCCTACCTTTAGACTTATCCATAGGTAGCATCCCCCTTACAGCTCTTTTGAAAATCATGTGGGGAGACCTGTATCTCCTAATTCCGCTTTTCTCGGGGTTATAGTGTGTTCTAACTTTAAACAGTAATTTATAGCTTTCAATAACTCTCCTCCTCTCGCCACTAACAACTATTTTCTCAGAATTGAAAACATAAACACGCTTACCCTCTAGCAACATTTTAGCAACTATACTGGCTAATCTACCTAGAATCTGGTTTGTAGCGTCAATATATACTTCTCCTGCCACATGATTCACCCTATGATTTTCACACCACTACCCTTAGGATTAGATTCTACTAGTTCGAAAATACTCATTACTTCTCCACCAGCCTTCTTGATCTTTTCAACAGCTGTTTTAGAGAAGAATGGTGCTGCTACAATAACTCTATGATCTATGTTTCCACAACCCAGAACTTTGCCTGGAACGACGACTACTTCGCCTTCTTTCGTATACCTATTTATCCTACTAATATTCACAACTCTCCTCCTTCTACGGGGTTTCTCGAGTTCATCAGCAATAGCTCTCCATATTCTAGCATTATTCTCTCTAGCTTTCTTTCTGAGAAACCTAATTATTTTTCTAAGAACAATATTTGTTGGACCGGTTCTTCTCAACTTAAAACACCTGTTTCAACAAGTTTATTCCATAATTCATCAATCTTATTCTCCAAAATCTCTATTGATTTGAGAAATATTGTTTTAATAGATAGTGATCCGAGGGATTCGAGTATAAATACGTATTCATTATCAATCCAAGAAACACTAATAGCTCGGGTTGGACAAACTACTTCGCAGACTCTACATAATGAACAATCTAGTTTTCTATCATTTCTAACAACTAATTTATTTTCTCTAAATTCCAGAACGTTTTTAGGACAGGCTTCAACACATTTACTACAATCAATACCTCTACACTTCTCATAATCTACATTTATATCCGCTACATATTTATGAGCAGCTACGGATACTGGACTCCACTTAGCGTGTTCACTACCTCTACCTAATCTAGCGTAAGCTTCGAATTTAACCCCCTGACCCCTATCTAGAACTATTATTGGGATTTTATCGTGAACAGGTTTAACATCGGGGTCTGATGCAACCATATCACCGCTATATATCGTAACGTAACTATCCGTATTATTCTCATAATCTAATGTGAATCTAGCGAAACAATCTTCAGTGAAATAACCCGCTGCTTCAGCTTTAGCGCATTCTTCAGGAGATTTATATTTATTCAAAGCGTTCTCACTAGTTAGTGGTATTAAACCTAGTCTGTGAGCAACGTATTCATCATAGAATACTGTGTTGTTCTTTACAATCACAACTGTACTTATAGCCATTGTAGGAACTTCGCTTAAAATAACTCTACGGATAGAGTTTAGAACATGTAGTGGAACTCCCTTAACATATAGTTTAATTCTATTCCCATTGCTTTCCAGAACAGTGATCTCCATTGAACAACACCATACCCTACACTCTCCTACCTCTCCTACCTCCAGGTCTTCTAGTAGTATCGTGCGGTATTGGAGTTACATCCTCAATTCTACCTATTATGAACCCGGATCTAGCTAGAGTCCTTATAGCAACCTGTGCACCGGGTCCGGGGGTTTTGAGTCCATGACCTCCAGGCGCTCTAACTTTTATATGTAGAGCTGTAATACCCTTATCCATAGCTTCACTAGATGCTTTACTAGCAGCTAGTATTGCAGCGTACGGCGTCGGCTTCTCCCTATCAGCTTTTACAACCATACCACCGCTCCATCTAGTAACCGTCTCCGCACCCGTTAAATCCGTTATATGTATAATCGTATTGTTTAAACTACTGTATATGTGAGCAACACCCCATTTCAATTCACGCGATGCGAAAGCCATACTTTATCACCCCTTAGCCTCAGCCTCTCTCAATTTAGCAAAGGGGCTTGTAGGGGAATAATCCACGTATTGCTCCTCCTCGATAGATACTATGTAGCCCGGGGATCTGATCCTCCTACCTTTTACAACTATGTGTCCATGAACGATCAATTGTCTTGCTTGATGAATTGTTCTAGCTAATCCTTTACGATAAACAATTGTTTGTAACCTCCTCTCCAATAAATCCTCGACACGTAGATCCAAGACATCGTCGAGCGTTGAATTCGGTTTAAGTAATCCATACTTAACTAATCTATTTAGAAGAGCTTTCTCAGCTTCAGCTCTGGTTTCCGGCGGTAGCGATAGTAATGCACGAGCTCTATGTCTAAAATTTCTAATCATAGTTCTAGCTATCCACAACTCTCTCTTATTCCTTAAACCATACATACCTAGTAAATTCATCTCCTCCTGTAGAACCTCGCGGCGCCAGGGGTGTAATGGTCCCTCCCATTTCTTCCTAGGTTTCCTTGGATCACCCATATCTACTTACCACCAGGTTGCTTCTTCTTACGAACACCAACAGTTGCGCCAGTTCTACCCGTTGTTCTCGTTCTCTGACCTCTAACTTTTAATCCGAGAGCATGTCTATATCCACGCCAACTCCTTATCTTCTTCTCTCTCTCAATATCTTGTTTAACATAATATATTAGATCCGAACCAACTAGATGCATGTTCTCACCTGTTTCGAAATCCTTCCTCCTATTGAATAACCAGTGCGGAATACCGTATTTACCAGGATTTTTAATAACATCTTCTACCCTACTAATTTCCTCTTCAGTTAAATACCCGATCTTCATATTGGGGTCAATATTCAAAACTCTACAAATAGCATTCGCAAAATTAACTCCAATACCTTTAATTTCAGCTAAACCATATAGTGTCGAGAGCTCTCCATTAATATCGGTTGCAGCCACCCTAACGATATATTTAAAACTTCTACTGCTCAAAACATCCCCTCGGAATACTCGAAACATAGCTCTACAAATACAATAGGTTAAAGATTATTAAGTTTTTCCTATCTATAAATGGGTCTCCATATAATGAATGGATCGGGGATTCTGAAACGCCGGGGGCGGGATTCGAACCCGCGCGCCCCATTAAGGGGCACTGGCTCTCCAAAATACTCCAGGCCAGCCCCTTAGTCCGCTCGGGCACCCCGGCTCAGGATCTTGATGTAAAAACTATCCTTGTTACTAAAAATTTCTGAAATACATACTTATATCTCTATTTCCATCCAGATCTCCGGAGGAATTCTAACACGTATTAATTGTTTCATAACCCTCTCATCGGTTGCGATATATATCAATCTCTTATGTATCCTCATTTCCCACTTCTCCCACTTCTTCTTACCCTCACCATGCGGTAGTTTCAATGTTCTTATAGTTAACCTCTTCGTTGGTAGAGGTATTGGTCCTTTCATTTTTATACCAGTTTTCTTAACAATATCCACGATCCTATTTACAAATTCGTTTAGAACATCTATATTAGTACTCCATATTTTCAATCTAACCATTCTAGTAACGGACATGCTGAACTAACCGTTAAAAATCGTATTTTCATTACGGTTTAATGCTGATTTTAAAAAGATTATTTCTGCTTAATTTCCATGGGTTTAACATCAGTTACTATACCTATACCAACAGTTTTACCCATATCTCTCATAGCGAACCTTCCTAATTGCGGGAAATCACTGTATTTCTCGATTACTAGTGGTTTAATTGGTTTAAACCTAATTATAGCAGCATCACCCATCTTCAGGAATTGCGGATTCTTCTCAATTTCTTGGCCAGTTCTGGGGTCGAGTTTAGCTAATATTTCGGTAATTCTACAAGCTACACTTGCTGTATGAACATGTATTACTGGTGTGTAACCAACAGTTATAGCTGTTGGGTGCCATATGACGAAAACTCTAGCTAGGAATTCATCAACGACTAGTGGCGGATTTGTTGTATGACCAGCTACGTCTCCACGTTTAATATCCTTCTTCTCAACACCTCTAACGTTAAAACCAATGTTATCTCCAGGCTCGGCTTTCTCGATCCTCGTATAGTGGGTCTCAATACTACGGACTTCGCCAACAATGTTTGGAGGCATGAATACTACTTTATCACCAACTTTTAAAACACCTGTTTCAACTCTACCAACAGGTACTGTTCCAACACCAGATATGGAGTAAACGTCCTGTATAGGTATTCTCAAAGGTTTATCAATAGGTTTAGCAGGCAGCTCCAGAGTATCTAGAGCTTCAACCAACGTTGGTCCATCATACCAAGGCATGTTAGGAGATCTCTCGATCAAATTATCTCCAACCCATGCTGATATCGGTATAAACGGTATCTTCGATATATCGTAACCCAAACCTTTCAAGAACTTGCCGAGAACTTCCTTAACCTGCATATATCTCTCTTTACTATATGGTGGTTCAGTTGCATCCATTTTATTCACAGCAATAATTAATTGATTAATACCCATAGTTTTAGCTAATATAGCGTGCTCTCGAGTCTGACCCTCAGGACTCATACCAGCTTCAAACTCACCTTTCTTAGCACTAACAACTAGTATAGCCGCATCAGCTTGACTAGCTCCAGTAATCATGTTTTTAACGAAATCTCTATGTCCTGGAGCATCGATAATTGTGAAGAAATACTTCTTGGTTTCGAATTTAGTGTAGGATAAAGCGATCGTTAATCCACGTTCACGCTCTTCTTTAAGCTTATCTAGAATCCATGCATACTTGAAACTCTCCTTACCGGCTTTCTTAGCCGCCTCCTCGATCTCCATCATCTTCTTAGGATCAACTAAACCTAGACGATATAGAATGTGTCCTGTCATAGTGCTTTTTCCATGATCGACGTGACCAATAATAACTAGGTTTAAATGCGGTTTCTGGGGTGCACTCATTCTTATCACCAATAAACCTTAGAGTTTAATCACAAATTTGAACAAGGTATTTATATCTAACCATGAATTTATCATTATAGAATCGCCAATTATATATGTCTGTGGATAAGTATTCTGGATCATTTATACAAATAGAAATAGATCCTAGCTACCTACTGCTTAGAGCGATTCTTTCGATCTCTTCTTTCTTCTGTATAGTGTAGCTCTTGGGGTCGTAATTAGCAGCCAATATTATTTCTTCAGCTAACGCCTCCTCAATTGGTATGGGGTTATTGAAAGCCCTATTCTTAGCTCCTTCAGTTATGAATCTTAAAGCTAAATCAACCCTTCTCTGTGGAGCTACATCAACGGATACGTGATAAGTTATACCGCCATACATTATCCTAGTAGTTTCTTCCCTTGGAGCTCCATTCTCGATAGCTCTAACCAGTACTTGAATAGGGTTCTCGCCCGTTTTCAAATATATTATTTCAAAAGCTTTCTTCACAATATTGTAAGCTAAGTGTTTCTTACCAGTATTTCTCCCTTTCCTCATAATTTTATTTATTAATCTCTCAACTATTGGAACCTCCGATTTACCGAATCTCCTGTGTTCATGCCTACCACACGTGTGTGGAGTATAAACTGGTCTTAAACAAATATATCTCTTTAAACCGGGATCTCTAACTACAATGTTATCGTAACTCCATTTACCGAAAAGCTTTATCTCACTAATCTCCGTTAAAATACTTTCTTCAACCAATACTTAACCCCTTAACAAACAATACTTAATTAGCTTTATTAGCAAATGTATATTATGGTTATAAAGCTTACTCTATAGGTAAGAACTAGTGTTTTGAGCGATGACGGAAATGAGCGGTGAACTACTACTTGTTAAGAAGATTTATGGAGAACTCGTGGAACAAACAATATGGTTTAAAAACTCTACAATACCGGTTGTAGAAGCTAGAATTAAATGCTTGTTAGAGAACGACGAGTTATTCCAATTGGATAACGTCCACCCAGAAGTTGTCTTCATGTTGAAAAAGATCGATGGGGAGGAAATTGATGATGATAGAGAAAGTATTGTAGATGTTATTTTCAGCTTAGAGATCGTTAAGGATATTATGAGGCACTATTTGAAGAGGGTTATTATAGATAAGTTTGACCACGAGACCAGACTATATAGTGCTATAGCTGAGTTCGGAAACAGTTCTATTGAAATTAGGAGAACGATGATACCGAGTCATGCGATACTACTAGCTAGGCTTCTAGAGAAACCCATATACGTTAGAAGAGAACTGGTTATGATGCAGAATAGGTTCTACAGGGGGAGAAAGTAGTTTATCTAACAGGTTTCTGCTTCTTACCCAACCAGAGTTCTTTGAGAGAAACTCCGTTTACTTTAATAACTTTATACCTAACACCGGGGATGTCTCCAAGAGATTTACCCATAGGTCCTCCGATCTTTTCAACAATTACTTCATCGTGTTCATCAATATAGTTTATACCACCATCCCAAGGCACGAACGCTGTGATAACCTTACCATTCTTAACTATTTGAACTCTAACACATTTACGAATAGCTGAATTGGGTTTTCTAGACTCAACGCCTACCTTCTCGAGAACTATACCTCTAGCCATTGGAGCACCTTCAAGTGGATCATATTTCTCCCTCAACTTCAACATTCTAATCTTAAATTTCCTCTGACTCCACCTAAACTTTAATCTCTTTTTCCTAAGCTTCCTAGCAGCTAAAAGCCCTGCTGGAGACTTCTTACCCGGCATATTGGTTAACCCTATAATTAAGTATTGTTATCCACAATTCATTTATGGATTTAAAAACTATATTTCTACACTATTATTAACCTATCTATTCCGAAATGTCTTTTTAGAATTAATGTTGCTCTAGAAACCGTTCTACCGTTCCTACCGATCGCTATTGCTTTATCACTAGGGTCGACTACAGCATACACGATCTTTTTATTACCAGCTCTAGACACTACTTTAACTTCCTTAACTCTAGCTGGAGCTAATGATAGTTTAACCTGCTCTTCGAGATTCTCGCTGAAACCAACTATTTCCACATCTCTATTAAGTAAATTCCTTAACTGTTGAACAACGGATCCTCGGGGACCTATTGCTCTACCAATATCTTTTGGGTCAACGAGATAAATTAC
>Ga0105162_1000121_pt1 | contig 52000 bp, 50 predicted proteins | sample JNZ201metaG_FD_81532 | JGI IMG/M metagenome (GOLD analysis project Ga0105162, IMG submission 81532) | Hot spring microbial communities from Jinze hot spring, China to study Microbial Dark Matter (Phase II) - JNZ 20120812A | ecosystem: Environmental > Aquatic > Thermal springs > Hot (42-90C) >...
GCCATCATCAGATAGTGCTATTCCACCACATGCACTCACATTACCAAAATCATATGCAAGATCGTGAACTTGATTACTGCCGCTTCTATGCTTACAGCCTCTATAAACAACAGCAAATATATTCGTGGTTTTATTCTCCATTAGAACAGCAACTATACCCCCATCATATGAAATATCCGCACAGAGCAGCAAACCCGTCTGAGGAGTGGGTCCATTAATGGGGCTATAGGTGCCACTCCACGTTTGTTTTGGAGTACCGCTTAACTCTAAAGTGTTATTCCAATAGGACACATTACATGCATATTGACCATCATATGGTGTGTGCGCCAAAACAATATGGTTTCCATCACCGGATAAGGCTAATGCTTCCGCCCCCATCCAACCCCATATAGTGTAACTTTTCCAGCTTGGCTGAGGATTGCCACTCAATGTCTTAGCGTTCTTCCAGAATAATACGAAGTAAACTCCCCACCTATGTATTGCCGCTACCACGGAGTTTCCATCATCAGAAACGTCCACAGCCCATATATTAGTGTTCTCTTGACTCCAGATCCAGAGAAGGCTGCCAGACACATTATACACCCTCACCTCATTAAGCGTGGCCACAACAACAATACTTCCATCAGCACTTATAGCCAGATCAATAGCATTGTCCGATGTGCTCCAGTTAGGTTGCTTAAACTCCTGCGCCACTGCTGAACTCAAAAAAGTAGCAGAAGACAATGTGATCAACAGCAAAATCAATCCAACCAATCTAAACCCTAAATTCAAATCTCCTAAATCTCCCTTTAATCATCTCAATATTTTTACAATATCTAATATAAAAGGTTTATAATTTGGACTGAATGGTGCGGCCGCCGGGATTTGAACCCGGGATCGCAGGCTTGGAAGGCTCAAGTGGAGCTTGTTTCAACCGTTTAGGGACAAGTTTTGACATTAATTCCCACAAAAATCGAATTTAACTTTAGATTTCTATGTAATCAAGTCATCAATAATCCTAAGTGGTTGCTGAGAAACCATAAGCCTAACATTTTCATGCCTAAGTCTGGTATGGTTGGCTTAGTCCTGAAGAAGAAGGTATATGGAGGTTTGGTTTTATGAGGGGGTGCACCTTAGCCTACATAAAGCCCTCCTATGAGATATCTGATCCTACCATATTTTGAGAAAAATCGCTCTGCCCGCCCTTAATGGAAATCTCCTACGTAGGGACCTGGAAAATTTTCATGAATTTGTCACCGTTAATGCACTATAGAAAATTTTTCTTGGATCCGACTACAGTTGTCAGAAGATAATAAACCCCCATTCCACTAGGAACCCTAAAACTAGGGTTTAGCCTCTAGATTTCTAGGTTAGGCTGAAAGCCCCTTTGGTTCACTAAAGGAGCCGTCCCAGACTTCCAGAAACGTTTATGGCATTAATCCTCTCTCAAAGCTTACTTAATTAATAAAGGCACTTATGCCATAGCTATTTTGGATTATTTTTCTAGCTGAGGGTTCTTCTGAGCTGCTCTAATTTTTTATCAACATCCTCTAACCCTAAACGTTTAAGTTCATCTGATGAGGGTATGCCATTCTCGTCCCAACCAACGGATCTATAATACTCTTTCACATACTCTTTCATTCTAGTTCTATCAGCAGCTCTTCCACTATATGGTCCCTTAGTTAATGGCTCGTACCATCTTTGTGGGAGGTCATCGTGAATCTCCGGGCTCCATCTTAAATCTGGTCCTCCGAGAAGTAATGTTGCCCTCTGGATATGTAGTATTCTGCGCGCCATTATATTAAACCATTCTTCTGGCGTAATGTTCCATCCGGTGACAGCTCCCAAAAGTCCCCATAAAGCTTCTCGTGCTATGGGACTGAAGAAATTAAATGTGCAAAGAACTGCTGAATCGTGTAGTATTGTCATAAGCTCACCGTGTTCAACCGGCATCTGTGCAACAGATGTGTGATCTCCTCCCTGAACTGAGCATGGATATGAAACGTAATGTGGATAGTCTCTTCCACTTCTTATCCCATGAGCGCCTATAGCTATTCCCTTCGCTGTTACAGCATACTTCATTACGTCTATTCCCTTCATACTGCTAATTTTTAGGGCAGCCCTATAGGTTCCCTCAGCAAGTATATCTCCAATACCCCTGCGCTCTGCAACCATCTTTATTAAGGCTGCGAAGGCTTCAGAATCACCCCACCTAAGATCTATGCCGCCTAAATCTTCTCTGGTTAATATGCCCCTCTGATATAGTTCAGCAGCGAATGCTAGAAGATTACCGGCTTGAATACCGCAGAAGCCTAGTTCATCTATAAGAGATGTCAAATAAATGTTTGCATCGGGCTGGAATATCCCGAGGTTTGTCCCTAAATAAGCTTGATTCTCATAGTCTGGGTTATCAGTTATAGCGCCCTTAAATGGTCCGGAATTAATTACGGCAAGCTTTAGGCATGTGGTTGCGCAACCGAAGTCACCCCAATACCTCTTAACCCAGAATAATTCAAACTTATCAACGCCGAAGCTCTCCTCATTATGCCACTCCTCCTGCCAATTCATAATGGGCTCTGAGCTTGTTTCAACACCAAACCTATATCCGCCTGAAGCAGTACCCCAGCGCCTAAATAAATCATTGGCAAGACTGGCTTTAGCAATCTTTTCAGCATACTCAATAGTCTTGTTCATGTCATATACATCTGGCAGAGGCCCTGTTCCCTTAACTAAAACAGCCTTCAATCTCTTTGAGCCCATAACTGCTCCATAACCGCCGTATCCAGCCGCATGTGCCCACTTAGATGTTACAGCAGCTGCCCTACAAAGTTTTTCGCCGGCTGGACCAATATACATCATTGAGGGTTCTTTCCAAAGCCCTCTACCACGATATCGCCTTCCAAACACTTCCCTTGCCTCCTTAACTAATGTTAGTACTGTTTCTTTAGCTCCCTTACCCCAAACATGGCTTGCATCCCTTAGCTCGATATCAGAGTCTTTGATCAATAGATATGTTGGCTTCTCGGCAACGCCAGTAAATATTATGCCATCATAACCAGCACATTTCAAATCGACCGGAAACTCCCCCGCGAATGTTGAGCCAACAATCCCATTACTTTGTGGCGATTTCCCTGAAATACATATCCTGCCACCCGGCACAAAACCCGTAAGAGGCCCTGTAAGGACTATAAGAAGATTTTCCGGACCTAAGGGATCTATTTCTTCCCACCTGCTCCCCAATCTATCCCAGAGTATTTTTACCCCAAGTCCTCTTCCGCCAATATATTGCCTGAGAACATCCTCACTTATCTTAACCTCTTTTATGTTTCCGGAGGATAAGTCCACCTCAAGGATTTTACCAGTATAACCCCTCATTCAAATCTCCTCCGCTATCTCCTCGCCATAGAATCTTTTAGCCAGCTCCCTAGTTATTACCTCGGGTGTTTTCGCGTAGAGCTTAAAATTATAGCCTCCGAATCTCCTAACAATTTGTAATGCATTCCATCCACCCTCATTACAGGCTTTAACACATTTAGGATCCCCATTACATAGATCGCATATAACAGCGTAATTATCCCTTGGATGAATATATGGAACTTTACCTGGGCAAGCATCAATGCAGCGACCGCAAGCAATACACTTTTCTCTATCAACTATTACAGCCCCAGTTTCCTTATTTACTGAAAGAGCCTTAACTGGACATGTGTCAACACATGGGTAATCGTGACATTGAGCACATAAATGTGGAACCTCTATCCCTGGAACTAACATAAAAACCCTAATCCTCGAGGCTTCAGGCCATATCTTCCCCTCATGGCTTAATGAACAAGCAATTTCACATCTTCTACAGCCACTGCAATTTTGATAATTCCTATAAATCCATATTAGACTAGGCATGCCAGTGGTACTCATAGCAACCACACCAGTATTGTTTGATTAAATTAGAGAATTCCATATTAACTAAGATATTTATAGTTTTTGTCTTTAAATCGAAGCATTATAATGATTAAAATTTTTTAGGATTTCATGCTCTAATCCTAAAAAGTAATTGTTTGACGAAAGAATTGCTGGACTAAGAGTCTAAAAGCGAAAGATTTATATACTTAAACTAGCCTTTAGAGGTTTTTACGGGTCTGATGATCTAATCGATTCCGAACATTTATGAGGAATCGTATTTTGTGAGGTTACCCGCATATCAGATCCTCCCATATAATATTGGGAGGGGGAATGAATAGGAATGGAAGAGAATGTTGAGGTTAAGCCCACGCAGATAATAATGGTGGATAAGTGTCCGGAATGTGGAGGTACCAATCTTATTAGTGATCCTGATACTGGTGAAGTTATTTGCGGTAATTGTGGTTTAGTTATTCAGGAAGCTATTATGGATAAAGGCCCTGAATGGAGGGCCTTCACTCAAGAGGAGAAAGAGAGCCGAAGTCGAGTTGGTATACCGACATCTTTCTCAGTTCACGATAAAGGTTTGTCAACAGCAATAGATAGGATAGATAGGGATGCATTAGGACGGAAACTTCCATTAAATACAAAGCTTCAAATGTGGCGGCTTAGGAAGTGGCAGATAAGAGCACGTGTCCAATCATCAATTGATAGGAACCTAGCTCAAGCAATGACGGAAATCGACCGTTTATCCGATAGACTTGCCATCCCATCAGCGGTTAAAGAAAGGGCTGCTGTTATTTACCGTAAAGCCCTTGACCAAGGGCTTGTGAGGGGTAGATCCATAGCTGCTATAGCAGCGGCATCCCTCTATGCTGCATGTAGGTTAACTGGTACACCAAGAAATCTTAAGGAAATTTCTGAGGCAAGTCTTGTTGGCAGAAAAGATGTGGCAAGGTGCTATAGGCTTCTTCTACGCGAACTAGACTTATCGATGCCTATAGCGGATCCAGCTGTTTATTTATCAAAGATAGCTGAGAGAGCTGGTATACCTGGGCACATTCAAGCAAGTGCCTTAAAGATATTAAATGAAGCTAAGAAGAAGCGTATTTCAGCTGGCAAGGATCCTATGGGTTTAGCTGCAGCGGCACTTTATGTCGCGGCCTATTTGGCTGGTGAAAAAAGAACTCAAAAGGAGATCGCGGATGCCGCTGGTGTAACGGAGGTTACCGTTAGAAATCGCTATAAAACCCTAAAGAGACAGCTACATCTAGAGATACCAGATTAACCTTGTAACCCTCCTTTTTTATTTACCCTTCTTCTCTATCGATTTCTAGGACTATTGGCCCGATGTAACCACAGTCTTTACAAACATATCTCTTAGGCATTAGCCATGCATCGAATTTACTGGATAACTCAATATTCCGACTTTCACATCTAGGGCAAGCTAGAATCCTATTTTTGCTTTGCGGCGGGCGCCATCTGATACTACGAAATACACAGGTAAGAGTCCTAATCTTCTCCATATTTTATTGCACTTCAATGTTCTCCTCTGGATAACCCATTTGAATTAGAAACTGATACACTTTCTCCCTTTGATCTCCCTGTAGCATAATCTGTCCATTTTTAGCAGTCCCGCCACATGCACAATAAGATTTCATCTTCTGTGCTAGCCTACTTAAATTTACGTCCTTATAATCCAAACCCTCAACCAAAGTCATGGCTTTTCGAAATTTTCTTGTTTCCAAGCGTATTTTTATCTTCTGCTGCTCTTTACTTATCTCTCCACAAACGCATATCTCTTTAGGAAGCCCACATACTGGACAAATATTCACCATTACGTCTATCTTAGCTCCTTAAGTCTTCAATATTTTACGTGCTCTAAGGAATATTTAAAAGTTTAGGGAAAAACAGATGAGATTTTAAAATCAAATGTTAAAATCCCTTTATTATTCTTATCCACTTTCCAACAGATATAGTTTCAATGAATCCCATCCTCTTGTGATTTCTTTTGCATAAGAAAAGATGTGATTTAATCATTAATTAGCAATCAAAATTTAAACTCTTGAGATTATTTAAATGTCATTTGGTGGTGGCTTACTTATGGTTAAGGCTGATATTGTCATACGCAACTGCACAATTGTCACTATGAGTGAAATGAACATAATCAGGCAGGGGCTCATAGCTATAAAAGAGGGCTCAATAATATATGTTGGAAGAGAGGTTGAGGCACCGACATTCGAGGCTGATGAATTTATTAATGGAAGCGGGAAAATAGCTCTTCCCGGCTTAATTAACTGCCACACTCATGCTGCGATGTCACTTTTTAGAGGTATAGCTGAGGACAAAGATTTAGGCACATGGCTTAAGGAGACTATATGGCCGCTTGAATCAAAACTTAGATCCGATGATGTCTATTATGGGGCTCTACTTAGCTGTGTTGAAATGATTAAGAGTGGAACAACCTGCTTCTCAGACATGTATTTCTATGAAGACATGGTTGCTAAAGCTGTTGCTGAAACTGGCTTAAGATGTGTTTTATCATCTGGAATAATTGAGTCTGGACATGAGATTCTGGGGAAGATCCTTCTTAGAGAAGCTGTGAAGATAGCGAAGAAATATCATGGAAGCTATAATGGTAGGATTTATGCGATGCTTGGTCCCCACGCCGTATACTCATGCGGTCCAAAATTGCTTAAAAAAATTGGTGAAAAAGCAGAAAAGCTTGGTATTGGCGTACATATACATTTGGCGGAATCAGAAAGCGAATCCGCTAATATCGAGAGGACTTATGGAAGAAGCGAGGTTAAAATACTGGATGAGACTGGTTTACTTAGACCCAACCTATTAGCTGCACATTGCATTCACCTCTCGGATGAGGATATAGCGCTGATGGCTAAACATAATGTTAAAGTCGCGTATAACCCAGTATCCAATATGAAGCTAGCTTCAGGTATTCCTAGGATTAAGGATCTTCTTGACGCTGGTATAATCGTTGGGCTTGGAACCGATGGTCCTGCCAGCAATAATAGTTTAGATATGTTTAATACCATGAAGTTTGCAGCTTTACTTCAAAAGGCTAAATATGGTGATCCACGCGTTCTCGGAGCTAAAAAGGTTGTCGAGATGGCTACGATAAATGGCGCTAAGTCTCTTGGTCTAGATAGGATGATTGGATCGATCGAGACTGGTAAAAGGGCTGATATAATACTGATAGACGTTAATAAGCCTCACCTAACGCCTCTACATGACATATATGCGGCGATAGTTTATTCGGCGCGTGGAAGCGATGTCAGCACGGTTATTGCTGATGGCAAAATAATTATGGATGAAAGAATCATAAAGACCATTGACGAATATGAAGTCATTAGGAAATCTGAAAAAGTAGCCTATGATTTGCTAAGTAGAAAGGATGCTGCGAGAAGCCTCATTAAAAAATTCATAAAAATATAATAAATTGGGTTTAAAAACCCTTTATGTTGCTTCACCGCAAAGGGATGCTATCTTTCTCCAGTTCTCATCAACCCATCTCTGTAATGCATCAATCTCATGCTGAAACTCTGGTTGAAAGAGATGCCTAAACCTCTCCTGAATTTTTAGGAATTCTACTAAAGGCTTTGGCTGAGGAACCTTAATATTGAGCTTATATTTGCCTTTCTCAACCTCATATACTGGCCAATAGCGTGTCTGAACAGCTAATCTAGCAACCTCTATGCTCTTTGATGAATCAAACCTCATTCCTAGCGGACATGGTGAAAACACATGTATGACGGCTGGACCGTTAACTTCCAATCCCTTTCTTACCTTTGTTATATAATCGTTCCAGTAGGCTGGCGATGCTGTTGCAGCATATTCTATCCCATGAGCTACACATATACTAATTAAATCCTTCTTAAACTCTGGTTTACCTGGGATCTTTCTTCCAGCTGGACTTGTTGTTGTAGCTGCACCATGGGGAGTTGCGCCGGAACGCTGTATACCCGTATTCATGTAGGCTTCATTATCGTAGCATATATACAGAAAGTCATGTCCTCTCTCAAGAGCCCCTGAAAGCGCCTGTATGCCAATATCAAATGTTCCACCATCACCAGCTATGGCAATTATATCAACATGCTTATCCCATGCTCCTCTACGCCTCATAGCTTTATATGCCGCCTCTATCCCAGAGGCCACTGCGGCAGCATTTTCGAAAGCTACATGAACCCAGGGAACCTTCCATGACGTATAAGGATAGATTGTTGATGAAACTTCAACGCATCCTGTAGCATTAACTATAATTGTTGGTCCCCTAAGCGCCTTCATCGTCATACGCATTATTGTTCCGGCACCGCACCCAGCGCATAACCTGTGACCTGAAGTAAATAGCTCTTCAACCGGTAAATCTTGGAGTCTAACCATTATTCTCTCACCCCAACAACTCTCATATATTCTTGTACGATTCCGGTTTTAGCTATCTTAAGTGCATCGTTAAATATGGCTTTTAGATCGTTAGGCGTTATGTCTCTACCACCTAAACCATATAGGCAATTAAAGATTTTTACATCTTTTCCATGGCGATATACTATTGCTATTATATCGCTACATAAAGCGTTAAATGGCGCTCCAAAACTGCATGCCCTATCTAAGACGGCTAAAGCCTTAGCGTCCCCTATAGCTCTAATCAAATCCTCTTCTGGGAACGGTCTATAGACCCAAGGTTTTATCACCCCAACCTTCTTTCCCTCTTTCCTAAGCTCCCTTGCAACGGCTTTGGCGGTTCCAGCGGTACTCCCTAAACAGATTACTGCTGCCTCCGCATCATCCATGGCATATGTCTCTACGAAACCATATTTACGTCCACTAAGGGACTCATAGTCCTTATTAACTTCACGTATAATATTGTAGGAATCTTTTAAGGCTTGAATCTGTTGAAACTTTATCTCAAAGTAATAGTCTGGAAGGCATAATGCTCCGACAGTTATAGGTTTATCTGGATCAATGGCTATAGCTGGCTTTCTAGGAGGCAGAAAATCTGAGACATCTTTATCTTCTAGAACCTCAACCCCCTCCATTGAGTGTGATAGTATAAAGCCATCTATATTTACGCTCACAGGAAGCAGAACTCTTGAGTCCTCAGCTATTTTAAATGCTTGTATAATCCAGTCATAGGCTTCTTGAGGATTCTCAACGTATATTTGTATCCAGCCGCAATCCCTTGAACCCATCATATCCGAGTGATCTCCGTGAATATTGATTGGCGCTGAGAGAGCCCTGTTTGCAACGCCCATAACTATTGGGCATCTTAATCCAGAAGCAATGTAAAGCATTTCATGCATTAGGGCTAAGCCTTGGCTTGCTGTTGCTGTAAAAACCCTTGCGCCAGCTAAGCTTGCGCCGATGCATGCTGACATAGCTGAATGCTCAGATTCAACACATATGAACTCCGCATTTATTTCGCCATTATGAACATATTCACTTATGACTTCAACCATTATGGTTTGGGGAGTAATGGGGTAAGCTGCCACAACATCAACATTACACTGCTTGACCGCGTACGCTATAGATTCATTACCAGTTAACCCCATTACTTTAGCCATTTTAATACCTTACCTCCTCTCCTCAACCATTGTTATACACTTTACCGGGCACTCATTCGCGCAAATCCCGCAACCTTTACAATAATCATAGTTTACATCAACATATTTTTCAAGTCTAATTATGGCCGAATCTGGACAGTAGATCCAACATATGAGACAATTTATGCATCTCTTCTGATCTATAACTGGTCTAAAAGCTCTCCACTCTCCAGTTTTATACTTCATTGCTGAACCCGGCTCAAGCAAGTATCCACCTATCGGGAGGGACTTCCAGCCTAACTTTTTCTCTAACTCACTCAATTCCAACAGCCTCCTCATAAGCTCTTTTTATAACCGCAACATTCTTTTCGCCAACTGCTCCAGGGAATCTCTCAATTATAACTTTAATTAATGAGTCCATTTTAGTTAGTGGTGCAGCCTTTAAAAGCGCGCCTAACATGGCTGTGTTATAGATTGGTCTGCCAAGTATATCAAGGGCTATTCTCATGGCGTTAACCGTGCAAACCTTAACATCGCTTAAACCTAGACTTCTCCTAAGATCCTCGGGGCTTTTTTCAAAGTTTGCTACAATAATACCTTTTGGGATAAGTCCCTTTGTAACATCAACTGTGCCTATTAATGTTGGGTCAACAACGACCACTATATGCGGGTTATATATTTGGCTATGTATGGTAATTGGCTCATCGGCTATTCTAGTGTATCCTGTAACTGGGGCGCCTCTTCGTTCCGGACCGAACTCTGGAAAGGCTTGCACATATTTTCCATCAAGTAGAGCTGCTTGAGCGAGGAGCCTGCTTACGGTTACTATACCTTGTCCACCTCTACCATGCCAACGAATCTCGGTAAGCAACCGCCTCGCCTCCATGAACTATTGAAATTAGTGTAATTAGCCACGGATAAATATAACCTTACCTGCAATGAGATTACATTATTATAAAAGAAGCTACTTTTACAATAATTCCTAATTTAGGTTTCTAGATTTAGATTTAATAGGATAATGATGAGGGTGCTAAAATTTTAGCCAGTAGGAGAATTATGAATGAGGTTGCTGGTATAAGAACATTATCATCTATTGGCTTAAATTCAAAGTGCTCAATTATTGACGCCGCGGCTCCGGCAAGAATCCCGGCAAGCCCCATGATCGCTCCTATCATCATTGAGAATAATGCCATTGCTAGGTTCCCCCACCAAGACTTAGTCCGCCTCTTATAGAGCATATTTCTTACTATACCCGTTATTGCATCACCAATAGACATGAAGATTATTGGTAAGATTCCAATACGAAAGTCTCCTCCAGAAAGTATCCAGCCCAAAGATATAATTAGACCCCACATTATGCAAAAAGAAACCTCGTACATATTGTCCTCCGTCTGGAACCAATACATTAACCGTCTTTTCCTATGATAGAAGGATAGAAAGAAGGCCAAAAGAATGCTTATAATCAATGGTAAAATGAATGAATTAAAGGCGACTGGAACGATTAGCGCACATAAACCGCCTGCCAAAATATGTATGATCTTCCTATTGTAATAAATGGCCACATTGTGCTCTAAGCCTCGTTTCCTCATTAGACCATAAAGTCTCTTAGTTAAAACCATTACCACAAAGATAACCCATGAGAGCAATAGTAGCGTCATAATTATATCTTTAACATCAATATATATCATGATTATTTATTTTTGAGGAAGATCTATTTAACAATTTTCACATAAAGATGCCGAAAATATGTGGAATCACCAATAACAGAATACGATAGAAGTCATTATTTTGTATCTTTTAGGTTAGGTCTCCACATGCGCATTTAATCTCATAAAGAATCGTTAGGATCTCTTCAAAACCCATTCCAGTCATAGCCGATATAATTGGCACTCTTTTAGGTGGAAAGAATGCTCTTAGGGTTTTCAGAAGCTCCATATCCATTTCCTCCCTGAGATTTAACGGTCTCTTAGAGAGGATATTTGTTAAATCTCCAATAATCTCCCTTATCTCTTTCAGATCTTCTTCGCTCAGTAAGTCCGCCTTATTTAGAATAGCTATGGTCTCGGTCTCAAGGGTGTAGTGTGCTGTTAGGGCATATAAATAGAAGCTTAATAAATTCCCCTTTAATGCTAGCAAGTCTCCTAGGAATAGACAGCACCTATCCTCAAAACCGCTAATTATAATTCTTCCAGCATCCCTAAACAAGAAAGGTTCAAGCTGCCCTGGTGTATCAAATAGTATATGGTCTGCATCCCTAAATTTTGGTATGCCAACCCTAGCTAACCTATCCATTGCCTCAAGTATAGCCCCATTAGGTCCCAAATTTTTCTCACGCATTATACTTTCAACTGTGAACATGCTTCTGACGTCAAAATCTGGCTTATAACCTAACTCCAAAACTCCAGGATCTAAATTTACTACTCTAACCTTATAGCCCTCACTAATTAAATAGGCTGAGAAATTTTTGACGAACAAGCTTTTGCCTGAACCAGCTGGTCCTAAAACAAATATATTCATTCTGGATCATTAATTGCTAATATCCTTTTCCGAATAATTATCCACGTAAAATAAAAATATTTTTATTCCTATCCCTTATTTCTCAACAACTAGGCTTAAAGCATAATCAATCATCCTAATTCTTGTGAAACCAGCGATCTTTAAACGCTTAATTATTCCCTTCAAATACCTTTTTCCTTGCCTTAATCCTGGTCTTCCAACATAATGTAGGAGTCTTCCATTATCCTTGAGAACCCTGTAGAAGTGGCTGTAAAATTCCAGTGAATAAAGCTCTGGCGCGATGCTTATCCTAGGCGGGTCATGAATTATAAAATTAAATCTCTTATCACCGAATTTTCTTATTTCCTGAGATGCGTCTCCAATTATTAGCTTAATCTTTTTGTTCTCAAATAAAGGCTTTGAAAATGGGTTCTGCTTAGCGATTAAAATAACGTTCTCATCCTTCTCGATAGTTATGACCTCCTTAACATTCTTTCTTTTGGCTGCTAAAATAGCTGTGTAACCCAGCCCAGTACAGCAGTCGAGAACTGAACCATAAATTCTTCCTAAAGCCTTAATTTTTAAGATGGCATCGGTTTTAGGATCAACCTCATCAGCTCTGTGCATGCGTATACCTGAGATCTCAAGAAATGGCCATGTACTAGTTTTAACAAGCCTATAGAATTTTCCAGTCCCTTCACTGTAAAATTTTATTTCTGCCAATACTCTTACCTCTACTCTAATAAATATTCTTGGTGGTGTTATATTTGTTAATTGAGCTGAAGCGCTGCTTTTACCTTATGGTTTAAAGCCTATATTCTTCTCCTGGCTTGAGTAGGATGACCTTGATATTTGATGCGGACTCAACCTTTCTCTTAAATTCTTCCGGACTCGTATCCCATCTATGCATTGGAATTACTATTTCAGGGCTTATTGCTATAGCTGCCTCAGCTGCCTCAGGATTATCCATTGTATATGTTCCCCCACTTGGGAGCAGGGCTAGAGTGATTTTCCTATCTTTGAGGTTCTTCATTTCTGGAATGAAATCCGTGTCTCCGGCGTGGTAAATTATTTTATCACCTATAGTTATTAAGTATCCTAGCCCTAGACCCTTGGGATGGAATGGGTTTCCGGGAGACCTAAAGCGTCTCACATTATATGCGTGAACCGCCTCAACAACTATATTGCCAATTGTTGTCTTCTCACCTGGCTTAAGAACCCTAACATTACCGCCTATTTTTCTCGCGCACTCCTCAGGCGCAATAATCACCGTATTCAATTTACGCGCACTGTCAATTTTAGATGTATCACAATGATCGAAGTGGGAATGCGTAACTAGAATTATGTCTGCCTTTTCAGTATATCTTCCCTCATATGGATCAACATAAATACTTTTTCCATCCGCCACTATATGAAAGCTAGCATGCCCTAGCCATCTAACTGTTACGCTAACCATTTCAAACCCTCTTCACGCTAACAATACTAAATGAACTATACCCCAAATTTATTTCTTTATCGTTTAAATAGAATAGAAAAATAAGATGAGAATTACTCTTATCGCTTCAGTGATTCTTCAAGTCTTTTATCTACTTCATCCCAGTTAACTATATTCCAGAAGGCTCCCACGAAGTCCGCTCTTCTATTTTTGTAGTCTATGTAGTAGGCATGCTCGAAAACGTCTAAAACCATTAGGATTGGAAAAGTTGGATATACATTAATATTGTGCTTCTCTATCTGCATTATTAGTAAGCGGCCGGTTTGTCCACATATGGTTAGCGCCGCCCAACCGGAACCCTCAACACTGACGGCTACTTGAGTAAACTCTTTTCTAAATCTTTCGAAGCTTCCAAACTCCTTCTCAATGAGTTCGGCTAATTTTCCACCAGGTTTACCGCCACCCCTGCTTGGAGGAGCGAGATTCTTCCAGAATAGCGAATGTAGTAAGTGTCCCCCTATATTCCATGAAAGCTCCTTTAAAGCAGCCTTTACATCTGTATCCAAATTCCCCTTCCGAGCATCATCCAACCTTTTAAGTATCGCATTTGCTCCATTAACATAGGCTTGATGATGTATCGTATGGTGTATGCGCATTTGCTCCTCAGACATGTATGGCGCTAAATCACCATAGCCGTAGGGCAACTGCGGCAGAACATAGAATTGAACTGACTCCATAAATTTCTATCCCTCCATATTAATTTATTTCAATTTTCTAAACATATTTTTTGAGGCACCACATATTGGGCAAACCCAATTCTCCGGCAGCTCCTCAAAAGGTGTCCCGGGCGCTATATTTTGGGTGGAATCCCCCATCTCCGGGTCATAAATGTAACCACAGACTTGACACTCCCATTTATCCAAGATTGACCCTCCACCAACCTCAGAATTTCCTTACTTTCTCCTTTGTAGCTCCGCATATTGGGCATCTATCAAATTCTTCCTCCGATGTGTAGCCACATACGCTGCATATGTAAATTGTCCCTAATGGCATATCCTTGCTGCTCTCAACAGATTGCTTAGCTCTCTGATACATTGCTGCATGAATCTTCTCCGCCTGAAGTGCCCACTCAGTCGACCTCTGAGCACCTTTCTCTTCTTGGAGCTTAGCAACGGCATTATATGCTGGATACATCTCATTCACCTCGTATATTTCTCTGTCTATAGCCACCTGAAGATTCTCCGCCGTGCTACGTATCATGCCCAGAACATTATAGTGGTTAGTGGCGTGAACTAGCTCAGCGTAGGCTATTGCCCTAAAGAGTCTAGCAACATTCTTAAATCCCTCTTCCTCGGCTTTCTCAGCGAAAATTAGGTAGCGCATATGCGCTTGACTCTCGCCGGCAAAAGCGCTTTTCATGTTATCCTCAGTCATTCTCCTCATATTTAAAACCTCTATTTTAGCGATAAATTTATTATTTAATATGAACTTAAAAATTTTATGTACGATATTCGGATAAAAAATGACTAAAAATGAATAAATTGGGAGGGAAAATATGGCAGATAATACTGATTTAGCAATTATCAGACTGTTACAAGAGGATGCTAGTATGCCCTTCACCGAGATTGCCCGCCGACTTAAATTGAGCGAGTCTACGGTTAGAAAGAGAGTAGAGAAACTGGTGCAGGAGGGCGTCATAAAAAAGTTCACAATTATTGTTGAACCATCCAAGATAGGATTAAACGCTACCGCAATAGTTGGTATAGATGTAGAGCCGCCAAAACTTCTGGAGATTTCACAAAAACTATGCGAATTATCTGAAGTAAAATATGTGGCAACATCAACAGGCGACCATATGATAATGATTGAGATATGGGCAAGGGATACAAAAGAGCTGGCGAAAATAATCTCCGAGAAAATAGGCGTAATAAATGGAATTAAGAAGATTTGCCCTGCGATCATCCTCGAGAAATTAAAGGAATAATGGGCGGAGAAGGGACTGAAAATATAATTGTGAAAATGGATAAATTATTTAAGCATAAACGGACAAAAAGTTAAGGAGGAGGTGTAATTTTGGCTTCTAAAGAGCTACTGGATTTATTAAATGAGGCTATAGCGCGGGAGCTCCAAGTGTCCATTCAGTATATGTGGCAGCATGTCCAGTGGAGCGGGGTTAAGGGCTTAGCAGTTCAAGAGGAGCTGAAGAAGATAGCCATAACTGAGATGAAGCATGCTGAAGCTATAGCGGAAAGACTCTTCTACTTAGGCGGCATCCCAACAACTAAACCTGCGGAAATATTTGTGGGGAAGACGTTGAAAGAGATGATTGAGCGGGATGTGAAAGATGAGGAGAACGCAATAAAGCTCTATAAGGAGATAATAGAAGAGGCTCGTAAAGAAAACGATGTAACAACAGCTTTTCTATTTGAGGGAATATTGAAGGATGAGGAAGAACATCATGACTTCTTCACGGCTCTTCTAGAAGAAATTTAACGGTTCAAAAAATAATTACTCCATTTTCTTTATTTTTCCTTAAAAAGTTAAATTGCTGATTTTGCTTAATGTTATTTTGTGGTGCAAGATTATGGCAGTTGTGCTTGATGTTGATGCTGAGGATTGGGAAAGAGAGGTCTTACAGTCTGACATACTGACTATTGTAGATTTCTGGCACGAACGATGCCCATGGTGTATTAGGTTAAACCCTATCTTTGAGGAAGTTGCGGAGGAATATATGGATAAAGCGAAATTTGTTAGATTTAATGTTCTAAAGAGCCCTAGAAATAGGGATATAGCACTAAGAAATGGTGTTATGGGTACACCTACGATAGCATTTTATTGTAGTGGCAGATATCTTGGCTCAATAGTTGGCTTCGTTCCGAAAGTCCACTTAAAGCAGGTTATTGAAGATGTTATGGAACGTTATAGAGAGTGTGTTAGACAGAGCACAAAGCTGGAGTGAAATATAACCCTTTACTCTAACCTCTTTTTCTAGATAGATACCTAAAGGCTGATAAAGCCGCTTTACAACCCTCTCCAGCCGCTACTATTATTTGCTTCTCCGGAACATTTGTTACATCTCCTGCAGCAAATACGCCTGGATAGCTTGTCTCACATGCACAGCTAACAATTATTTCGCCCCACTGATTCTTATCAACAAAATTTACTATTTCCGAGTTTGGTATAGAGCCTATCTCAACGAAGACCCCTCGAACCGGCAATAATATGGTCTCGCTACCCTTCTGAACCCTTATACCATTAACAGTTTTTTCGCCAGTTATCTCAAGAACCCTTGTATCTGTCCAGACTTCAACTCTATCTGACGCAAGAGCCTTCTCAACAAGTATTGGGTCGGCTTTAAGCTGAGGCATTATCTCAATTAAATATACTTTACTCGCGATTTTCATGAGCTGAAGGACAGCTTCAAGCCCAGAGTTTCCTCCGCCGACAACGGCAACATCCATACCCTCAAATAATGGTGCATCGCATGTTGCGCAATATGTCACACCCCTATTCTTAAACTCCCTCTCACCTGGAACATTCAACTCCCTAGGTCTTCTGCCACTCGCAACTATAACCGTCTTACCAATATACTCGGCGTAATCAGTTTTGACGATGAATAAATCATTATAAGGTTTTATACTTTTAACCTCCTCCATCTCGAGGTCAAAATTAAATGTTTTAAGGTGCTCATGGAATTTTTGGGCAAGCTCCTCACCAGTAACATATTGGAAACCAGTGTAATTTTCAACTTGGGAGGGATAAGTTACCTGACCGCCAATATCCTTTGTCACTACAAGAAAGTTCATCTTCTTTCTAGCAGCATATATGGCTGCAGTTATCCCAGCCGGACCTGCGCCAACAATAATTAAATTATAAATTTTCTCAGAAACTGACAAGATAACCCCTCACAATACAGAATAAAACTTAGAAAGTTAAATTTTTCTAAATAAACTACGGCTTAATAACTTTTAGCTCCCGCAACTAAAAAGAAAGTTTATGACTTTCCTCGCTACCTAGCTTTAAGATTACTCAGCGGTTTGGAGAAGTGTGCACTAATGGAACTGTTCTCTGTTGGGTTTGCGGCAAGCCTTATAGCTGGCTTAGCCGCTGGCGCCGGAGCCCTGCCAGTAGCGTTTGTAAAGAAGGTTTCAGATAACATTCTTGATATATTATTAGGGTTTGCCGCAGGCGTCATGCTGGCTGCAACAGCCTTCAGTCTCCTAGTACCAGCGATCCAATTGGGCGGACCAATAATATCCGTCATAAGCCTTGGAATCGGAGCGCTTGTAATCCATTTAATAGATCAGTTTGCCCCACATTTCCATCCAGTTGCGGGGGCTGAGGGTCCTCCATCGAGGTTATCGCGTGTTTGGCTGATGATAATCGCCATAACAATCCATAATTTCCCTGAGGGTCTGGCTGTTGGAGTAAGTTTCGGCTTTGACGACATAGCGTAAGGCTTAGCCGTCGCATTACCGCTTCTAAGAGAGAAGTATAGCGCTTCTAAAGCCATAGGCTACGCGACTTTAACTGGACTTATTGAGCCGCTTGGAGGATTGCTAGGATTAACATTGGTTTCAATCTCATACTCTTTTCTTCCATGGGGTTTAGCATTTGCAGCTGGAGCAATGCTCTTTCTCGTAGCTGATGAGATGGTGCCGGAAAGCCACAAGAAGGGTTTTTGGCAAAGAGGCAACATTTGGATTGGTAGTCGGCTTCATAGCAATGATGCTCTTAGACTCCATATTCAAGTAGGGCGAGGGGCAAACTTATTAACGTTCTGAAAAATTAGTTTTTATGGACTTAGATAAACCACTACTCATAGTAGGCTTTGCAGGGAGCTTAAGGAAATCATCTTACAATAAGATGCTTCTGCGTGCAGCATTAGAACTGCTGCCTAAAAACACTAAACTTGAGATTCTAGACCTAAATGAGCTCCCACTATTCAACCAAGATCTAGAGTACAATATGCCTGAAGTGGTGAGGTGGTTTAAGAGCAGAATTAAGGAGGCTGATGCACTGCTTATTGCAACGCCAGAATATAATTCTTCTATACCTGGTGTGCTTAAGAATGCTCTTGATTGGGCTTCTAGACCCTATAAGGATAACTCCCTTGATGGCAAGCCAGTTGCAATAATGAGCGCCTCGACAGGCATGCTGGGCGGAGCAAGGGCTCAAACTCATCTACGCCAGATACTTGCTTCTCTTAACGCATACGTGGTGAATAGACCAGAGGTTATAGTAAACTTCGCCAGAGAAAAGTTTGATGCTGACGGAAACCTTAGGGATGAGAATACGAAAACATATATTAGGCAGCTACTGGAGAACCTAGTGAAGTTAGCCGAGATACTAAAGGCCAAAGTTAAATCTTAAAATGCTTCAGCAAGAGCTATAGAAATATGGAGCTTAGCATAGTTCTCCGTACAACTATACCGCTTACCCTCTTAATAGGGGCTAGGCTCCCTATCCAAGAAGGTTAGTTTTTAAAGCTTGGGGGCGAGAGGGTACTAAGCGCCTACATATATTATTTTCGCATTACCCGCACTATTCATTGTAGACCTCTCAAGAATAAGGTTCATTGAGGAGAACATAAGGTTCATAACTGCGGGGTCCTACCAATAATCATTATTCTTGCATTATTCATTATGCTTTACCTTGTAGTTCGTTTCTCTAGAAACACGCTTTATCTACTAGTATTGAGCACAGTCTTCGGGAGCTTCGTCTTCTTTGGGATACCCTTCTCCACCTTCGCTTTTCCAGGTGAGGCGAGGCGCTAGCAACACTATCCTCCTCAACAATATCTATGGTTAGTGTGACAACCTCAATTACAGCACTTGAACTCTATAGGATGTGCGGCGCTCCAGTCATAGAGGGGCTTAAAGCAACTTTAAAAAGGCTGTCTAGGAACCCATTGATCCTCTCAATATTGACCGGCTTAATTCTATCAATCGCCAACATAAATATACCGGAGATCATAGCGATACCGCTCCACATGCTTGGAAGCACAACTATAACGCTATCCCTCTTCATGTTAGGCGTCTTCCCATATGGTAGAAAATATGCAAACCTCTCAAAAGCCTTAAAGCTCAGCCTAACAAGAATAATTGTTCTCCCACTTCTAGCAACAATAATCGCATCGATCTTCAATTTGCCAAGGATTCAAACAGCCGTGCTCGTAATCATGCATGGAGTTCCATTAGCTGTCTCAATGATTGTGCTAAGCGAACGATACGGATTCTACGAGGATATAATTTCCTCGCTGATCCTTATAGAATCTCTCGGAGCCGGAATCTACCTAAACCTCTGGCTCCTCCTCCTAAACCTGTAAAGTAATTTTTTAAAAAGAAGGGAAAAGGCACTTTAAGAGGGATCAGACCACAAGCCTCCCGCTATTGATGGTGAAGTATTGGGAGCTGAGAGACCGCACTCACTCCGCATGGCAAGATATGTATTCTATGAAGAATGTAGCCGATCTCTAATGCTGTTTAACGAGAATAGGTGGGTAGCGACGAAGAAAACTAGGAAAGAGTGATTAACAGACTCGCTACTCTAACATGGGTTTTAGGACATGATGAATTCAGGGTGAATAGTTTTTATCCATTTAGGGTTGAAGACCCCCTAGGATCCTCTCTATGTTCTCAAGAGCTGTAAAGAGAGGGATAACGCATGCTGGTTTGCCTGCTAATACATGTCTGTAGGGGTATAGGTTTGTGAACATCGTTAAGATTTCTTCAGACATTAAACTGAAGTGGGAAGGAGAACCGAAAGCATAAGCGTCCGCTGAGGACACATCATCTGGAGTACTTCCCTCGCCCTCTTCAGCACAACTTCGACTCCGGAAACCCTACGTGCGCCATTAGCCACGGCCTGAGCCAGCTTTTCAGTATTTCCAGTTCGGCTATCATAAACCACGAGAATCCGTCTATCCATAAAGGTCTCCGAAATTAATGTTCTGCCACCGCCTTTAAAAGTCATCCGTTTAAAATGTAGAAGGCGCAAATAATTGGGGCGAATTTAGGAAAATTGTTGGGAATGAGAGTTACTAGACAATATAGCTTTTTAGCGCTGTGCTTTGTGTTAGGCATGATCGGTATTTGCCTATCATATCGTTAATAGCCCTTCTTAGATCTTCTTCGGACATAAAGCCAACTAAATGCATTAATGGTCTTCCTTCACAGAAGAAGATTAGCGTGGGTGTGCCCATAACGCCTAAATCTTCCGTCAGCTCTCTATTACCCTCAGATTCCAAAACATTTATCTTAGCAAACTTAACCTTTCCATCATATTCGGCTGCCAACTTCTCGAATATTGGGGTAAACCTCCGGCACCAGGGGCAGCGCTCATGCCAAAAATAGACTAATGTTAAAATCGGCGAGCGGAGAATCTCATCATTCCAATTCTCCAGCTTAACTCCACAACAACCATAAGCTATCACCTATAACCAATGAGCTGAAGTTTATATAAAAATGCAGTGATTCTAGTCTTACGGAAAAGTTTTATATTACTGAACCCATTTAAAGAGGGCTAAAAGTGGAAAAGAGATCTTATACGTCTAAAAATCAATACCTCTTAGGCTTATTTGAAAAGTTTTAACCTCATGGGTTGCTATTAGCATGGTCTCTGGCTTTTTACTAGGAAAGTTCTTTCCAGAATGGGCTTATGGATTGAGTCCCTCCAAATTGGCGATATATCGGTTCCAATGGACTTATGCCTCTTCTTACTAATGTATCCCACAATGGCAAGCGTAAAGTTTGAGGAAATCGTGAAGACTGCTAAATCTCCGAAACCCATAATGCTTACATTGGTGGGCAATTGGGTTATTGCTCGCCACAATCATAATACTCTTTTCATTAAAAGGCGAAGTTATTGCTAAGCAACCCCTTGTCATAGGTTTGGTTTCAATACCATTGCTACAGCATTTCTTTATTATGGCATCGCTCTTCTATATAACATTATGGCTCCTAAAACTCGATTACAAAGATGCCGTAACAATAGCCTTTATAAGCTCAAGCGCTCAGTTTGATGTTGCAATAGCAACGGCTACAGTGGTTTTCAGAGCTGGCTCTGAGGCAACTCTAGCAACCGACCACAGTTGCTAGAGCAATAGTATTAAAACCGAGATCAAGTTGCATAGAACACCAAAGAGAGGTATAGAAGAAACCCTAACTCTAATATACCTAAAACTTAATTAAACGTAAGGAAAAAGGGACGAAATGGCTATATACCAGAAAATTAAAATAGTGATATTAAAGCCCTGGTAGTATAGCCCGGTCTAGTATAGGCGGCTGTCGCCCGCCCGACCCGGGTTCAAATCCCGGCCAGGGCGCCAGATCTCGGTTTAAATCCTTTCCCCTCCTTTTTAAGGGAAAGGATTTTCAGTGAAAGATGAGTTAAAATCTTCTAATTAGAGGATTCAGTTTATGTGGCAAGCGCTTACTTAAGGCGCTATTATCTATTTTTAAGCAGTAAAATTTGTTTCGAGGAAAAAGTCTTATAAATGATAATAGCCTATTAAAATGAATCCGGGGAAAAGAGCATGGTCCTAGAATTTAAAACGGGATTAACTAAGAGGGCTTTTACTTTTGGACTAATATACTCTATAATAGTTGTCGTATTTGTTACAATGGCGTCTGGCTTCACATCATTGAACCCTGATGCAACAGCTCAGGCACCTTGGGACATTTCCGGTCCAGATTGGACAGCACGTATACATACGGCTCCCTTTCTATACTTCGTTATGCTGGTTCCGCTTATAGTCTCATCATTGCTTCCAAAAAACTCTAAGTTTACTCAAAGTGAACTTACAGTTATATATACGATGATAATGTCCTCATGTTTCCTAGGGTATACATGGTGTCTTGCGATTTATCCTCCCTTAGTGTGGTTGCCCACAGGAATCGCGCAAGGCGAACCATGGTTAAGCTATTTTCTTGAAGCCGCTCCGGAAATATGGTTGCCAGGAAAAGATTTAGCGCTTATGACTGGTTTCTTATATGGTAATACACCTGTTCCTTGGAGCATTTGGCTGCGTCCCCTAGTATATTGGGCTCTATGGGCAATCTTATATGGATATATTTTCATCTTTATGACAGCGCTGATGAAGAAGGCTTATACTAGAACTTTGGCTTTACCCTTCCCCTTGGCAGAGGGTGCAAAATACCTGATACAGACATCAAGCGCTGAAGGAGCAGAGTTTTCAAGTATATTTCGTAAAAAGTGGCTTTGGATAGGTTTCATTATCGGGGTGCTAATCCATTTAATGGGAGTCTTCCATTTCTATATCCCTGAAATTCCCTTCTATAGACCAAGAGTTGATTTAACGCCTGCTATACAAGGGGTTCTTCCGTTCTCCACATTAATTCTTTGTTTCGATGCATTCTATATAGGCGCTTGCTATCTCCTCACTAGGGAAATATTGATAACTACTATAATCTTCACTTTCCTAATAGGCATAGTTTACCCATCTATGTTCGTATCCCATTTTGGAGGACCGGGCGGAATGGCTGCATCAGCATGGTTAGTATGGGGCTACACGGCTATGCATTGGTGGGGAGCGCCAGAATTAAACTTTTCATTGCAATCTCTTGTAGTAGGCGTAGTTTTCGGAATGACGATATGGCTTATTTGGAAGGCTAGAGCGGATCTCAAAGAACTGTTTATTCTAAAGAGTTCCGGGGTTTCTGATGAAATTCCTAAGAAGTACCTTTGGATCGGTCTAATAGTCACATTCATACTTTACATCATAATCCTTGCAATGGCAAGTATACCGGTATGGTGGACTATCCTCTCAATGGTAATTCTTGCAATTTGGCAGATAGGTGTTACTGTTTGGAGAGGGGATAGTGGAATGGCTGCTGGCTTCGTTATGCTTGGAACAATGGGTGGACGTTACGTTATAGCCATCACATGGGCTATAACACTCTGGATACTTGGAGGTGCACCAGCTCTTGCTGTGGGTATGCCCATGCAGCTACTTGCATTCTTCATATATGATCAAGGACAAGGTACATGGGCTATGCCATTCTTCTCAATGGAGACATTCAAGCTTGGGGAGCTTACAAAAGCAAGGGATAGAGACGTGCTTTTAAGCCAATTAATCGCATACGCGCTAGGTATAATAATTGTTATGCCACTAGCCCTCCTCTGCGGTTATACGTGGGGAATACTTGGGAAATGGAGCTGGACGGATCTGCAGGGATCCGCTGGTGCATGGAGCATACAATTCGCAGCTCAATCCGTTAAAGAAGGAATTTGGCATACTGGTCCTAATCCTCCGGGAACACCCTTTGACATTTCAGTTTTTGTCACCGGACTATTACTTTCTATAGGCTTTTACATTATCCGCTCTAGAATCCCAGCTTTTCCATTACATCCTGCTGGTATTCTTCTAGGCGCTCTCTTCTATGGACAACTTTGGGTGCCGGCTCTGATAGCGTTAATCGCGAAGTACATAACCATAAAAGTTGGCGGAACAAAGCTATACGAGGAGAAAGGGATTCCAGTAGCCGTTGGCTTAATAATGAGTATGGGATTCATAATGATCTTAGAAATCCTTGGGCGCTCAATAACAGGTGCGTGACAGATGCGAAATAAGCGTAAACTTGCCCTCTTATTTACTTTCTTTTTTTCCTTATTCCTATACTCAAGTCCTATTTTGATTTATTCGAAACAAGATTTCTTGCAGATTCATGAGATTTTAAATTACATGGATGTTTTAAATCAGTTTAACATGTCAAGGATCGAAGAACATGTTCGTTTCTTTTCAAGCCTTGGCACGAGAATGACTGGTTACCCCGGATATTACGGAGCCTCAAATTACATCTATAATTTTCTTAAAAAAATTGCAAATCTTTCAGATGTTCAATTCCACAATTTTACGGTAACGGTTCCAATAGATTATGGAGCTACTTTAACAATTCTAGAATTAAACAAAGATATTGAAATTTATCCTCTTTATCCGAATCTAGTGGCTACGTCCTCAACGCCCAATGAAGGTATAAGTGGACGATTAATTTATGCTGGTGAGGGAGATTTAGCCAAATATGATAATCAAGAAGTCGATGGTAGTATTGTGCTTATGGAATTTAATAGTGGCAGAAGATGGCTAGAAGCAGTTAATCTTGGCGCGAAAGCCGTTATCTTTATTGAGCCGAACATGACAGTTTTAGATGAAATATCGCAAAAATCATTACCGATTCCGCTAAGCTTTCTAAGATTCTATATCTCCCCTAAAGATGCGGAGTACCTACTCTCCATCTTAAATGGGGAAAATAATGGTACTGTTCATGTCCGAGTGAAATCCAAAATGGAATGGAAGAAAATTGAGGCAAGAAATATTATTGGGTTTATTAAAGGAACAATTTTTCCGGACAAAATCATAGTTCTAAGCGCTTATTACGATTCATTTTCAATAGTTCCATCGTTAGCTCCTGGAGCTGAAGAGTCTTGTGGAATTGCAGCACTTCTCGAAATGGCCGCATTCTTTAGCAAAAATAATCCATCATATACACTTATGTTCTTGGCTCTTTCGGGTCATCATCAGGGTATATCTGGGGCTCGCGCTTTTGCTGAGGATTTCTTCTTTACTGAGAAGTGGAATACTATAGGGCAAAAAATAATTTTACTAATAAATTTGGATATATGTTCCTGTAACGATTGGATTGCCCCCACAGTTGGAGGCGGTTGGATCTTCTTTCGTGATGATGTAGTTAAACCTTGGGGTACTTTAATAAACTTCTTCATCTCACTAAAGGAACGGGTAGAGACCGCTGTAGGCAAAATATATAAAGTTACATCAATTGGACAGAGCGGGCAATTTCATAAGGGAGGATATGCGGGATTGTTCCCTGCTCATTTCTTTCCAATCGATAGCCAGGCTTTTACTTTGGCAGGTGCACCTGCCTTCAGTATAATAACTCCATTCCGATGGGGAAGATTCATATATTCTCCGTTAGATACTTTTGAAAAAATTAATGTGGAAAACTTAAGATCCCAAATCGAGTATGCACTATGTTCACTTTATACCCTCGCTAATATTGATTTATTTTCACACATCCCGGCGCTAAAGTCAGGATGGAGTCCTGGAAGAGAAGAATTTAGGTATGGGCATGTTGGCGGGGCATTTGGCATATTGAAGGGTACTGTAGCTACATGGAACCAAACAATCGGGTGGTACTCAAGCATTCCAAACGCGTTAGTATGCTGGGTGGATGATGGACCAATGTATCCTATGAGACTTTGGTGGGATGCTATACATGTTGACATGGCTGACGAAAATGGCAATTTTAAGATTTACGGAGTTGCTACAAGCGGTTCGCTTGCCTCCGGCGGTGAGCAGGCTGGTTCAGGGTTCCGTAAAGTTGGAAGCGCAGGAACATATCAGCTATCAGCTTTTGTAGTGGATTCTACTGGCTCAATAGTTTATGCTACTGATTTTGGGAAATATAAATGGATTAGCGGTCCAGAGAGAGTAAGCGTTTTCCTTCCAAGGGGAGTTAATGACATTGGTTATCTCGTGGTTTTTGAATGTGGAAGTCTTGTCTTATTAGATTTATATGACTCATCTCGTCAACAAATACCCTTAGATGGAAGCCTAAGTATTAAAGTTAATTCTTTCTATTCGCATGCAACACCCGACTCCTACAGCTGGTATATCGATTTGGATCCTCGAACAGGTTATTCTGTTGCCACAATCTTTATTCAGCCAACTATGCCTGTTGAAATACTTGTTACAGCATCTTATGCAAGGAGATACCCATTGTTGGCGCTGATTAATGCTAGCAGGGGTAATCCTATGGGTTCAGGTTATACAGTGAACGTGGGTGAACAATATATTATAAAGAATTCAGCTCTCCATTACGCAGAAAATTTATACTTTATCAATGAAAAGCGATTTACAGAGCTGCAAAGTTTTCATATAGAAATACCTAGTTCACAAATGCACATTAACGCCAGCGAATTCATTAAGCGTTCCCGTGAATGTTTATCTCAGAAGTTATATAATAAGGCATATGCGCTCTCAAACTGGGCTCTTTCTCTTGAAAGATACGTCTATGTTGATGTAAGAAAAGCTATTGAGGATTCTGTGATTAGCATATCCTTTTTTGCCGCCATTCTTATTCCATTTGCTTTTCTGTCAGAAAGATTATTGATAGGCTGGAGTGGAGTGAAAAGATTAAGTGGGGTGCTGTTAGTAATTCTCATATACCTTTCATTATTTCTTTTATTTCATCCTGGTTTTAAATTAGCTGGAGACGCGCCTATGATTCTTATAGGATTTACATCTTTAATATTAACAATACCAATTCTGTTGGTTATCCTAGATATTCTATTGAAATATCTCCGTGAAATTACGCGAAAGAAGATAGGTACACATTTGATTGAGATAAAGAGAATGGGGTTAGGGATAATCTTACTATCATTTTCTACCGGCATCGAAAATCTGAAAAGGAGAAAAGTTAGATCTCTGCTAATATTACTGCAGGTAATTATTGTATCTACGTCAATAACATCTTTCACATCATTGTCTCCTATAAGCTATATGCGACCTGACAAATTCTCTGATATTGCACCCTACAGCGGTATCCTTATTCGGGAGCTTTCCTGGGGAAGAGGATGGATTGGATTTAATGAAAAAATATTGGATAATATTAAACTATTATTGGGCGACGAAGAAGCGGTGATATCTCCTAGAGCATGGATCTACCCAGGTCCAGGTCCACTCTTCACATTTATTATATCATATGGATCGAGGACCCTGAATGAAACCGAAGCGATTTTAGGTTTCACACATAAAGAGGCTGAAATACTCCCGGTAAAAGAAGCGTTAATAAGTGGAGATTGGTTTAAAGATGATGATTGTTGGTGTTGTATTTTACCAAACACTATTGCCACTAAACTGGGGGTTTCAGTGAATGAGACTATTTATATAATGGAGTTACCATTCAAAGTTTCGGGAATAGTAAATGAAACAAGGTTTTCTTTAATTAAAGATTTAGATCAGGAATCAGTTACCCCCCTACTTTTAGAGATTGTACCAGGTTTTGGTACTCACTTAATTACAGAGGTATGTATAATAGTGCCATATAAGACAGCGATTCATCTTGGAGGAACACTTATGTCTATTTCACTTAAAACTAGTCAGAACTCCACATTAAAGATGGCTGAAACATTATACTTTCTCTTTAGGGATCTTAATATATACTTTGTTTCTGATGAAAAAACCTATATTTATAGATCCGGTATATCTCAACATTTATTTGGATGGCAATATCAAATTCTGCCAGTTTTTATAGCAATTCTCTCCATACTTTCGCTGTCATTAGGCTCTCTTAACGAGAGAAAAAGAGAAATAATGATTTATAGTACTGTAGGTTTATCCCCCTCACATATAACTATGATGTTTCTTGGCGAATACTTAATTTATGCAATAGTTGGAAGTATAACGGGTTACCTGATATCACTAGGTAGCAATTATATGCTTAATTTGTTTGGAAGGGGGCTTCACGTAAATACCTCGTCTTCTTGGGTCCTCATAATTCTGTGTTCTATGATGCTAATAATTATTTTATCCACAATTTACCCAGCATATGTAGCATCAAGTCTCACCACCCCATCTAAGGAGAGAGTCTGGGTGATTCCGACGGAGCCAAAAAATGATGAATGGATCATACCGCTACCATTCGTGATAGAGAGCGATAATGAGGCGAAAGCTGTAACATTCTATTTGTACGAATACATGGAATCTCACTTAAGCCCAGCTGCCGAACAATTCTGGGTATTGAATCTTCAGCAGATAACGGAAAATATTGATGGCGTTGAATCTAAGACATTAGATACGGTTGTACGCTTGGCACCTTATGAGGCTAATATCGTTGAAGACGCTAAATTTAGAATAATTAGAGATAATGTTTCTGGAAAATATTTTGTGCAAGTATTTCTGCATCGAAGAAGCGGGGAGAAATCGGTCTGGAGGAATCTGAATAAAAGTTTTGTTGACAACATCCGTAAGCAATTATTATTATGGAGAAGCTTGAATAAGATGGAAAAAGAGCGTTATGGTGAGGGGCTAGAATGACTTTTGAAGAGGTTAAATTAAACTGGAGAATCTTTTTAGTAGTGTTGTACGCTCTAGTAGTTTTTATGCCAGCGCTAATATTAATATATTTATATACCTTTAATTTAACTCTAGTCACATCAGTTTCTTGGGCAACATTAATACTCTCTATCGAGTTAACACGTTTATCAGGTAAACCTCTCAGTAAATCCGAGGCTGGTGTAATTTATCTTACATGCAGTGTTTTAGGCTTAATTTGGTATCCGCTTCAATGGATTTACCAAATATACTTCAAAAATTCGCCTGTAGCAAGAGAATTTAAAATATCCGATTTAGTACCTGATTTTTACTCTCCTACGGATCCAATTATTTTTGAATCCCGAACATTTTTCGATAATTCATGGTTATTGCCAATAACTGTTGGTTTACTTTTCGTTCTATCTATGATCGTTACAGATATATCCCTGGGCATGCTAGCCTATCATATAATAGCTAGAGGGGAAAAACTACCCTTTCCACTTCAACATGCAGAGGCTGAGGGAATTATAACATTAACTACTCGAGAAACTAGTAGACTTAGAATTTACGCCATTTCAGCTTTTATTGGGCTTATCTATGGATTTATAGCTTATGGTGTCCCTCTTATAACCCAAAGTTTAGGTATGCACACAATAATAATTCAAACACCTTGGGTTGACCTTAACAATTTTGTCCATCTAATACTCCCGGGAGCCTCGCTTGGCTTATCCACCGATCTGATTATATTATCCTTAGGCCTTATTATACCCTTAGAAATATGCTTTAGTATTTTTATCGGATCTTTTGCCCTATATTTTATTGGAAATTATATATTAGTTATATATGGCTTTACTGATTTTTCTCGTGAATTCAAGTTTGGCATGAGTATAGCTGACTCGATGCAGCGTTCTCTTATGCATTTCTGGATTTTTCCAGCAATAGGATTCGCAATATCTGTCGGCGTCATGCCAATTCTTACGCATCCTAATGTTTTCATCAATTCTTTAAAAATTTTGAAAAAAAGTCGTAGAAGTGGCGGTGAAATAGTAGGTTTATACTGGATAATTATAGGGGTCTTATGCGGTACCGTTGGTTCATGTATTCTTACATATATTCTTGTGCCAGACTTCCCAATATGGCTTCTTATAATAACGTCATTAGGTTGGTCAACAATTTTTTCAATAACCTGTTCTCGTTCAATTGGATTAACTGGAACAAGTTTCGATGTTCCCTTTATAAATTATTTAGTGTATTTAGGAAGCGGTTATAAAGGCTATAAAATATGGTTTGCCCCGCTAGTTCTTGAAACTTCGGCAGGGGCGCCGATGTGGTGTGCTAGATTTGAAATTGCGGAGCTCTGTAATTTTAATCCAATAAGCGTGGTTAAGATCTATTTACTACTTACGCCCTTAACGATCTTATTGGGCTCACTTTATCTAGCCGAGTTCTGGAGAATTGCTCCTATCCCTTCAGCAACTTATCCCGGAGTAGATATTTATTGGCCTATTCAAGCAACAATTCAATCTATGTGGATTTCAAGATCCATTTCAATTATGCCGAATATGATGATTATTGGTTTTCTGCTCTCCTCGGCTTTGTATTTAGTAATCGAGTTTTTGCATCTCCCTATATCTATTGTGGGAATCGGGACAGGACTCTTTACCACAATACCTGTTGCAACAGGGATTTTATTATTTGCGCTCCTAAAGAAAGGTTTTGAAAAAATCTTTGGTAAAGAGTGGTGGAGAAGATATAGCGCTATTATGGTAGCTGGTCTCTCGGCGGGAGAGGGGTTATCCATAATACTAAGCAGTACAATATCATTAATTATTAAGGGAGTGAGTCTACTACCATATTAAGGAAGACGATGTGAGAAAGCATGAAGACCATTAAACGGTTAGCGCATATTTGCTCCTCAAACTTCAAATTAACTATTTACAAGGAACCTTCGACTGGAAAATTTGGGTTGAAATTTTTAGACAGAGGGAACTCTAAAAAATGTCTCTTCGAAAATTTAAAGCCAGCGGAGTTTTCGCTATACAATAAAAACGGTGAGAAACTTTCTACATTAAATTCAGGTTACGATTCGGCAAAATTCTACGGAAGATTTATAGTGTGCATGAAGAGTTTCAATTTAAAGGATGACCTGAATTTATTATTTAAAGATGTTTTTTCGCTTATAGGTGAAGATTGCTTTAAAATTGACAGATTAATTTTCGTGAAAAAAAGCGCAAGAAGTGATGCATTTAATTCTTCTTTTTCTCTCCTAACATCTTCTTATATAAATATGGATGAAAAAGACCTGGAAAATTTACTATGGTTTGTACCGGGTGCTTGGTATAAAAAGAATAAATATTCTGAGAGCATTATCGACCCAAAAAATAGGTTTGAATTTTTTAGAGAAGATCGTTTATCTGCTCCATTAATGATGCTTTTCCTTCCAAACTTAAACTTGTCTTTAACGATTGCTCGAGGAAATATTGATGCCTCCTCAGTTCAGAGAGATTTTAGAAGGCGCGTGTTAATTGACGGAAGAATTAAAGTTGGAAGTTTTGGCGCAACATATTTCAATAATAGAGTTCTTTTGGGCTGGTGGTATCCGGCCATCGAAGGTATGTGGAGATATACAGATAGCCCCTCAAATGCTTTTCTTCTCGATTTACATCCCTTAAGTGAGAGTTTCTCTCAGAAATACACTCTGCTGATTAGATTAAGGAGTCATGAATCATTTATTAATGCCATACGGGACACATGGAGGTTCTTTTACAAATATTACAATCCAAAATATGTTAATGGTGTAAATTTGAATGAAGTTGAGAGATGCTTAATAAATTTTCTTTATAATCAATGCAGAGACTTTGGTGATGATATTATAGGAATACCCCTCTATGTTTGTTCAAGAACAGGATATGTTTGGAATAGAAATCTTGAGGTTGGTCACACAGGTAGACAGCTACTTTCCGCTTATTATTTAATACGTTTCGGTTTCGATAAAAATCGAGTTGACATGCTTGAAAAAGGAGAAAAAATAATTGATTTCTGGGTGAAAAAATCCGGTTTTAATCTTTCTCATGTCTCTTATAACCCTGATACACGATGCTGGTATGATGATAACATCTACCCCGGCGGAGGATCATCTCCACCGAACAAGGTTTTTTTGAGAAAGGAAGTAGAAGCTCATTTGGCTGTACTTCTCGCTATACAAGAAGAAGTTAAGAATAGTCGTGAAAAGCCGGAATGGGAAGCGTGGGTTAGGAGTTTTGGTGATTGGTTGATTGAAAATCAAAACCCAGATGGATCTTTCTATCGCCAATATTATATAGATGGCACGCCTTCTTGGTGTGAAAAAGGTAACACTTACGAAGTCATCCCCTTTTTAATTGAACTTTATCGCTCAACAAATGAGAGAAAGTATTTGGAATCAGCAATTAAAGCCGGAGAATTCCACTGGAATTTCTATGGAAAAGAATTCGAATTTTTTGGTGCAACTCTTGAGAATCCAAATGTCTATGATAAAGAGGCAGGGTCGCATTCTCTAGAAGCCTATTTATCTTTATATGAAGTTTCAGGAGATGAAAAGTGGTTAAAGGCGGCTGAGACAGCAGCATTATTTGCTGAAACATGGATTTATATATGGAATGTTCCCATGCCGATTGATGATCCAAAAGTAGAATGGGACTCCTCAAAAACAACTGTCGGTACTGGTTTAATAGCGGTTGATCACTCAAACGTAGACATGTATCAATCATTTAATGCATATGAGTATTTTCGTCTTTATCAAATTACAAATGACCCACATTACTTGGATATTGCAAGAATCCTACTAAACAATACCAAACAAATGATCGATTTGGATGGAAAGCTCAACCTTGCCGAGCCTGGTTTTCAGCAAGAGGGATGGTGTTTCTCTGTAGATCGAAAATTAAAAAGGGGTTATGGTGTTTCAGTATGGCTTCCATGGGTTCCAGTATCACATTTACATGGGATTTTTAAAATTAAAGATTCTTATGGTACTACAGATTTTGACCTGGTAATGACATTTCCAAAACGGATTATACATGGGATTATAGGTAACATAATAAATACTTCTCTTTTTATTAAATCCTATAAACCGATAATAAACATATCTATTCCACACAAAATAAAAAAGATTTTTTTAGATTGCCCACCGTTTTCTGAAGTTTTTTTACAGAGAAAAACAACCAGCGTTAGCAGAGTTCAAGATAATGGAAGCGTAATTCCCTTTACAAATAAAGGGAAAGTCCTCTATTTCAGAGTTTTAAAAGGAACAAAACACATTATAGAAATTACATAACCCATATTTTATTTTTTAGTTTAAGAATTGGACCGATTACTACTGTTCTATACACTATTTCTAATAATGTCTTTAGAGAAATTTAGGGTTTTCTGGAAATTAGATAGTCTTTATATTAGTTATGAGATTTTAAGCATGCCTTTTGTACCTTCCCTCTCATTAAGTATGATTTAATACTTTTCCACCTGTCTAGTATGATATCGAGGGTTCCAAAGAATCCTGCATGTACTGAATAGAAAATATAGCATAAGTAGTTGCATCTTACGCATTGCTGATTCTCTCTCCGTAGCCTATCTATTATCGGGCTTTTTAAGATTTTGGGTAACTCGAATATTGATGATATTGGTTCCTTTATATGGCATCCTGAAACTCTCCCTAAATGATCTACAACTAGAAAACTTTCAAGAGCTCTGCACCTCCATATTCTCTTCCCTGTTAGAGCTAAGTGTTTTACCGCTTCAAGAGTCTTCTTTGTTATGTAAATGTACTCATTTTCCATTTTCATTTTTATTAGGGTATCACAGACTTCAGCCAAATACCTTAAATCGGTTATTTCATATTCGTCATTTTTCTGCCCTATTGAAAATGTTCTGTTTTCTAGCGGATAATCGTAAGTATATAAGCAATACCATACTGGTATTTCCTGTTCTATAAAATATTTTGTGAAATCAATTATTTCATAGAGATTTATCTGGGATATTGTTGGTGAAACACCAACGTTAATTCCCTCCTTCTTGAGAATACTAATGGATTCCATGGCTTTTTTCCAGGAGCCTTTCACTCCCTTAAGGTAATCATTTTTCTTTTCATCTAGAGTATCTAAAGATATCGCTACAAAATCAGCATTACGTAATTCATCGATCTTATTTGCTGCAATACTTCCATTATCATATATGGTTGTTATGAAATATTTTGAGGCATATCTTAAAATCTCACCTATATCGTCACGTAGGAGAGGATTTCCTCCTGAGAATACTATCTCTAGTACGCCAATATCGCGTAAAATATCTAAACCCTTTTTAACATCCTCGGTTGATAATTCATTGGAGTCTTGATCTATCCATACGTTGCAGCCTCTACAACGGTAATTACATTTTCTTGTTATGAACCATTGAGCATGATATATTCTAGGAGATTTTAGAGCACGTTTAGCAAGATCTAAGATCTTTGAAGATGTCATCATAGTAATACCTTGGTCTTTAACGTATTGGCTCCCAAGACTTTGATATCGTTCTATTAAATAATAAATAGGATATATAATTGCTTATCCACATTTTAAGAACCCTCAAAAAGCCCATTCGCTTAAATCTCCTCATAGATTCATAAACTGTTAAATCGCTAAGGAAAACTATTCTGCCAATCTTGGAGAGCCGTAAAGCTAAATCATGGTCTTCTATACATGGAAGATTCTCATTAAATCCCCCGACCTTTAAAAATGCTTCACGCCTAACGGCGAAAAACTTGCCTTGGGAATGGGGCTTAAAATAAGTGAATAAATGTAACAAAAAGTTATAGAAACGGAAGAAAGCTTCCTCAAACGGGCTTGGATCAAGCGGCATAATATTGCATATCACTCCAATGACATTTTTATCCCTAAAAGCTAGTATGATTTTCTCAGCAAAATCAATTGGGAATTTAATATCAGCATCCATGAAAATCAATATGTCGCCATTGGCTTTACTAGCACCGTAATTTCTCGCCCTACCTATTCCCCGCTTATCAAGTATGTAAACTTTATCCGTAAATCTCTTAGCAATATCAACTGTTCCATCCGTACTGCCCCCGTCAACAACTATTATTTCCAAATCTTTACTGGACTTAACAAGATCTGAAAGCATGTCACCAATATATTCACTTTCTTGAAGCGTGGGTATCACCACGGATATTCTTAAGCTGTTCCTTTCTGACATCCTTCATCACTAAAAAAGCAAGCAAGTCTACTAGTAGATATCTACTTATTTATGCTAAAAAGATTTGATTTAACTTAATTTTTTAAGTCTTTAAAGTATCCAATTTTGGCCTGGTTTTCTTTGCAATATAACCCTTTTCTCATAATTCCTTCTTACTCTTACTCTAGGGGACTTACTAACTTTCGGTAATGGCTCAATTTTCGGGGTTTGTGAGCGAACCTTTCCAGCCTTGGAGAGACTGCCATGCGTTGGCATTTTATTTTCACCACCATTAAACAACCATTTTATTCTCAATCCTATTATTTATGCTTTTACCTGTATATTCGCCGCGTTTACTACACATGGCTATATAGCACTTTATCTTCTCATCAGTATCTATTAGTGATGTTGCCATGCCGAGCTCCCTTAAAATTCTTAGAAAATCCTCTTTTGAAAAGAACTTTTTAAGTCCAGTCACGATGATCTCTGAATTATTCTTAGCAACTCTCGCGATTTCATGTAACGTCAAAATTGGGTCAGGCATATTTTGAAGTAATGTTATGGCAAATACTTTATCAAAAACCTCGTCCCTAAAGGGTAGAAAATCCGCATCAGCCCTTATCAGAAAAACATTATTCAATCTATCCTTTTTTATGAGATTTTTGGCAACTTTAAGGATTTTTAAGGATATGTCAACGCCTATGATGAATCTAGCTGAATCAGATGTATAATTAAATAGGAGCCCGGTCCCGCAGCCAACATCTAAGATGACATCTAACGGATTAATATGAAGAATTTTTAGGATCTCATTAATCTTTAATTTTTGTTCGTAACCATATAAAGCGTTATAAATTCTTGAGATTTTATCATAGTGTTTAATTACCTTACGCTTTATTTCCCAGAATCTGAGATCTAGCATATCTAAAAATAAATATTTATATTTTTATATCCTAAAAATTTGTTGGGAAATTGCTGCCAAGTAGAAAGATCTTAATTGTAAGCGAGAACCCAAGTGTGGATGAGGCTTTAAGTAAACTTGATACTGCATTTAATGAGAGAAGAACAGTTGTGTTAATTGGAAACTGTTGGGTTAATTATTGGGGTAGAGCCAGTTCAAAACTTGAGCCCGGTGAAAGAATAGTAATAATTAAGGAAGACGGCTCTGTTCTGGTTCATAGATCTAAAGGATATGAACCAATTAATTGGCAGCCTCCAGGCTGCTCGCTTAAAGCATATAAAGATGGAGCCTCCCTCGTTATCACAGCTATTAGGAAGAGTCCGCGTGAAACTGTATCAATATACTTTAGTCAAATATATTTTCTTTCAGCTTTAAAGCTATCCGATGAGGGAGAATTCTCACTTTATGCAAGTGAAGAGGATATGCAAAAGGCCATATTAATGGAGCCATCATTAATCGAGGACGGTTTTAAACCCATTAATTATGAAAAGAAAGTCAAACCAGGCTTTATTGACATTTATGGTATAGATAAAAATGGGCGCATGGTCGTGATAGAAATAAAGCGTAGAACGGCTGGCAAGGATGCGGTTCTACAATTAGCCAAATACATTGAGTCACTGAAAGTTTCAGCTGGTCAGGAAATAAGGGGCATATTAGTTGCTCCACAAATATCAAAAGAGGCCCGGCGCCTCCTTCTATCTTTAGGATTAGACTTTAAGAAGATTGATCCTAAAAAATGCTCTGAAATACTTCGCAGAACAGAGAATAAGAAAATAATAGAATTCTTCTAGATCCCGTTTTTCAGGAAGTATGAATGGCCTTGTTTGCTAAATTAATTCTCAGGTGTTAACAAATTAACTATTTTTGATGCCACCGATATTATTTTATCAGTTTCCTCCATTATAACCGGGCTTTTTCCCTTCTCTTCTGCCATATTTTCTAGCTGCTTTATCGCTCTCTCAATCTCCACCAAGAATCTAAGCACTGGGTTCTCTATTGGAAAGGTTTCCTCAAGCGCCTCCTCAACTATGCGTTCAATGAAAGATGGTTCTCCTAGACTGTAATATATCGCCGCCTGAGCTTTCCTTAATGCATCAAAAGCTAAATCTAATGCTCTACTATCTTTTTTCGCTATTTTGACCTCATCCATTGCCTCCCTAAGATAACGTAGAGCCCAACCCTTACGATATTCATCCATCAACATTTCTCTCACACAAATAACTAAAATTAGTCCCTCCCACCTTTATCCATTATTTCTCACTTGCTGAAGCTTTTGCGAGGTAGGGTTGAGATAGTGATATTAATCGCGTTATATAACCCGCTATGCTATTCCTAAGCCTAATGGATGGAATAGATGCCAAACTAGATAGTATCTTCTTATTCTCTTCAAAGTTTGTAGTAAATTTATCAGGGTATCTTTTAACTAATTCGCGCGCTATCTTCTTCACTTTTTCTGGGCGCACGTTTCCCAAGCACATCAGCCTTTTTAAGTTAAATTACCCCGCAAACTTTTTCTTCTTGATGTTTCATCAAGGTCATATATAAGGATTAGCATAGCATAAAGAGAAAGGCTTTTTTAATGGACGAAACAAAATAAATAAATGTATTTGAAAATAAAAGGTTGAAAGAGGGAAAGATTATGGGCGAATTAGCAATTGCAGCCATGCATAGGATTTGTAAAAAAGCTGGAGCTGAAAGAGTTAGTGAGTCAGCAGCAATACAATTAGCTAAAGTTCTTGAGGAAATAGGTATAAAAATCGGTAGAGAAGCCGTAGATTTCGCAATGCATGCTGGTAGAAAAACAGTGAAAGCAGAGGACATAGAGATAGCTGCAAAAAAAGTTTTAAGCAGATGAAAATGAATCTCCATCTTTCTCCCCCCTTTTATTTATGGGAATGGGTTCAGAAAATCCTCTATAGATAACCGAACCGGAGGAGAATATAGTTAGTGTAATGTTAAAAATTTAAAACTTGGAAAAAATTTAAATAAGATCTCTCTTTCTTATTTTCTAGGGTCAATGATCTCCTGTTGATTTACATGGTGATTTAATTGAAGTTTAAATCCAGAATATATTGTATTATAATCCTCTTTATAATAATAGCACCATTAGCAATTTCAACGAATTACGTATTTGCTCATGACTTGTCTCAAGGTCTTGAGATACCATTAACACCTCGGGGATTTAACATAGTTATTGACCATATAAATTTGTCAAATATTATGGAGCATGTTAAATTCTTCTCTAGCGCATCAAGGTTTACTGGTTATCCGGGTTTTTTTGAAGCAGCGAATTATATAGCGAAAAAATTTGAGGAATACGGGCTTCAGCCTCGAGGAGAAAACGGAACATATTTTGAATACTTTGAAGTAACAATCCCTATAGATCATGGCGTCTCAATTACTCTGGAAAATGGTGATATAATAAGGGCATATATGCCCTATCTTAAGACTTATATCCTTTAGCATGTGGTGAAAACTAAACATATATGCGTAGAATCGAGAAGGGTTATTATTGTAGTCTTTTCTCCATTAGTTGAGATTTAAATGTGCTGGATGAGAACGATTTTAATCAATTCTCATCTTTATATTAAGGTGATGTTATAGCGATAGGATGAAACTTCTCTAATGAGCATCCTAAATTATATAATTTACTCCTCTCTATTCTCTAATGAGGTATGTAAGATGGAGAGATGCACCTTCAATGAGGCTAAGAGACTTATTAGGGAACTTGTGGATGCTAAAGGTTTCCCAAATGATGAATCTGCCTTAACGCAGAAGCTTCTTTGGGCTTTTGTTGAGCTTGGTGAAGCAGCTGACGCTTATAAGAAGGGTGAGAACTGGAGTGTTATTAACGAAGAACTCATAGACGCAATATTTTATATACTAGACTTTATTGGTCTCGTTGAAAAGACTCAAGGGATTGAGATTGATGTAGACAGTCTTTTTCTCGAGAAATGGAGGAAAAATATGGAGCGCCCTAGACAATATGGGCAGAAAAGAGACATAAAAGTTCAATAATCTTTGGGTTCAACCGTCTATGCCAAGGAATGAAATTTTAATAAATGCTTATTTATGGAATATTTAGCTATTCTTTAAACCCGCTAATTCTTTTACCTTTATTAGGTTTTCTAGGTCGCTCCTTACGCTATTTTTTGGGGTTTCAAGTATAAGGGGTAGGCTTGCAAATTTACTCTTTAATATATTTCTGAAACCATCATCTCCAATTTTTCCTAAACCTATATGTTCATGTCTATCTATATGTGAATTTAGGTTGCCGCGTGAATCATTCAAGTGAACAAGCTTTATCTTATTAAATCCCACAGTCTCATCGATTCTTCTGATAGTCTCCTCTATGGCTTCCTCCGTTTTCAGATCGTAACCAGATGCAAACGCGTGGCATGTATCAAAACATACCCCAATCCTGTCCGAGTAGGCTGTTCGCTCAATTATATACTGTAGGTCGCTGAACGATCCTCCTATACTATTTCTTGATCCAGCAGTGTTTTCTAGAAGAAGCATAATTTTCTCATTAGTAACCGAAAATGCTCTATCTATGGCCTTAACTATTCTCTCTAAGCCAATTTTAACTCCATAACCAAGGTGGCTTCCAGGATGCGTCACTAGGTATGGAATACTTAATTTTTCACATCTTTTCATTTCGATTATAAGAGTTTCAATGGACTTCACGTATACATCGTTTTTTGGTGATGCTAAATTTGACAAATATGGCATGTGGCTGAAAACTGGTTTAACATTGTTCTTCTTAACCTTCATTATGAAGGCCTCAACTTCGTCATCTCTAAGCGGCCTAGCAAACCATCCACGCGGGTTTCTAGTGAATATTTGAAGCGTGTTACATCCAATTTCCAATGCCCTATCAACAGCCCTATCCACAGAGCCATATATTGACATATGGAAACCTATTCTCATCCACGCACGCCTTAAACAAACCCTTCTCTTTCAATTTTAAAAGTTACATTATCAACTCCATATATTTAAATACTTTAGAATTATGCTTCAATAAAACAGTAAATAAAGGGTTAAGAAATATCATGTGGATTTATTGATTTACTACTTAGGTTCCCCTAGCTCTTCATAGGTGGCCTTTAATGTTGGTAGCTCTGGGAACTTCTCCTTCATTCTTTGCTCGGCTACTATGGCTGCTTCATTAAGAATCTTTTGGGCTTCTTCGCTAGCAACTTCAAAGTCAGGTGCGATGCCTGTTGTTTGACTCGCTTCGATCATTATCTCATCGAGCAAAGTGCTTATCTCACCGAGTTCGCGTTCAGCGCTTGGGAATATTCCAGCCACACCCATACGTATATTTTGGAGAACTTTACTTATCGGTGCTAAAACGGCTGCAACATTACCTAGCTGTGTTACCGTTCTAAGTCTTAATGCAACTCTCTCCAGAGCCAGCTCAGCATTCATCATAAAGTTTGTCATTTTTCTAATCTCTGCCAGCTCATTTGCGTAAACGTTTGCTCTTTGCATCTCATGTTTAGAGTAAGCGTCAACAACTTTTTGAAAGAGTGCTTTATCTCTTTCAGTAAGGAGGTGTATTGCGCCATTAAGATACTGAATTTGCGCCTCAACGCGTTTGGCGGCTAATTCAATCTTTTGCCTTAATGGGACTTCAGGTTTAATTAGGGCTTTTATTCCAGTTTTAGGTTCTTCCCAGCTTTTAACGAATCTTGACATTTATTTCACCTTCTGCCTTCACATGGGTAGAGACTTACAAAATATTATAATCCTTCTTAATATGCCCAGATTTATTTCGTTGATAAGAGAATCACATAATTACTCAAATGATTCTCTACATTCTAGTCTTTCGAGACTTTAAATATTCCTTTCATCTCAATTTTTTAAACAATATTGTTAAAATTCCCTTTGGGCTCCTACAAAGGAAATAATTAATCGGTTTAATTAGGGCTGGACTGGCTCTGATATTCCTCAATTATCTTCTTTCTGATGCTGGATGAACTGCTTGGTTCTTTATCTCCAAACCTCCCTATTCTAATAACTTCTATGTTTAAATTTCTCTCCTTTATATACCTCTTTAAATTTTCTTCCACCTCTTTCTTGTCATAGCCTAATGCTATTATGTCAGGTTTAATTTTCTCTATAACTTTGGCCATATCCATATCCTCGTAACCTAATATTGCCTCATCGACTACCTTTAATGATTCAACTATAGCTCTGCGTTGATCTTCTGGAATTATAGGCTTCCTTCCCTTAAGTTTCTCAACGGTCTTATCTCTGGCAACTATTACAATTAGCTTTGAGTTTTCGCCACCAGCTTTTTTTGCATTAGTCAAATAATATACATGCCCATAATGTAAAAGGTCAAATGTTCCTTCAGCCAATACAATCTTGCCTTTCTTCTCATCCATTTTACTCTCCATTTGAATCACCTACCAATTAAACTTAACAAGTCCTAGCATGCGTAGTGCATCCAAAAGCCCTTCACAATAGGCAATAGAGACTAGACTTACATCATACTCCTTCCTCTCAAAATAATATTTTGCATCCTCAAAATATCTTTTAGCTTCATCAATAATTTCAATTATTGATTTTACTTCAATACAAGGTATTTTATTTACAATTTTAAGATCTCTGAGAACGCTCTCGGTCTTAGATATGTACTTTAGCGCCTTTACGCCAGTATTACCCATACTCATCCAACCATCCTCATAATCCATCTTGGCGCATTGGCTAATGTTATTAGGGCCTCAGCCTCCATAAAGTGGAGTCTCTCAGATGGAATGATGAGAATATGTGGTGGTCCGCCGAAGCTAAAGTCTATTAATTCTTCTATAGCATCAGCCTTAATAATGGCATCATCAGATCCAGCTCTAGCAATGCCAACAGCAAGTTTTTCTCGTTTAATAATACCTTCTTTCCTCTCTTCTTCTAATCTCAATAATATCTTTAATGCCTCATTTACGCTCATATATTTGCCCTCTTCAGCCTTAATATCTAAAAAACAAAGTGTATGAAGGTTCCTGATTTTATTTTCCGCTATGACAATATACGGTGTATACGATAGTCTATTATCATCGGGAAACGGTATTGTCACGCTTTTACCAAACCTATAATTTTGCAGTCCGGATAGTCCTATGGCTGCAGATAATATTGAGGGTCCGTGAATCACTCTCGTCTTAATACCCATCTTTTCCGCTTTTATTCTAAGAAATATATGGGTTGTTGCGATTAGTGGGTCGCCGGGAACTAAGAGAACAGCTCTTCCATATTTAGCTCTCTCGAGAATAATCGTGCCATCCTCATCCTCAATATGTCTCCTTGAAACAACTATTAAATCCTTACCAGATAACTTTCTGAACTCCTCTAGATTAAAACTTGGCATAAAACTTGTGTAAAACTCAGCGAAAACATAATCGGCTCTTTTAATCTCCTCAAGTCCACGCAACGATATATCGAAGCAGCCATAAAGTCCCAAGCCGATAAAAATCAACTCACCCAAGGCAGCAGCCCCATTCAGAAATATCGCTTCTTCTTCAATATTTTTATCTACTTACTTGTCTTAAACAAAAGAAAAGGTTATTAACTATTTAATTAACTTATCTCATATCTTAGATAATGGCGGCGGGCCCGTAGCTTAGCAAGGTAGAGCGGCGGTCCCATCCATAAAATCAGGAAAAATGGGGCTGAAGCTCTTAATCAGATCTATAAAAAAGAGACACCCGTAAAAGCGCTAAACTGGAGCGCTTCGGGAAGGTCGAGGGTTCAATTCCCTCCGGGCCCGCCACTTTAAATTTAGGGTTTTTATATAAATAATTAGAATTAGTATTAGTTGACTTTGTAATCCGGGCTAATTTTTAGATTTTTTCCTCTTAGAAATTTAGAGTGTTGAGGAGATGTTTTCTCAGACCAGTCATTTGAATTTTTGAATAATTAATAGTATCAAAAAGTTATTTTAGGGTCTTCCCCTCTATCTTAGGTTATTAATAATTGATGTAACCTTTAGGATGGTGAATCTGTTGATGGATAGTGGTGAATCTTCGGAGGCCGGGGGAATAATGAGTATGGATTCTGGTGTAGAAATATTATTTCCCATTATTTTACTGCGTGAACCTTTAGCACACATTTATTCTTTCTTTCCTTTGGGGCATTTATTCGGAGCAATGTTTCTTTCAGGTGAGACTCCATGAACAATTCTAATTCCCCTCAAGATTCCTTGCTTAAAATTTTTAGGGAATGTTTATCATCTTTCAGCTTCGATATTGTAGGTTTATTAGCTGGTTTGCTTCTTGCCTCTCAGCTTCATGTATTTAAGTTTTCACCTTGGATCATTGCTGTCTACCCAGCTATTTTAAGTGCTAAAGGTATGATAGCTGGTATGCTTACTGGCAGATTGAGTACGGCTTTACATATTGGTACAATACGCCCAAAATTGATAGGTAATACTAGAGTCTTCTATAAGCTGCTTGATATAAACATTATAATGACATTAATAACAAGTTTACTCATGAGCATAATCGCTATGGTGATAGGTACATTTCTATGGGGTATAAACATAGTTGATTTTCCCGATATTATATTGGCTGTTGTAGCAACCATGGCTCTAGGGCTAACAATATCACTTATAACAATATCTATATCCTTTATATCTTTTAAGAGGGGGTTAGATCCAGATGTTGTTGTTTATCCTATAATGTCTACTACAGCTGACTTGATAATCACAGTTTACTATCTAGTTGTGATTAACATATTTTTTCTCTTTGGGGTGGTGGGGAGAATAGTTGTGATCATCATTGATGCTTTTTTCATATTTATTTCCCTCTTCTTATTCTTACGTAATCTTGGAGACAAGGGGTTCATAAAAGACATAAAGGAGTTTCTTTTAACTTTAATTATAGTAGCATTTATAGTCAACTTTACTGGCACTTTTTTAGGTAAAATAAGCATAATTGTTGAGGAGAGAAAAGAAGTTTACACGATTTATCCAGCATTAATTGATATGATAGGTGACGTTGGCTCCGTTGTTGGCTCTGTGACAACCACTAAACTAGCACTAGGTTTACTTAATCCATCATTGAACTCTATAAAAGGGATTAGAAAGCAAATATTCAGCTCCTGGATGGCTTCATTAATAATCTTTGTCGTCCTCTCATTTCTCTCATTAGTATTAAATAATATTCTTAAGCCTTTAGCTTTTATTGTCCTCACATCAACTTTATTAATGACGAACATGATTGCTATTCCCATAATAATCCTATTTTCATATATTATCTCAATTCTGACTTTCAAGGGAGGTTTTGATCCCGATAATTTTGTTATCCCGATTGAAAGCTCACTTGCGGACAACGTGACAACAATTGCCCTCTTTCTTGCCCTACTTGTACATTAATTATTACCTATTAAAATTTAGGTAGATTTAAAAAATTCCGTAAAATAATAATTATTTGGGAGAGATAATTAAATGCGAAAAAAGGAAAGGGTGAAATATCAACCCATATCTGCAAGAGAAATTCTTTTAGAGATGAAGAATCTCTCCGAGCTTATGATTGATTTAGCATACTCCGCAGCATTATTTAATGACAAAGATCTTGCAGAGGATGTCATAGATCTTGAGGAAAGAGTTGACACCCTCGCCTATCTTTTAGACATGAACATAATGATTGCGGCAAGGGATGCTGAGGATGCAAAGGTGCTCTCAGGGGTTGCTAAGGTTGCTTCTGCAGCAGATAAAATTTCAGATGCGGCTGGTGATATAGCAGCTATAGTCTTACAGGACATTGGTGTTCATCCTATTATAACAGAGATCTTTGAGAATGTTGAAGAGCGGTTGGCGAGAATAAGAGTTCCGGAAAATTCGCCGGTGATCGGTATAAAAATAGGTGATCTAGATTTAGCCTCAATGGGAGTGGACATTATAGCTATCCGTAGAAACAGAGACTGGATAATAAATCCAGAGAATGAGGAGACTATTAGGGATGGAGATGTTTTAATTGTACGTGGCGCTCATGCAGGCATAAATGAGTTTAAAGAGAAAATTGGAGATAAAACAGTAAAAGTTGAGGAAGCAGTGCTTGAAAAAATAAAAGGTGAGAGATGGTTTAGAAATGTTGTTGAACGCTTTGTTGAGTTAAAAGATACATCTGAGCTTATGATTGATTTAGCGTATTCGGCGCTTATGCTTAACAGTAAGGAAATAGCTGAGGAAGTCGCTGTGCTTGAAGAGCATATTGATAAGATGCATACAGAGTTTGAGCTACTTGTTTTATCAAATAAGTTTAGTGTGAGTGATGTTAAGGGGATACTTGGGCTCATAAGACTTGGTATTGCAGCTGAGAAGATTGCTGATGCAGCAGCCGAAATAGCTGAAGTTATTTTAAGGGGGATTGAGCCGCATCCAATTCTTAAAATGACCATAAAAGAGGCTGAAGAAACAGTTGTATATGTTCAGGTAAGTGCCAATTCGCCCTTAGTGAATAAAACACTTAAGGAGACACGTATACCGGAAGAAACGGGAATGTGGATTCTTGCCATAAGAAGGAATGATAAGTGCATAAGACCTAAATCTGACACTAGAATCGAGGCTGGTGATATTTTAATAGCCGCTGGTTACTCGGAGGGAAGAGAGGATTTAATTAAGTTAGCATCGCCCACCCTTGAAAAATTAGAGTATAAAGAGGAATATTGTGAGTAAGAGATTTTAAAATTTAATGTGTATTTCCACTATCTATTAAGCTTTTTATCCCCTCTTTAAGCGATATCTTAGCTTTGAAACCCAAGATCTTCTCTGCTTTAGTTGTATCCGCTAATGTATGATATACGTAGTTTTTTATTGGATTATCCCTATAAATCGGCTTTATATCTTTTCCAAGGAGTTCATTAATTAGGTTAACTACATCATTGAAACTGTGGGAAACTCCAGTTCCAACATTAAATATTTCGCATTCAAAATCTTTTTCCATGGAAAGCATAAATGCCTCAACAACGTCTTTAACGTGTATAAAGTCACGTGTTTGAGTTCCATCACCAAATATTATTGGCGGCTGATCCCTTTTCATAAGCCAAAGAAACTGTGAGATTACATTGGCATATTCACTTTTATACTGCTCTTTAGGACCGTAAACACTGAATAGCCTTAATCCGACTGATTTAACACCATGCAACAAATTATACAATTTTGCTAGCCGCTCAATAGCGTATCGGCACTCAGTGTAGTAGTCTGTTACATAAATTGGCATATCCTCTCTGTAGGGTGGCTTATTTCCATTATAAAGGCTGCTTGTACTTGCATAAATAATCTTACACCCCCCTTTTTTAGCATACTCGAATATTGCGATGGCATCATTTATTGTCCTGCCGACAAGCTCAGGATCCCTCTTGTACATTGGCGATGAGGATGGCATTCCTAAATGGAAAATTATATCAGCATCTGGAATTAGAGTTGAAATATTATAGTAGGGCTCGCGAAAGAATCTTACATTTAATCCCTCAATATTCTTCAGATTACCAGTTGTTAAATTATCAAAGACTGTAACGTCATATCCATCATTAACTAGGTGTTCAACAAGATTGCTCCCAATGAATCCGCATCCACCGGTCACAATAACCTTCAAGAATATCATCTCCGATTTATTTGGTTAATTACTGTTTGAAGAATATATTATTTTTGAGAAAAAGAAAATTTAAGGTATGCTTAAGAAAATTACAATTTCCTAAAATAAACGGTAACATGAAGATTTCCTCATTATAAAATTCATTGATGCTGTCAATATCTTAGTGATTTTTATTCTTAAAGTGTTAATTAATGTAGCAAACAATGTTGTCTAAATTGAGTTTTCTTATGCAAAACCTTTTTAAATGTTCACTTCACTTTACTGTAGCATATGTCTCATGAACATAAAGATCCCTCGGATTCAATGGCGATAGGTAAGTATCGGGATAGAATCGTTAATGGTCCAATCATTCGCATGTTATTATGGTTAGGTGCTCCACCCCTTTTAAATCAACTTATAGTTATAGCCTATAATACTGCGGACGCATACTGGCTTAGCCTATATAGCGATATCGTCGTGGCTGTTCCAAGGCAAGTGTGGCCAATTATGATGCTTTTTCAGGCTTTACTGAATGCTTTGACGGCTGCAAGCTTGAGTATAATCTCTCAGCATATTGGTGGCAAAGCCTATAAAGGGGCAAGTCGATCCGCATCACGCTTCTTTACAATCTCATTTCTTGCTGGAGGAGCATTGTGCGCAATGCTTCTGATGTTAAGAGTTTTCATTTTTGCATGGATGTCTACACCATCCGTGATCTTTATGGATGTAATGGAGTATTCGGGTATAATAGCGTTTGACATCTTCCTAAACTATATATCCTTAACTTTTTCAACTCTTCTTCAGAGCGTTGGTGACACTAGACGTCCCGCAATAATTAATGCCGTGGCTGTTAGCTTGAATATACTGTTAGATCCATTCTTAGTTCTAGGTTTAGGTCCTTTTCCGAGACTCGGTGTTATAGGTGCATCTATTACTGATGTTATGGGTAAAACAATCTCGTCTATTTTATTAGCCTATATTATTAGAAGGAATTATCCGGAGTTTAAAATTTCCTTTACTAAGGATATGGATCCTAAATGGGCGATCTTAGTTATGCGTATAAGTTTGCCAGTACTTGTACTTGGATTAACTAATAGTTTTGCATTTTTGGTCCAGTTGAAGATCGTGAATAATCTCGGTTTGGTTGCAGCCGAAGCTTATGCGAGGGGCTTCATTATAGTGGATATTGTTGATGGTGTGCTTTTCGGTTTAAGTGGAGCAACTGCCATAATGGTTGGACAAAATTTAGGCGCCGGAAAGATTGATAGAGCCAGAGAAGTATCATATAAATCTGCCCTTTTAATATTCGCTCTTGTGGCTTTAGGAGCAAGCGTTATTTATCCAGTTAAGGGAGTCTTAGCCGACGTATTTGCAGATGACTTACTCATAATAGTTGAGACAGAAAGGTTTCTTCAAATACTGCTGCCAACATTACCATTTTTTGGGCTTTTCATGGTTGCTATGTCAACTGGCAGAGGTTCTGGACATACATTTATTCCAACAGCTATTGGAATATTCAGGCTTTGGGGTATAAGGATCATTTTAGGTTACCTTCTAGCATTTACACTTAATATGGGGTCTTTAGGAGCATGGTTGGCAATAGCCTTAAGCAATGTTGTAGGTGGCATAGCATCACTTCTCTGGATAAAATTTGGAAATTGGGCGAAGCCAATTATCAAAAAATAAATCTGCAATCCTAAAATGTTGTAGAATAATTTAAAACATTTACTGTAGTCTTTTTTGCTCTATCTTTGGACGCTGTAGCCTCAGCCATAAAACACCATTTTTATATGATTTTTCCAACAATCTTGCACCCCTTGGCACCTGCACTTTCTTAAGGAAGCTTCCACCACCCCTAATCTCTAAAATATCATCAATAATCTTTACCTTTATATCTTTAGGTGGACCCGGCACCCGGGCAACGAAAATTATATCTTCTCCCTTCTCAATTAAATCAAAGAACCAATCTCGCTCTTTCACAATATTTTCTCTCCTTTCATATAAACTTCTCTTAATTTCCATGATCCAATAGATAAGTGCGATCACAACAATAGCTCCTAAAACAAGCCCGACAAGTCCTCCTTTAAGCTTGAAAACGGCTATTATGAATGTGGCTGCAGCTATAACGCTCACTAAGAGTATTAAGTTAATCAGCATCTCATTAATTCTGGTCTCCTTATGAATCATGTAATAATCTCCTTTTAAGAGATTTCAATCTCTATATAGTGAAGTTCAACTATTTCTTCAATGCGGATCATTATCCCAATATTCAGTTTTCCATTCTCCCTCCACATAAACACTCTGGAAGTCTGATAGTGTCTACATAACTCTATGAACTCATTGACAGTTTCCTGAACGTTTATCCAATCGTCTTCAGTGACATATCCAACGCTTCTTATGAGGAATGATACATCAGGATTAATTGTTACAGGCTTAAGCACAGTTAATCCAGCTTCTTCAATCAACCCTACGATCCTAGAGATCTTTTCCTCCTCACCCACCTCTGGCGGAATTTCGATTCCAGCTATTTTGGAGAGAAATGACTTGAAACTCTCTTCAATCGTTGAACCTAAACCTATATAATACTCTCCTGCAAAATCAGCTCCAATCGTTGCTATTACCCCAATCTCTGTAGCAACTCCGCCACCTGGTGCTGTATATACTGGTATTATGAAGACATCGTAGTCGCCAATTCTATAGAAAATCTCATTTCCTATGCGTGGGCTTCCAAGCAGGGTCTTTCGAGCTTTAAAGTCTGGGTTCCTTTCCAAAGCATCATTAACTGCCGTTGGACCTAAAAGTCTCTTTTCGCTTTCTGGCGGAACCTTATAAAAAATCATCTCCCCAGTATAGGGATAATCATTTCTAACAATCATGTATCCAGCAAGATTTCTTCCAAGCGAGCCCTTTAATTCGAGCGACAGTAAACCAATAAACTCTGTTCCATTAAAGCCGTGTGGTTGAGCTATAATATAGTAGGTGTCTATTCCTTGCGGTATGGCATAAAATTCTTTTGCTTGAATATATTTCGCAGGATCGGTTATATGGAAGAAATTATACATGCTCACTCTCCACTCAAATAGCTCTTCAGGGTATCTCAGCTGGTTTCTAAGCCAATCTGGAATATCTGTTTGGATGTATTCTCTATAGGTCTCTTTAATCATCTGACTAAAGAAGTCTTTGCCCACAATTATTAGTTGGATATCTCCATCATAGACATCTATTAATGCGTAACCAACAAGCCTGCCGAATTTATTACCATCACTCCAGGGAACATGATCTGTGTCTAAAAATATAATTAGTGGCATAGCCCAATATGTTCGCTTTCCATCTGTTACAGGCCAGATATCAATTCGCTGCTCATTAATCTCGTATGTGAAATATGGGAAAAGAAGTTTCATGCGGTCGAAAACATCCCTATATCTCATTATCCTCATTGTTGTTGTCGGATAGGATAGGAGAAAGTTTGGTTCATATATCCAGCTTAAGGGTGGGGAAACATCAACGCCACCTTTCCCATCATAAAAGTGTCCCTCAACCTCGTCACTTACTGTTCTTCCGAGAGAATAAGCAACCCATGTCTCCTTGAATAATCCCCCCTCACCATAATAAATTCTCCTTTGCGCGAAAAATTCAGCTGCATCAATAATTTTTCCAGTATGAGCATCGAGCATAAAGAATCCATCAGGTACATGAGTATAAACGAAGTGAACGGCATACCATCTGTCTTCAGATTTAACTGTCTGAGGTAATATTAGATTTAATGAGGCGCTCCAGTACAATGAGCCATTAAAACGTAGGATGTCAACTTCGGCGAAATCCACATATGGTATCAGTCCTATTCTTGGCTTAAGCTTATCAAATGAGGCTTGCTGGTCCCAAAGGCGCACTTTCTCCAAGAATCCTTTAACCTGAGTAATGTAATCGTTGATTTTGTCTGGAGGAATCGTTGATAAACCGAATTCATAGGGCACTTCCTTTATCTCATTTATCTCCGCTAGGTATCTATTCACGGAAATGAGTTGGGAAATATATGGTCCGAGCATCTCAATTTTTCTAACATCCGCGACACTATTATTGAGTAGCATTATGGAACTAAAAATTAAACCTATTGAAATCAAAACAAGTAAACGAAGATATAGTTGACGTCGCTCTAAAACCCTATGCAATTCAGACTCAAATCTTATTTTATCTAAGAAGGCGAACCCGATTAATGCCATGCTTGCTACGAGTAGACCTAAAATTTGACACTTGGTATTGTAATCAATAAGCGTTGTGAAGAACTTATTCAGCGTAAGCCATAAAAGAATAGTCGCCATAAGCAGTTGGATTGTTGGCATGAACCTTTTTACGCTGGGCATCTCAAGGTTCCAGATGAAAGCGGCGATAAAGGGTACTATTATGCGAATAACATGCGTTAACACAACTAGGAACATGAGTCGCATCCAGAGAGAGCGGAGTAATGGTGGAATTAAAAGAATTAAAATTGGTATTAAGGGCTCCACGTTATTTCTTGCATAAGTTGAATCTATCGGGGGAGTAATAAATGGCAAAATAAAGATTTTAGGAAACTCCTCAATATGAGGGTTCCAACCCATTATAATCGAATCTAAGGCTATACCGAACATTACATTATTTAGGAAAATCATGCCGATTAAGACCTTTGTAAGTTGCCATAAGAGAAACTTTAGGAGAGGCATCTTAAAGCTCTCAAAGTCAAGCCATAATGGAGAAATCCTTTCAAGACTCCCTCTAGAACGGATAGTTTTAACCAAGAGGTTAATGAGCCACCATATTATAGACCTCCTACTCTTAAAGTCCACCCTAAATAGAGCAATAAACGCTAGGGCGAACCCGCCAAGCAAGCCAAAATATATAGGTTTTAAAAATAATTCTCCAAACTCCATAGTGTTAAGCCAAAAAATCACAATCTCGCGGCTAAGAAAAATCATAAATATAGAAACGACCAAAAGAATCAGAAGCATCCAGTAAAGAGTTCTCATCCTAAACCTTCTCTCAATCCCGCTCATACCAACAACCTAACCATTAAAAAGAACAATCCTCATCAAAAAGATAAATTTATTCTTTTTAATAATTCTCTATCCGAACCAATATAGGAGTTTTCTAATTCTGAATTGTGACGAATATAGAACGTGGTAAAAATGCTAAGAACTAAAACATAGAAACAAAGCATTTTAAAGTCTTCATTCACTTTAACCTCTCTTGGCTGAAGCCCAATAGGGTCTCTATGCTACCTTTATTCTCCAGCCGCTTATGTCGTTTGCGCGTATTATACCTGAGATTGTTGCTGCCTCTACTCTGCCTCCTGGAAAAGTTGAGGCTCCAACTAGATATAGTCCTTTTATCAGCGTCTTGAAGTAGGGTCTCAGGCCAATCCCTCTTAGCAACCCTAAACGTGAACGGGGATTTCATAGCGATGGAGGATGCAGCCATCAATGATAATGCGAGGTATCCTATAAACCCGCTATACTCAACAAAAACATTCATCCTGAATATGAAGCTACATATGGAGGCTACGCTGAAGTAGATAATGCTGAAGATGTCCATGAAATAATGCTCTCTTCTCCTAATCTGTGGAGCCAGTATGGTTATGGACACTATGAGCGCGAGGAATACGCTAAAGCCGAAGCCAAAACCAGATAAGATCCAATAGAGAATCCATGGAACTAAGAGAACACGATATAAACCCTCCCGGGAAACCTTCTAACCGCGCCCACCCCAATTAATCAAAATTATAAAATAACGTTTCATGGTTTATTAAAGAGGATTAAAGACACGGCTGGCTCGAATAAGAAAGAATAGATACAAAAAGGA
>Ga0105162_1000124_pt1 | contig 51536 bp, 53 predicted proteins | sample JNZ201metaG_FD_81532 | JGI IMG/M metagenome (GOLD analysis project Ga0105162, IMG submission 81532) | Hot spring microbial communities from Jinze hot spring, China to study Microbial Dark Matter (Phase II) - JNZ 20120812A | ecosystem: Environmental > Aquatic > Thermal springs > Hot (42-90C) >...
CTGGTGCGCAAGCAGAAGGAGTTCATCTCCGTGCCCGGTCCTGCCGAGCGAGGGCCGGAGCTGGAGAAGGCCAAACGGTTCACCACGATGATCGACGCCCTGCACTACGCCCTCTATCTCTGGAACAAGAACGACCTCAAACGGCTGGCCGAGCATCTGGAGCAAACCTACGGCGCCAACGAAACGTTCTGGCAGGTGGCCCAGGCCATCAGCGAGGTCCTGCCAGAAGGTGATAAGGAGAAGCAATTACTACAGGGCCTGCTCTATAGGAGTAAGGTCTATGCCCAACGTGTGGGCCAGAATTTATGTTTGTTTGACCAAGGAGGTGGGTCGTGACAAAACCGTGGTACAAGAGGGACCTGAAATCATGGGTTCAAATATGTATTCCTCACAAAGATATCCGAGATAACCGTGAAGGCAAATGGGATGAATCTGTCTTTGCCGCCGACCTCTCGGACGTAGTAGCCGACCGCGGCCCTTTGGAGTATAGGGACGCCAGGCTTTTCTTCCAGAAGACCTATCCTACGCAGGGTTTAAGGAGTCTATTGGGAAGTGTACTTTCACGCCTTTCGGGCGTGGGTACAGGAGAGGCTGTGATCCAAATCCAAACACCCTTCGGTGGAGGTAAAACCCATTGCCTTATAGCCCTCTACCATTTGTTCCGTAAACCCCAAGAGGCAATGGACTCGGAACTGGGGAAGGAGATCCTCAAGGCCCTTGGGGTTAAGGTAGTACCGGAGGTGCGGGTGGTGACTTTCGTAGGTACGGCTGCTGACCCCTTGAAAGGGCGAACCCCATGGGGTGAACTGGCTTGGCAACTAGGCGATTACGAGCTCTTAAGCGAACACGATGGAAAGCGTCGGGCGCCAGGTAAAGATCTGATACTCCAACTAATCGCTAAGGCCCCTACCCTCATATTGATGGATGAAATAGCTGAGTACGCCATCAAGGCCAAGGACTACCAAGATCAGGTGATGGCCTTCTTTCAAGAACTGACAGAAGCCGTTAAAGTACAGCCACGATGTGCCCTGGTGGTAACCCTTCCTTCAAGCGCTCCTTATGGCGAAGAAGGCGAAAGGGTACTACACCAACTCCAACAGATTTTCGGACGAATGGAGGCCATTTACACCCCAGTGGAAGGCGAGGAGATCTACGAAGTAATAAGATGCCGGCTGTTTGAGGAGATAGTTGACCCAAAAGAAGCAAAGCGCACAACGGACACCTATTGGGACATGTATCAAGAGCTTGGAGATGACGTACCGAGGGAAGCCCGAGAAAAGGCCTACCAGGAACGCCTGCGCAAGGCCTATCCCTTCCATCCCGAATTGATTGACATACTGTTCGAACGATGGAGCACCTTCCCCACCTTTCAGCGCACCCGGGGCGTCCTGAGGCTATTGGCCGAGGTGGTGGCCGACCGCTATCGCAAGAATGATACTGCCTCGCTCATCCTGCCAAGCCACATCGACCTGAGCAACCCCACCATCCGGCGAGAGTTCCTAAAGCATATCGGTAATGAATTTGAGGGCGTAATCGCCAGCGACATTGCCGGCCCCAACGCCAAAGCGCCTTTAATCGACCGAGAGCTTGGTTCTGAATACGTCCGTTTTGGGGTGGCAAGCGGCCTGGCTACGGCCATCTTCTTCGGTTCCTTCAGCGGCGGGGAGCGACGCGGTGTAAGCCTCACAAAGCTTAGGCTTATGGTCCTACAGGATAGACTTCCCGTGCCGATAATAGGTGATGCCCTTCAGCGACTACGGGAGACCCTTTGGTACCTTCATGAAGAAGGAGGGATATATCAGTTCCGCTCACAACCCAATTTAAACCGCGTCATCATAGAAAAGGAGGAAGCGGTAAGGCCCGAAGACATTTCCGAGGAGATGAAAAAGCGCTTGGAAAAACATGCCAAACCTACAGAGGGAATGGAAATTTTCCTCTGGCCCCATAACTCCCGGGATATTCCCGATAACCGGAAATTGAAGCTAGCCATTCTGCCACCAGAATACAACTACCAGGACAGCCAAACCAAGGTCTATGTCCAAGAACTCCTCAACCGATGTGGTCAAACCTTCCGTGTATACCGCAATACGCTGTTGCTCCTTGTCGCAGATCAGTGGGACCTCCAAAGCGCCCGCCAGCAAATCAGGCGCTATCTAGCCTATAAGAGTATCCTAGCGGATGAAACACTCAGACGACAACTGAGCCAAGAAAACCGAAAGACCTTGGAGGAGAGGATAAAAGACGCAGAGGAGGCCATCGAATACCAGCTCCTCACTGTCTATCGATATCTGGTTAAAATGGAAGAAGAGGAAGACTTACGCTGGTTTGACTTAGGCCTGCCCACGGTGCGGAGGAAATTGTCGATCGCCGAACGGGTTAGCGAGTACCTTAAAAGGGAAGAAGTGCTGCTTTTTAAGGTTTCGCCGCGGTACATTTTAGAAAAGACCTTACGTCCAGATGAGACCGAAAAATCCCTCCGGGAGATCTACGAGGCCTTCCTTAGGTATCCCCATCTTTCCATGCTTGGAGGAAAAGAGGCCCTTTTCGAAAGCGTTGCCAAGGGCGTAGCAGAAGGCCTGTTTGGCATCAAGATGGGCGAACGAGTTTACTTCAGAGAAACCGTGCCTCCTTCACAGATTGAGGAAGATGCCCTTTTAATACGCGCCTCCGAGTTGGAAAAAGTAACTTTGGGAACCCCAATGGAAAGGCCTCCTTCAAGGATAACCCCCCTTGGCATGGATGAGGTCCAAACAGCAGAAGCCGCTACTGTATCTAAACGGGGCGATGTTTTCTCTTACACCCTTAGGGCACAGATTCCCTGGGACAAACTCCACGAGTTCTTACGCGGAGTGGTCATGCCCCTTCATAACGAAGGGGCAGAGTTGACCGTGAAAATCGAGCTAAAGGCCCAGTCCAAGGGTGGGATCAAACAGACTACCCTGGACCTTAAGGTGAGGGAGACACTAAAGCACATTGGGGCCAAGGATGTAGAAGAAACCTTGGAAAACTGAGGCCTTGACCTTTACAGAGGGCCGATGCCTCTTTATCATTTTAAATTGGGTCTGTATCAAGGGCAGGAGGGATGGCCGAGTGGTCGAAGGCGGCGGTCTTGAAAACCGCAGACCCGTTAAGGGTCCGGGGGTTCGAATCCCTCTCCCTCCGCCAGCTTCTTCCTTGACCTAAAAGGGACCCTTCTCCATAATTTAGGACATGCAGGTCGAATTCCCACGGATCAAAAGGCTTCCTCCTTATCTTTTCGCCGAAATAGACCGCATGAAACTCGAGGCAAGAAAGCGGGGCGAGGACATAGTGGACCTCGGAATGGGCAATCCCGACTTGCCAACGCCCAAGCACATCGTAGATAAACTCATCGAAGCGGCTCAAAACCCTAGGAACCACCGTTATTCGGCCTCGCGGGGCATTTATAAGCTCAGGCTCGAGATAGCCAACTGGTACCGTAGACGATACGACGTCGAAATAGACCCAGAGAGCGAGGCCATTGTCACCATAGGCTCAAAAGAAGGGCTCTCCCACTTGATATTGGCCATGATTGAGAGGGGAGACATAGCCCTTGTACCTAACCCTGCCTACCCCATTCACACCTATGCGGTCGTCATAGCCGGTGGGGATGTGAGGAGTGTACCCCTTAGCGAGGACGAGGACGAGTTCCTCGAAAGGCTTGAGGACGCCGTAAGGTTGAGTTGGCCGAGGCCTAAGCTCTTGATCCTAAACTTTCCCCATAACCCCACAACTCAAGTGGTGAGCCTTGAGTTCTTTAAAAAGGTGGTCCAGTTCGCTAAGGAGAACCATTTGTGGATAATCCACGACCTCGCCTATGCCGACCTGGTCTTTGACGGCTATAAGGCCCCAAGCATCCTCCAGGTGCCCGAGGCCAAAGAGGTGGCCGTGGAGTTTTACACCCTTTCCAAAGGCTATAGCATGGCAGGCTGGAGGGTGGGGTTTGCCGTAGGTAACCGGGAGATGATCCACGCCCTGGCCCGCTTGAAGAGCTACTTCGATTATGGGATGTTCCAACCGGTACAGATCGCGGCCATAATCGCCTTGAGGTCAGATGATTCGTGTGTGGAGGAGATAAGGGAGATTTACAGACAGAGAAGGGACGTGCTTGTCGAAGGCCTGAACAAGATGGGGTGGCAGGTCAAAAAGCCCAAAGCCACTATGTTCGTCTGGGCTGAGATCCCAGAACCCTTCAAGAAGATGGGTTCACTGGAGTTCTCGAAGCTACTGCTGACAGAGGCAAAGGTAGCGGTCTCGCCAGGGGTGGGTTTTGGGGAATACGGTGAAGGATATGTGAGATTTGCCTTGGTGGAAAACGAACATAGGATAAAACAGGCCATAAGGTGCATAAGGAGGCTTTTCTGGAAGTGGGGGTTGGTATCGGGATAATAGGCTTTGGGACAGTAGGCAGTGGCGTGGTTAAGCTCCTTTTGAAGAACGGTACTATCTTAAAGGAGCGGGTCGGCAAAGAATTGGTGCTGAAGAAGGTAGCAGACATAGACCTGGAAAGGGACAGGGGGATAAAGCTCCCTTCAGAACTACTCACCCGTAATGCCGAACATGTCATAGAAGACCCCGAAGTGGACATAGTGGTGGAGTTGATAGGCGGAATCCAACCCGCTAGGGACTATATCCTAAAAGCCCTTGAACGCCATAAGCCTGTGGTTACTGCCAACAAGGCCCTTTTGGCCCAGTATGGGAAGGAACTTTTTAAGTTTGCTGCCGAAAGGGGGCTAAGCATAGGTTTTGAGGCAAGCGTAGGAGGAGGGATACCCATAGTAAAGGCCATAAAAGAGGCCCTTGTGGGGAACGACATCAAGGCCATCTTCGGGATATTAAACGGTACTTCGAACTACATCCTCACTAGGATGTCAGAAGAGGGGATGAGCTTCAACGAGGCCTTGAGAGAGGCCCAAAGGATGGGGATAGCTGAGGCGGATCCGAGCTTGGATGTGGACGGTTGGGACGCAGCCCATAAGATAACCATCTTGGCCTCCTTGGCCTTTGGGAGATGGGTGGACTTCAGAAAGGTATACGTTGAAGGCATAAGGGACCTTACCCCCTCTGACATACAGTTTGCAAAGGAGTTCGGCTACGCCATAAAGCTCCTAGCTATAGCGAAAAAGGACCCGGATGGGATACAGATCAGGGTCCATCCCACCATGGTACCAGAGAGACACCTCTTGGCCCAGACACGGGGATATTTCAACGCCATTTACGTAGTAGGGGATGCGGTGGGCCCCCTTTTGTTTTACGGACAAGGGGCTGGTTCCCTTCCTACAGCAAGCGCCGTCCTAAGCGATCTGGCAGACCTGGCAAAAGGCAACTGTTATTTGCCTTCCTTCAAGGACGAAGACGGCTCCGTCAAGGAGATGGGGGAGTTAAAGACCGTTTATTACCTGCGGTTTTCTGCGGTAGACCGCCCGGGTGTCCTATCCAAGATCTCGGGGATCCTGGGCGAAAACGACATAAGCATAGCCTCTGTCATCCAAAAGGGACGCACCCGTAAAGGAGCAGTACCTATAGTCATGATCACCCATGAGGCCGTAGAACGCAACATCAAACGGGCTTTACGTGAGATCGACAAACTTGACGTCATAAAAAAGCCTACAAAACTCATAAGGGCCGAGGTCTTCGATCTCTAAGTCCAGGGATGATTTTAGAAGTAAGGACCCAAATGTCAACACCCTCCAAAACCGGGGTTTTCTTCCACCCCCTTATGGCAGAGGGCAACTGGCCCATAATCGGCCAGAAATTCAAGGACTTCCCCCACGCCCTTAAGGACCTTATAGATGCTGGGAGGGTTACGCTGTTTGAATCCCCTATGGTGTCCATGGACCTCTTGCTCAAGTGTCACGACCCTCAGTATTTGGAAGGGGTGAAAAAGGCATGGTATTGGGAAGGGGCAGCGAGGTCTGTTGGTGGGTGTGTTCTAGCGGCCGAAGAAGTTGCCCAAGGAAGGCTCCGCAATGCCCTGGTGTTCACAGTGGCTGCTGGCCATCACGCCTCACGGAACTACGGATGGGGAGGGACGTACCTTTCCTGCATAGCTCCTTCCGTCCTTTCCTTGAGGGAGAAGGGGATCCTGAGGAGGTTTGCTGTCCTCGATACCGATTGTCATCACGGTGATGGGACCAGGAGCTTCTTTGAAGGGGATCGAGAGGTCTTACACGTTTGTTTCTGTCACATGGACTACATAAGCCCGGACGGGACAAAGGTTGACGTAGCCATCCCTTACGGAATAGGAGACGAAGGGTACCTTGAGAAGGTAAAGGAGGAGTTTTGCAAAAGGGCCCGCGAGTTCCTGCCCGAATTGATCTTCCATAACCTCGGCCACGATACCTGCATGGGCGATTACGGCGACAAAGGGCTAACACCTTCTTTCTTCCCAAGGCTTGTCCAAGAGGTAAAGGAGGTGGCCGAAGAGGTCTGCCAGGGCAGGTATGTCGTCCTAACCCATGGGGGTTCGAGGAGGGAGGTGGCAAGGTACGTCTTCACCGAAGTTGCGCGGATCCTCTCAACATGAAGGTCTTTGCCCTTATATTAGGAGCCGGGAAAGGAGAAAGGCTTGGCTTCCAGCTACCAAAGGCCTTTGTCCCCTTAAGGGGTAAGCCCCTTTTTGTACACTCGGTTTTGGCCTTTGAGGAAGTTAAGGAGATCCAAGGCGGTGCCATAGTGGTACCTGAGGGCTGGGAAGGGGAGGCGGAAAAGCACCTGATAAGCCTCAAAAAGCGGTGGAAGGTGACAAAGGGCGGAAAGACCAGACAGGAGTCCGCCTTCTTTGGGCTTTTAGCCCTTGAGGACCTTCGGCCAGATTACGTCTTGATACACGATGCTGCCCGCCCTCTGCTTAAACCCGCCCTTGTGGAAAGGATGCTCGGTTTTGCCCCTCAAGCTACCGTGCTGGCCCTTAAGGCCATAGAGACCCTTGTGGAAGGGGAAGGTGAGTTTGCCAAGAGGGCCCTGGAGCGTGAGAAAGTTTGGGTCTTACAAACGCCCCAAGGGTTTCCCTATCAAGGGATACTTCACGCCCATAAGGAAGCAAGGCAAAAGGGCCTTGAAGGATCAACGGACGATGTGTCCCTCTACATAAACTTTGGCGGAAATGTGAGATTGGTAAAGGGGGACCCTACGAACATAAAGGTGACCTTCCCTCACGACTTAAAATTGGCCGAGGAGGTCCTTTTGGATGTTGAACTATACGCGCTTTGAATCACCTTTGGGGCCCATCTGGCTTGTCGGCAAAGGGGGAAGGCTCCTTATGGTCCACCTTGGTGAGGAAGAAGGGTTTCTGAAAAAGGCCCAGCGGTTAGGTGATGAACTCGTTGAGTCCTCGCAGGGACTTGAACTCCCCTTGAAGGAACTTGACCTTTATTTCTCAAAGGGCCTGGAGACCTTCAAGACCCCTATCGAGGTAAAGGGGACTTCCTTTGGACTTGGGGTCTTATATGAGGTGAAGAAGTTAAAATGGGGGGAAGTTTCCACCTATAAGGCCATAGCGGAGAGGTTAGGGCGTCCCAGAGCCGCAAGGGCCGTGGGACAGGCCTTGAAGAGAAATCCCCTTCCACTTTTCATACCGTGTCACAGGGTGATAGGCATAAAAGGGGGTTTAGGGGGGTATTCGGCAGGCCTTGAGTTCAAGATTTGGCTTCTGAAGCACGAGGGGGTCCTTTAGTTCATGGAACCCTTGACGGAGATAAAAAGGCGTATAAGGGAGGAAATCTGGGAGAAGATGGGGTTTTACGGCCTTATCCCCCCTTTTGAAGGTGCAGGCAAGGCTGCCGAAAGGCTTAGGTACCTACCTGAGTACAGGGAAGCAAGGCGCATAATGGTCCCTCCGGACCAGGCTCAACTCCAGGTCAGGATAAACGCCTTAATGGACGGAAAGGAGCTGATAGTAGCCACTCCTGGTTTGAGGGAGGGGTTTTATCTGCTTAAACGTGAAGGGATTCCGGCAAAGGAATGGTCCAAAGCGGCAAGGGGATCCAACTTCCCCTATTACGGCAAACCCCTTCCCTTGGACCAAATGGGCAAGATAGACCTTATGGTCACCGGGGCTGTCGCCGTAGGTTTGAACGGCGGTAGGCTTGGCAAGGGTAAAGGTTATTTCGACATCGAATACATGATCTTACGCGAAATAGGGGCAGTAAGGGAGGATACCCCTATTGTGGCTGTGGTGGACGAGTTACAAGTGCTTCAAGAAGTACCTATGGCAGATAAAGACGTAGATATTGACATCATCGTGACCCCACAAAGGGTTATACGTTTGGAAAGGTCAAAGGCAAGGCCAAAAGGCATCCTTTGGGAGTACATCCCTAAAAAGTACATAAGGAGGATCAAACCCCTTTGGGAACTTCACAGGGCTTGAAGGAGCTTGCTGAGCCAGACTGAAAGCAGGGGATTTGCCAAAAGCGGGCTAGGTACCTTTTCGAACTCAAAAGAAAGGGAAAGACACAGCCTCGAGAGTTCCTCTTTGCCGGACTTGAAAAGGACGTAAGCTGCTTCTTCTAAAGTCCTTTTCAGGGCTTCCCTTGTCCCGTCGTCCAATATCTCGACCAAGGCCTTTTGCAATAGGTCTTCCTTCCTTTGGGCTTTTTGTGTCTCAGTGAGCAGTAAAGGGCTTCGTTCTGCTTCCACAAGCTCTTCCCTAAGCCTCTTTATCCTTTCCCCATCCACCTTCCATATGCCCAAAAGGGGCAAAAGGTCAAACACCTCCTTGGCCCTGAGAGGTGCCTTATCGTATACCTCGCCTATTAAGGCCTTCGCCAAAGGCCTTGGCCCATCGTAAAAAAAGGAGGAAAGAAAGGCAGAGGATTCCTCAAAACCCTCAGGAGCTCCCTTTTCTGCCATCTCTCTGAGTAAAAGGGCACAGTAAGCCGCAGGCGTCTCTACTGCCTCGGTGATCCCCCTTTGCCCTTCTATGAAGCGCCTCCAACCTTTCTTCGTGAGGTTAGAGCTCACGTGATCCAAAATGCCTTCGCCAAAAGAGCCAAGGGCTGCTTGGACCATTACCCCTTGAGCGGTCTCCTTCCCTATGGCTACAAAGAAGCGCCCTGTCTCATCAAATAAGGCGAGGTAACCTATAGGTTCAGGCAAGCTCACCGGGCGCAATATGGACCTTTTCTCTGCTTCAGGTAAGGATACTTCGATACCTTTCTGTCTGAGCCTGAAAGCGGCCTTTTTTATAGCCTTCAAAAAGGACTTTTCATGTCCAAAGGCTTCCACCAGAGCCCCTATAAGCTCTGAGACCCCTTCGGGGGGTGACTTGACCAATTCCTCTAAGAAGTCGAAAAAGGCCTGTGGGTCCTTTTGGACTTTTTCCCTTAAGAGGTCAAGGTCCATCACTCAATCACCGAAAGTACTTTGTAGCCTGCTTTTTCGATATCCTGGGCTATAGCATGGACATCGCACTTAGTTAACCTCAGGAAGTAAACCCTCTTGCTTTTGTCCTCTGGACCGGATATCCCCACCGAGATGATATCCGCACCGTGGCGGCGGATGATCTCGGAGATCTCCTGGAAGGCATGGGGTTTCCCGCCAAGGACCACGTCTATCCTTGAACTCTCCTTCAAGAAGCCCATGAGCTCTATGAAGGCCCCAAGGATGTCCGTGACCGTGATGACCCCTACGATCTTTTTCCCCTCTACTACAGGTAGCCCACCAATGCCATGGCGGTAAAGGATCTTCGCAGCGTCCTCCAGGGTATCGTCTGGGCCTATGGTGATGGGGTCCTTTATCATGATGTCCTTTATCCTTACGTCCTCTATCAAGGAGGCCAAATAGGCCCCACGGATATCCGCCTCTGACACCCAACCCACTAGCTCCTCGTTGTGGACCACAGGCAGATGCCTTATGGAGTTTTTGCGCATAAGCTCTATGGCCTCCTGTAAGGAGGCCTCAGGCCCTATCGATATCACCTTTTTGCTCATCCAATTCCTTACTTTCATGCCTTAAGGCTAAATACCACAACTTTCCTTCCTTGGACAAGGCTTTGGACTGGGAGCAGGAAGTGCTAAATTGATCATGGGATGAAGCCAATTGTCGCCATAGTGGGAAGGCCAAACGTAGGTAAATCGACCCTTTTTAACGCCATACTGCGCCGTAAAAAGGCCATAGTGGAGGACATACCCGGAGTTACACGCGATCTCAACTTTGGAGAGGTGGAATATGAGGGCAAGCGGTTTTTGCTCGTTGACACCGGCGGGTTCGAGCCTGAGGCCAAAGAAGGTGTAACAGCCCTTGTGGCCAAGCAGTGCGAGGTGGCAGTAGAGGAGGCCCAGGCCATAATATTCGTCATGGACGTCAACGATGGCCTGACTCCCCTCGATCGCGACATTGCCCTCTTTTTGCGGAAAAAGCAAAAGGAAGTCTTTTACGTGGTCAACAAGGTGGACGGCCCAAAGCAGCGTCGGGCCCTTGGGGAGTTTTACCAACTGGGGGTCGAGAAGCTCTACCCCGTTACGGCCCTCCACCGCCGCGGGATCGAGGAGCTGCTGGAGGACTTAATAAAGGTCTTGCCCCCCTCTGAAGGAGAGGAGACACAAGAAGGGATAAAGGTCTGTATTGTAGGTAGGCCAAACGTGGGTAAATCAAGCATCCTTAACCGCATCCTCGGGTATGAAAGGGCCATTGTGGACAGTGCCCCTGGCACCACACGAGATGCCATAGATACCCCCTTTAGCCTCAACGGCAAAAACTACCTTTTGATAGATACGGCTGGCATAAGGCGCAGGAGCCGTATCTCCGAAAAGATCGAATGGTATTGTGTCTGGCAAGCCATAAGGAGCATAGAGCGGGCAGACGTGGCCCTCCTGGTCCTTGACGCAGTAGAAGGACCTACCGATCAGGACCTTAAGATCGGCGGCCTTATCCAAAGGAGGGGAAAAGGGGGGATTTTGGTAGTAAACAAGTGGGACTTGGCCATGGGGAAAGTGGACCAAAGGCGATACGAAGAGGCCTTGCGGCAGAGGTTCCATTTCCTGGACTACGCCCCCGTAGTGTTTTGCTCGGCAAAGACCGGATACGGGTTAGAAGGGATCCTCGAAAAGGTGGAGATGGTTTATCAGGAAGCCCATAAGCGCGTAAACACGGGCAGGCTCAACCGTTGGTTCAGACGCCTTATCTCCCAATACGAACCTCCAGCCTGGGGTGGAAGACGTATAAAGTTCTACTACATCACCCAAGTGGGGGTGGGACCACCGACTTTTGTGCTTTTCGCCAATTACCCCGAGGGGGTTAAGGAAAACTACCGGCGCTTCTTGGTCAAAAAACTCCGGGAGGAATTCGGCTTTGTGGGAGTACCCGTGAACTTAGTGCTCAAACAAAGGGAATGAAGCTTTTAAGGCAGGGTGAGGATTTCCGGTCCGTTAGAGGTTATGGCCACGGTGTGCTCGAAGTGGGCCGAGAGGCTTCCATCGGCTGTGACCACCGTCCAGCCGTTTTTCGAGATCCTCACCTGCCATGTGCCAGCATTTACCATGGGTTCTATGGCAAGGACCATCCCCACCTCAAGTAGAGGACCCCTATTGGGTGGACCAAAATTAGGCACCTGGGGTTCTTCATGTAACTGCCTTCCTATTCCATGGCCCACAAACTCACGGACCACTGAAAAGCCTGCTTCCTCCACATGTCTCTGTATGACATGGGATATGTCGGTTAAGCGGTTGCCGGGCCTTGCCTGCTCGATCCCTTTGTAAAGGGCCTCCTCGGTCACCTTTATGAGCCGTTTGGCCACTTCAGAGACCTCACCAACCGCCACGGTTATGGCAGCATCGCCATAGTAGCCATCTATCACTACCCCGAGGTCTAAACTCACTATATCTCCTTCCTTCAGCCGCCTCTTGTCAGGTATACCGTGTACCACTTCTTCGTTCACCGATACACAAAGGGTCTTGGGATAACCTCGATAGCCCTTGAAAGCCGGAATCCCTCCTCTTTCCCTTATGAACTCCTCGGCAAACCGGTCGAGTTCCTCGGTGGTGACCCCAGGGCTTATAAGCCCCTTTAAGGCCTCAAGGGTCTGGGCCACCAATTGACAGCTCCTCCTTATCTTCTCTATTTCCCTTTGGCTCTTAAGGTAGATCATCTCCTCCTTTTGCCTAACCTGAACCACCATAACCAAAGTTGAGGCTTTTTGTAAACCTCCGTAAGGACCCACTCCTTTAAAGAGGAAAGGCCTTCGGGACCCCTCATGGGCCCTTTGAGTTCCAAAAGCACATGACTGTCGCCCTCCGATACGCCGAAAAGGAACAAGGGGACCTGTGTGTCTTTGAGGAGCAAACGCAAACCCTCCTCTAAACCCCTTGAGCGCCCCTCAGCAGAAAGCCCCATGAGGTACTGGTCAACCAAATAAAGGACAGCCTTCCCCTGCCTTAAAAGGGACCTCACCTTTAAAAGGGATCCCCTCGGGGGCACCCAATATACGCCTGCGCGTCTCAGACCTTCTTGAAGGAGCCGCCAAGCCACCTTCCCCCTTATTTCCCTCAACACCACACATAAGGGGACTTCAAGGGCAAGCCTCGCAATAGCCCAAGGGAAATTTCCCATATGAAGGCCTACCAATAAGGCCCCCTTGCCCCTCTTTAACGCCTCCTTCAGGCCCTCAAGCCCTGTGACCTTTACCCTTTCCCTCAGGAGTTCCTCTCCCCTTGGATGATAAAGGACAAAGAGGAACTCCTCTACAAGCCCCAATAGGTAAAGGAGGTTTTCCCTTACAACCTCATCCCCCTTTACCCCGAAGGACTCAAGACCACACCTCACCCGATCTGCTATCCTAGACCTCAGTAAAAAAAACAACAAAAACCTACGGAACCCCCACCTTATCCAAGGGAACTTCCTCACTAAGGAACCGTAAAGGCGTAGGGGATACATCTGCTAAGGGTCAAGAAAACGAGGAAAGATAAGGGGAAACCCCCTCCACGGAAAGAGATCGGGTAAAAAGACCTTGACCGTCCCATCGGCCCGTCTCTCAAGGGGTAAATGCCTCAGAAGACCGAATATGTAACCCACTGTCTCACCTTTTTTGTTGACCACCTGAAAGGCCTGAGGCAAAGGGTAAAGGGTAGGATTGTCCCTTGACCTCTCCTCAAGCCTCCTCAAGACGTAAAGGACTTCTTCCCCTTTAAGAGGTTCACCCCAAAGGGGCGAGGCTATTTCATAAGGATCACCCCTACGATCGAAAAGCAAGACCACAGGTTCCTCCTTCGTGCCCGCAAGGTAAACGTCAAAACCCTCTATGAACCCCAACTCCCTTGCCCTCAACCTCTCAGTCACCCCTTGGTCGACCTTGAAATCAAATGCCCAGACCCCAAGGGCGAACAAAAACATTAACCCTACGCTACTTACCACCCACCTCACCATCGACTACAATTCTACCTCCACTTCAAAATCCGAAAAACCCCTTGACAGGAAAGTAGTCTGTTGGTAAAGTTTCCAATAAACCATTTAATGGAGGAGGTGGGTAGAAGTGAAGTGGGAGGAGGCTGAGCTCAAGGCGCGTGTTTTGAAGGCCCTGGCGCATCCGGTGAGGCTTATCGTGGTGGAGCTTTTGAAAGATGGTGAGCTTTCCTTTTCGGAGCTAAAGGAGCGTTTCCCCTATGATAAGTCTACTATTTCCAAACACTTATCCATTCTCAAGGAAGTCGGTGTTATCTCCTCGAGGCGTCAGGGAATGGACATGTATTACAAGTTAGAGATCCCCTGTGCCCTTGATTTCTTGGAGTGTGCGGCGAAGGTCTTGGAGCAGAGCATAGAGAGGCAGTGTTCCTGTCTTTGGGGAGCAGGGGGTGAGAAGTGAAGGACCGGACAAAGTTTCTGTTGTTGCTCCTAGCCTTTTGTTTAAGCTATCTCTTGCCCTTTGAACATCCGCGATTGAAGGAGGCGATTTTATCTGCCTTCTTGCTGTTGCAGGACTATGCCAGGAATCACGTACTTTTGTGCCTTGTCCCTGCGCTTTTTATCGCGGGGGCCATTTCGGCCTTCCTGACGCAGGAGGCCATTCTCCGGTACCTTGGTCCTGCGGCCAACAAGGTCTTGGCTTATTCTGTTGCCTCTGTGTCTGGAGCGATATTGGCGGTGTGTTCGTGTACGGTCCTGCCGCTTTTTGCTGGGATCTACAGGATGGGTGCAGGGATCGGTCCGGCCTCTGCCTTTTTATACTCGGGTCCGGCGATAAACGTCCTGGCCATTGTCCTGACAGCCAAGGTACTCGGATGGCAGATAGGGTTGGCCAGGGCGGTTTGCGCCATAGGTTTTTCCTACGCCATCGGGTCGCTTATGGCGCTTTTTTTTAAGGGCGAAGGATCCAAAAAGGGGTTTTCCCCTGCCCTTACAAAGGCCGGGGAAGGTCTTTCGCTTTTAAAAGAGGCCTTGTTCATGGCTTCCCTCATAGGAGTGCTGGTCTTTGTGAACTGGCCCAAGCCCAAAAGCGAAGGTGGCCTTTGGTTTTACCTGTGGAGGGCCAAGTGGTTCATCTCAAGTGGTTTTGCCTTGTTGTTGGCCTTCTTTTTTGTCAAATGGCTCGGAGCAAAGCAGTGGCTTGTACTTTTAGGCATAGGGCTTACGCTTTTGCTGTCCTTTATATTCCCTGACCATCCGGCTGTGCCCTTTTCTGTGGCCGTGGCCTTTTTGACCCTCACTTCCCTTTACTCTTCCCCTCAGACGCGGTACTGGGTGGATTCCACCTGGTTTTATGCAAAGACGATCCTGCCTCTGCTTTTCGGAGGGGTAATGGTTTCAGGGTTTCTATTAGGCCTACCGGGGGAGGATTCGGGGATAATCCCGAGTTTTTGGGTGGCAAAGTTAGTAGGTGGAAACAGCTGGTATGCCAACCTCTTGGCATCGGTTATCGGTGCATTTATGTACTTTGCCACCTTAACAGAGGTCCCCATAGTTCAGGGGTTAATCGGGGCTGGTATGGGTAAAGGTCCTGCCTTGGCCTTGCTTTTGGCAGGCCCGGCCTTGTCCTTACCGAGCATGTTGGTCATACGCCAGGTAATGGGCACAAAGAAGGCTGCGGTGTTCATCCTTTTGGTTATAATATTTTCGACTGTTGCAGGGACGATCTTTGGTCAAATAAGTTCTTAGGAAGGAGGTAAAAAGATGAAGATACAGATCTTGGGAACAGGTTGTGCGAAGTGCATACAGTTGGCAAAAAACGCAGAGGAGGCAGCAAAGGCCTTAGGGGTCCAGTGCGAGGTGGAGAAGGTCACCGACATCGATAAGATCATGGAATTTGGCGTCATGATGACCCCAGGGCTTGCCATAGACGGGCAAGTCAAAAGCGCAGGTAAGGTCCTCTCAGTCGAAGAGATAAAAGAACTCCTGAAAGAGGCTATCCAAAAGGCCTAAGGGGAGGAGAAAAAGTTGTTAAAGGTCAAACCACCAGATGGATACCCCCCTGAAAAGGGGCGTGTCGCCAGGGGGAACGATTATTCGCCAGTTGCAGTGTGTGTGATCCTTGACACCTTTGACTTCGCCATACCCCCTGAGTTGGAAGAACTGGTGATGGCAGGACTTGACGCCGGATGCGCCCTTTCTGGGACCCTTCAAACTGAAAACATAGGCCTTGAGAAAATGATATGTAATATCGTTTCGAACCCTAATATCCGCTATATAGTGCTTTGTGGAAGAGAGGCCGCAGGGCATCTTCCAGGGGAGTCTTTGAAATGCCTACTCAGGAATGGCCTTGACGCGAACAGGAGGATAATAGGCAGTAGGGCTCCAACTCCTTATCTCTTCAACCTCCCTGAATGGGTGGTAGAGCGCTTCAGGCAGCAGATCTTGGCCGTTGTGGACCTTTTGTGCGAGCCTGGCAGTACGGACAGGAACCTTCCAGGTCTTAACCCCGAAGTCGTAGCCAAGGCCGTTTGGAGCTGTTACCAGGAGGAACCCGTGGAGTTCATGGGGATGAAGCTCTATGACCCTGGGGCCTATCCTGGGGATCCCGTCTTATGTAAGGTGGCCTGGAAGGTGACAAGGCCCTGGGAACTTTTAGGGCAAAAGAGGCCTGAAGTATCTGCCTTGGTCCTTTGGAAGCTGTTGCCCAAAACCAACTGTGGCAAGTGCGGCGAAAGGACTTGTAGGGCCTTTGCCAGTAAACTTTCCCAGTGGATGGTCCCCCTTGAACAGTGTCCTCTGCTTTTGGAGGAAAGGTACGCGGCCGAAAGAGAAGCCATAAAGAGGCTTTTGCTTTCCGATTAGGTCCTTTAGGCGTATTTAACCTTGTTCCTGCCTGCCCTTTTTGCCTCGTAAAGGAGGTTGTCAGCCCGGGAGAGGATGGAATCGGCATTGTCGCCATCTGTATATTCGGTTACGCCGAAGCTACAGGTCACAGTGCCCACACCCAAGACTTCGGATCCTTCTATGCGCTTTCTCAACTCTTCGGCCAGGCGGGCAGCATAAAAAAGAGGGGTGTTAGGCAAAAGTATAACGAATTCCTCTCCCCCCCATCGGGCAAATACGTCGATCTTCCTTATCCTTGTCCTCACCAGTTCCACTACGTGTATCAGAACCCTATCCCCGGCCTTGTGCCCGAACCTGTCGTTTATCCCCTTGAAAAAGTCCAAGTCAAACATCACCAAGGAAAAGCTCGGCCCTCCCCTTCTTACCCTCTCTATCTCCTCCTCAAGCCTCTTCAGGAAGTAACGCCTGTTGTAGATCCTTGTCAGAGGGTCGGTTACAGAGAGCTCAAAGAGGCGCCTTTCGGCTTCTTTATAAGCAGTTACATCTACGGCGTAATGCAAAAGCATATCGTCGTCCAGGGGGACCCACCAGATCTGCCAATAGCGGCCCCCAGAGGCTATCTCCTTGTTGATGACCACCCTTCTCCTTAAGGATTCGTCGGCTTCGCAGAAATAGCACCTATCCCCTTTTGTTGAATGCGCCCCCTTCCAGATGCCTTCCCAACAGGGTTGACCCAAGGTGCTTTTGAAACTTTGCTCGGCAGTCCGGTTTTGGAGCAGTATCCTACAGTCCTTCGACAGAAGCCAGGCGGGATGCGGTAGGCCATCGAGCATAGACCTTATCCTCCGTTCAAGCCTTTGCTTCTCTGTGACGTCTTCACCCATCAAGAGGACCAAAGGCGTACCCTCGGGATCTTCAAGGAAGGCCTTACGCCACATGATCAAGCGCTCTTCCCCTTGGGCTATTTTCAAGGGGAAAGCCTTTTCTCCAGAAGGGCGTTCCCCGAGGAATTGTAAGAAGGCCTCCTGGGAGGAAGAAGATAGGAACTCCAAGATACTTCTTCCCAGAAGTTCCTCTTCGCCTACCCCGATGGTCCCTTCGGCATACCGGTTGCAGAGGAGGATCCTATAGTCCTTATCGAGCAAAAGGACGATAATGGGGGCGTTTTCTATCAAGGCCTCGAGGCGCTCCTTCTCGAACCTGAGCTCCTTTTCTAAGGCCTTTTGGCGGTCTAAGTCCATGATGTATCCTAAAACGGCCCTTTTGCCTTCATAGACCGTAGGGACCACAGCCCCAAGGCCCCATCTAATGGAACCGTCTTTCTTAACGTATCTGAACTCATATGGAGGAAGCGCTTCCCCCTTTAACATCCGTCGGGCAATCTCCCTTACCGTTCCCCTATCCTCCTCAACGACCAATTCCAAAGGGGACAATTGCCGTGCCTCCTCTTCGGTGAACCCTGTGTCCTCCTTGAAGCGAGGGTTTACCATTTTAAAGCGTCCGTACTGGGTAAGCCATATCCCCAAAGGTGCCGATTCAAAGATGGACCGGAAAAGGGCCTGAAGCTCCCGTCTCTCAGTGACGTCAATGGCTGTAACGAGGGTATCGCCAGTTTCGCGGATCACAGTGGGGGTGATCACTAAATGGCGTTTTTGACCAGTCTTAGTTACGTACTTGATCTCATAAGTTGGAGGCACAGTTGGGTCCCCCCGGAGCCGCCTCTGATGGTTCTCCTTTACCCGAGGCAGGTCCTCAGGTGCTACAAAATCCAGGATGTTCCTCCCGAGGAGCTCTTCCTTTGAGTAACCGAGGTGTCTGGCGAAAGACTTGTTGATGAGTTTTATCCTCAGGTTGCGGTCCACCAAGAGGAAGAAGGCCTCGGCCTCCTCTATCAATCCCTCTAGGTAAAACTCGAGGGTCTCAGCCCACCTGAAATCCTCAAAGACCTCAAGGACAAACTTTTCTCCCCAGATCTCCACTTCCCTTATGGTCCTTAAGACCGGTTTAAATTCCCCACGGAGGTCCTCAATGCCAAAGGGCATACCATGGACCTCCCCTTTTTCCTCAAAAAGACACCCCCCACCCATACAGAGGAGTTTCCTGCAGCTTTCCCCTTTTATCTGGTACAAGTCCTCTGCACCCAAAAGGACCAAGGCCTTGCGATTGGCCCAATGGATGGCCCTTTGGTGATCCAAAAGGAAGATCCCCCAGGGAAGTAATTCCAAACATTTAAGGAGTTCTTCTCCCATCTGATCCTCTTTCCCTAAGAAGATAAACTGTGTTTCCCTATTGGGGCATTTATAGGCTTAATTTTACGGGCCTTAACTATAGGTTTTCAAGTCCAAAGGGGCGGAGGGTCCTGTGGGGGGTTGGCTCAAGTTATTTTGGGCTGTTTCAAGAACAAGATTTGGATTTTTGACAAGGACGAGGTCTGGAGGTTAAGATTTCCTTTGGCATGAAGAAGGGGCTTTTTGCTTTGCTATTATGGTCCTTTTTGGCCTGGCCTTGTTATGGGGCTGGTATTTATGTCCTTGAAGCTGAGGGGATAATAAATCCCCCGATGGCCAATTACATGGTAAGAGGTGTGGAGAGGGCTGAAAGGGAAGGGGCGCACCTGTTGATAGTGGAACTAGACACCCCAGGCGGGCTTATGGAATCCATGCGCCAAGTGGTCAAGAAGTTCCTCATGGCGGAGGTACCTATTGTGGTCTATGTAGCCCCTAGCGGATCAAGGGCTGCATCGGCCGGCGTGTTCATCACCATGGCGGCCCATATAGCCGCTATGGCACCGGGTACCCATATAGGGGCTGCTCATCCCGTGGAACTGGGCGAAAAGAAGATGGACGAGAAGATGTTGCAGAAGGTGGTAAATGACACTGTAGCCTATATAAAGGGCATAGCAAAGGAGAGGGGCAGGAACGAAAAATGGGCTGAGAAAGCCGTAAGGGAGAGCAGTTCCCTTACGGCTGAAGAGGCCTTAAGGCTTAAGGTGATAGACCTCTTGGCTACAAACCTCGAGGAACTTCTCGATAAATTGGAAGGCAAGGAAGTAAAGCTACCCTCGGGCAAGACCGTGACCCTTTCCCCTAAGGGAAAGGAAATACGCAGGCTCACTATGACCTTCAGGGATAAGTTCCTCCACACCCTTTCCAACCCTATGATCGCCTATATCCTGCTCATGCTTGGGATATATGGGTTGTTTTTCGAGCTATCTAACCCCGGTGCGATCTTCCCGGGGGTTGTGGGTGGGATATGCCTACTTTTGGCCTTTTTCGCCTTCCAGATGCTGCCCGTGAATTATGCGGGGATCGCCTTGATCGTGCTGGGGATAATCCTGTTGATAATGGAAGTGAAGGTACACAGCTACGGGCTCTTGACCGTAGGTGGTATAATATCCATTACGCTCGGTTCTTTGATGTTGATGGAAAGCCCAGCCAAGTACATGAGGCTTTCCCTTCAAGTGGTCCTTCCCATTGTAGTGGTCAGTTCCGGCTTTTTCCTCTTTGCCCTAACGCAGGTGATAAGGGCCCAGAGGCGTAAGCCGACTACAGGTAGAGAGGGTCTGATGGGGGCCATGGGGTTTGCGCTGACGGACCTCAAGCCCGAAGGGATGGTGGAGGTGATGGGTGAGCTTTGGAGGGCTGTATCCGAGGAACCTGTTGGGGCAGGAGAAGCCGTTGAGGTCATTGGGGTAGAAGGTTTGACCCTTAAGGTGAGAAAGAAAAAGGAGGGTGTAGGATGATAGGGCCTTTGTTTTGGTTCTTAGTGGTGATCTTCCTCTTGATCATCCTCAGTTCGGCAATAAAGGTATGTCGCGAATACGAAAGGGGCGTGATCTTCCGCCTGGGTAGGTTTATAGGCGTCAAAGGTCCAGGTCTTTTCTTCATAATCCCAGGTGTCGATAAGATGGTCAAGGTGAGCTTGAGGACAGTGGTCATGGACGTTCCGCCTCAGGACGTCATAACTAAGGACAACGTGTCCATTTCGGTGAACGCCGTGGTCTACTTCAGGGTCTTTTCGCCAGAGAAGGCCGTAATACAAGTGGAGGACTATCTCTATGCCACTTCCCAGTTGGCCCAGACCACGCTGAGGAGCGTGGTGGGGCAGGCGGAACTTGACGAGATCCTTGCCGAAAGGGAAAAGATAAACCAACAGCTTCAGTCCATCCTTGACAAGCACACCGACCCATGGGGGATAAAGGTCACCCTTGTGGAGATCAAACACATCGATCTGCCTCAGGAGATGCAAAGGGCCATGGCGCGGCAGGCTGAAGCCGAAAGGGAAAGGCGTGCCAAGGTTATAAATGCGGAAGGCGAATACCAGGCAGCCTTGAAGCTCATCGAGGCGGCCAAGCTCATGGAAGGCCACCCTTATGCCCTGCAGTTGAGGTACTTGCAGACCTTGAGGGAAGTGGCAGCAGAGAGGAACTCCACTACGCTATTCCCTGTGCCCATAGACCTCTTCGAGCCCTTCTTGAAGATGTTCAGGGCAAAAGCAGAGGGGACCTCTAGTACGTAGTCTGCGTTTGAGGCCATGAGGGTCCTAGTAACCGGAGGGGCAGGGTATATAGGCTCCCATGTGGTGAAGCTTTTAGGGGAAAGAGGGGAAAAGGTCTTAGTGTACGACAACCTGAGCACTGGTCACCGTTGGGCAGTCCTTTACGGCGACCTTGTCGAAGCAGACCTTGAAGACGAAAGGACCCTAGAGGATGTCTTTTGTTCCTTTTGCCCAGAGGCCGTTATCCACTTTGCGGCAAAGATCGTCGTCCCTGAATCGGTTAGGGATCCCTTGCTTTACTATGAGAACAACGTCTCCAATAGCATAAAGCTCCTCAAGGTCGCCCTCAGGCATAAGGTAAGGGCCTTTGTGTTTTCTTCTTCAGCTGCAGTCTATGGCATACCTGATGCTGTACCTATAAAGGAAGAAGCTCCCCTTAAACCTATAAACCCCTATGGTTGGTCCAAGGCCATGGTGGAGAAGGTCCTTGAGGACTTCTCTCTGGCCTATGGCTTAAAGTACGTCTCCTTGAGGTACTTCAACGTAGCAGGGGCTGACCTCCAAGGGCGAATTGGGCAGGCCTCAAAAGAACCCACCCATTTGATCACCAGAGCCCTTAAGGCCGCCTTGGGGGAGTTAGAGGAGATGGAGATATATGGGACAGATTACCCTACAAGGGACGGTACGTGCATAAGGGACTATATCCATGTGGAGGACTTGGCCTGGGCCCACCTCTTGGCGCTTTTCTACCTAATGGATGGGGGGCATAGCACGGTGTTCAACTGCGGCTACGGTAGGGGTTATTCGGTAAAGGAGGTAATTGAAGCGGTGAAGAGGGTTACAGGGGTGGACTTTAGGGTTAAGGAAGCTCCGAGGCGTCCGGGCGACCCCCCTGAGCTTGTGGCCGATCCCCAAAAGATAAGGGATGTCCTTGGATGGGCCCCACGTTATGACGACCTTCATTTGATCATCCGGACGGCCTGGGATTGGGAGAAAAAATATGTCCTACGAAAGGCCAGACCTTGCCCCATATGCTGCCCGCAGTGAGCTTTCCAAGGGTAGGCGCTACCTGGAGGAGTTCAAAGACGAAAGGCCTGCCTTTGAAAGGGATAGGGACCGGATAATCCATTCGGCGGCCTTCAGGCGCCTCATGTATAAGACCCAGGTGTTTTTGGTCCACGAAGGGGATTACTATCGCACAAGGCTCACCCATTCTTTAGAAGTAGCACAAGTGGCCAGGGGATTAGCCAGGATGTTGAAACTCAACGAAGAATTGACCGAGGCCATAGCCCTGGCCCACGACCTAGGGCATACCCCCTTCGGTCACGCAGGTGAGGAGGCTTTGAACAAGTTGATGGAGCCATGGGGCGGTTTTGAACACAATTTGCAGAGCCTGAGGGTGGTCGAACTTTTGGAGGAGCGCTATCCCAACTTCCGAGGACTTAACTTGACCTTTGAGACCCGGGAAGGACTGGCAAAGCACTGTAGGCATCCCCATCCACAACTTGAGGAATACGAACCAGAGCTTTCCCCCACACTTGAGGCGCAACTCATAGACGTGGCCGACGAGATAGCCTACAACAACCACGACATAGACGACGGGTTGAAGTCCGGGCTTTTGGAGCTAGAGGAGTTGGAACTTTTGCCCCTTTGGCAAGAGATATGGACGACTGTGAAGAAGAAATACCCAAAGGCACAAAGGAAACAGCTGGTATATTCTGCCATAAGCCATCTCATAAGCCTCCTTATGCATGACGTGGCCAAAGAGACCTTGCGTCAGCTGAAAGAACATGGGGTAAAGGATTTAGAGGACGTCAGGAAAGTAGGGAGGCCCCTTGTTAGCTACAGTCCCAGCGTGGCCAAAGAGGTAGAACGCCTCAAGGCCTTCCTTTACAGAAAGCTTTACTGCCATTGGCGGGTGGAAAGGATAAAGACAAAGGCAGAACGCATGTTGAGTGAACTCTTCCACGCCTACATGGAGAACCCTAGGCTTTTGCCCGAAAAATACCAAAAGAGGATGGAAGAAGAGCTGCCCCAGAGGGTGATTTGCGATTACATAGCTGGGATGACCGATAGGTTTGCCCTTGAGGAATACAGAAAGCTTTTCCTGCCCGATTGGGAGGTTTAAAGACAAAATGCTCCCTCCTCTTATCGAGGCCATGCTTGAACCCGGTTTTTACCCCCATCCAGTGGAGAGGTTGGAACTAGTCCAAACCCATATCTCCTGGGTCCTCCTGACGGGGGTTTACGCCTATAAGGTGAAAAAACCCGTGGATTTCGGCTTTTTGGACTTCACCACTTTGGAGAAGAGGCGCTTTTTCTGTGAAGAGGAAGTGAGGCTCAATAGGAGGCTTTCCCCTGAAGTATACCTAGGGGTAGTGGAGATTACATGGGACGGCCACACGTACAGGCTCGGAGGAGAAGGGGAAGTAGTGGAATACGCTGTATGCATGCGCGAGCTCGATAAGGAGTGGCGCCTTGATCTACTGCTGGAAAAAGGACAGGTCGATATGTCGGTACTTGAGAAGATAGGGGAAAAGGTGGCCCTTTTCCATGAAGAGGCGATAACAGGGGAAAGGATATCCTGCTTTGGGAGGCCCGATAAGGTAAGGGTTAATGTAGAGGAGAACTTCGAGCAGACCAAGCCCTTTGTAGGCCTTCTCATAGATGAGAAGGCCTACAAAGCCTTAAAGGATTACTCCTTCTCCTTCCTCCAGGACAGGTCAGATGTCTTCTTCAGAAGGATCGACCAGGGGAGGATCAAGGAAGGACATGGAGACCTTCATACGGCGAATGTCTATTACGATGGCCAAAAGGTATACGTCCTTGACTGTATCGAGTTCAACGAGCGTTTCCGCTTCCAAGATACAGCTTCTGATGTGGCCTTCTTGACCATGGACCTTGAATTCAGGGGCCACAAGGAGGAGGCTTGGGCCTTCCTTAACGCATATCTTAGCCTAAGCGGTGACTATGGCCTTTTTGATGTCCTCCGTTTTTACAAGGTTTACAGGGCCTACGTAAGGGGAAAGGTGGAGGGATTTAGGATACAAGAAGACCCCGGGGCTAAAGAAAGGGCCAAGAGTTACTTCGATCTAGCCCTTTCTTACCTAGGAGAAAGGCCAAAGAGGTTCATCATCTGTACGTGTGGGCTAATGGGGACGGGCAAAAGCACCGTGGGCAAGGCCCTGGGGGCGTGGGTAGGAGCCGTGGTCTTGAGGTCTGACACCTTCAGGAAGCTGTTGTTCGGCATTCCCCCCTGGGAACACCGTTATGAACCATGGGGCAAAGGGATCTATGGCGAGGAGGCAACCGAGAGGGTTTACGGGGAGATGATGAGGGTTAGTAAAGAGGTCCTTGACGCCGGTTACCCTGTAGTAATTGACGCTACTTTTGCCAAAAAAAGGCATAGGGAAAAGGCATTGAAGCTAGCAGAGGCCCTTAAGGTCCCTTGTGTCTTCCTTTACTTACGTTGTCCTTTGGAGGTGTTGAGGAAAAGGCTTGAAGGAAGAGGCGACATTTCAGACGGAAGACCTGAGATACTTGAGGACCAACTGAGGGAGTTCGAGGAACCGAAGGAGCTTTCAGAGGAAAGGCTTATCGCCCTGGAGAGCTCTTTACCTTTGGACATAGGGACGCTATGGAGAAGGGTGGAAGAGAGGCTCATTTAAAAGGCGATCAAAGGAGATACCAGTGGTCTTTGGCAAAACTCATAGAAGAGGTCCTTGAGGCATGGCTTACCTTCAGGGGGCTTTTTGAGAAATATAGGGATGGGACTTTGAGCTTTAAGGACCTTGCCTCCTTTGTGGACGACAAAGACCCGTCTTCTCCCCTTTACCGCCTCAAGGAGCTTTCCCATAAGTTGTTCCGCAACCCACAGTCGGAGGTCCCCCTTGAAGGGCGGCTTCTCGATTTGACCATCGGTTCCATATTCCATGAGGCCATGAAGATGAGGGAAGACCTTTATCAGTTGGAGGTCTACTGGCCTTATTACCAAAGGTTAAAAAAGGAAGCCCTTTTGGGTTATAGGGAACAGCTTGGCGATGAGTTCCAAAAGCTCAAGCAGAAGGCCACCAAATCCCTTCGCGACGGTTTTTTGGAGACAAAAAGGCTTTTCAAGAGCACCCTTATTCAATCCAAGGCCATCCTTTTCACCGAGGGGCGTAAGAATCCCATTATTTTGAGGCTCTTAATGGCCAAGGGGCGCCTTTTCAGGAAGGCCTACGGCAGGGAGGGGTTCAAGAGGTTGCTACTCGATGTATTCCCTGAAGGCTTTGAGGAGGCCCTGAAAGGGGCTGCCATGAGCTTTACCGAGGCCATGCACTTGAAGCAGGCACAAGGACTTTGGGCTAGGTATCTCCGGTTAAGGCCTGAGGACGCCGAGGCCAGGTTCTTCCACCTTTATTGTAAGGGGTACAGGGCTTACCTCGAACATAGGTACAGCCACATGCTTGAGGCCTTTGAAAAGGCAGTGGAGGCGGTATTGAACGTGGGTTCACCTAAGCTTATGCTTTTTCTGGAACGTATAGGTGAGCTCTTGACCGGTGTCATGAGGGAAGTAGAAAAAAGGGGCCCAAAGGGATGTCACCAAAGGGCCTTGTTGGTCTTGGAGAGGGTAAAGTCCATGGTCTCCAAAGGAGGGTGAGATGCCTATATACGAATACAGTTGTCAAGCATGCGGTAAGGACTTTGAGGTCTTAGTCAAGTCTTCCAGGGAGGAAGTTTCTTGTCCCTTCTGTGGCGGAAGGGACTTGAAGAGGTTGATATCGGTTTGCGCCATTTCCACAAGCGAAGGGTTCCGTTCCACAAGTTCTGGAGCAAGTTGCACGGGCTGTACGGCTACAAGTTGTACAGGCTGTAAGCCCTAGAGGAACCTTTCCTTTAACTTGAAAACAGCGCCTTCGACCCCGCCAGGGTATTCTCGTTCAAGTTGGAGGCGAAGTTCTTCCACCTGTTTCCATTTCACGGGGTCTTTCATGTCGTCTAAACGTTCATAAAGGCCTAACCTACGGCCAAGGCAGAAGTTCATCTTTTCGTCCTTTGGAAGGGAAAGGAACCCATCGATTATTTTAAGTAACTTCTCCTTTTCCTCTGGGAGCTTACCCTCTAGTTCTCCAAGGAGGTTGAGTATGTGGTCGCTGATAAGATAGCTGTTTGCCTCCAGGTGCTCTATGAAAAGCCTTATCTCCCTTACCACCTCCTCCTCGGATTGGAGTTCAAAATCTCCATCTTCCACCTTCTTCCATAGGGGCATTTCAGGCAGTACCATTAGAGTCCTCAACCTTATGAAATGGGGGTTTATCTGGTTCAAGACCTCAGCCGTCCTTACGGCATGTTCCCTCCACCACTTCTTACCTCCCAGACCTGGCATCACGTACTCGGAAAGTTCGATACCCGCCTCCATGACCTTCCTGCCTGCCTCTATGTGTTGGGAGGCAGTTACCCCCTTGCGCATGTACTGGAGGACAAGGTCCGATCCGGATTCAAGGCCGAGGTGCAGGCGCGTAAGCCCAGCTTCCTTTAGAAGCCTTAAGTCCTCGACGCTTTTGGTCTTGGCAATGGTCCTGGAACGGGCGTAACTGGTTATCCTCTCTATTTGAGGGAACTTTTGCCTCAGGTAAAAAAGCACCTTTGCTAGCGTTTCAGCCTTTAGTACCAGGGAATTGGCGTCCTGTAAGAATACGGTCTTTCCCCCAAAATGGAGCCATAAGGCCACCATGCGCACACATTCGTCAAAGGGCCTGTTGAAGACATAAGCCAGAACCTCTCTGGTGATCTCACCTCCTTCTCCTATCCGCCAGGAAAGGGCCTTTAGTTCTTCGGAGATGGCATAAATGGCATCTATGTCCGAGAGGAGCTCCTCAAGGCTTCTCCTCTCGAACCTCCTTCCTTTGTAAATATGACAAAAAAGGCATTTGTTCCAAGGACAATTACGGGTAACGCGAAAGAGCAAACTCCTCGCCTCACTTGGAGGCCTGATGGGTCCGATCTCAAAGCGCCACTTCATGCCTCAGTTAGGAGGATAAAACTCGGCTTGAGTTTCATCAACCCCTGTAGATTGGGCCTGGGCCTTTAGCCCCCCTTTCTGGTAGAGATAGACGGCCTCTAGGTGCTCCTTATAGGTTGTGGAAAAGTAGTGGCTTCCGTCGTTCCGGGAGACAAAGTAAAGGTAGGGCACTTTTGCCGGATAAAGGGCGGCCTTTATTGAACCAAGCCCTGGGTTACAGATGGGGGTAGGCGGAAGGCCTTTTAGGAGGTAGGTGTTATACGGAGTGGGGGTCTTGAGGTGTTTTCTCTTTAAGTCGAAGTTCCAATAGGACTGTTTAAGGCCATATATGACAGTTGGGTCGGCACAAAGGGGCATCCTTCGTTTCAAACGGTTGTGGAAAACAGCCGATATAAGGGGCTTTTCCTCCGACAGGAGGGCCTCTTTTTCTATTATGGAGGCCAATATCAGGACTTCGTACTCGGTCAAGCCGAGTTCCTTTGCCCTTTTGGAAAAAGAGGGGTCCCATTTCTTCAGGAAGTTTTCAACCATCACCTTTACGATCTCCTCGGGCCTTGCGGACAAGTCAAAGTAATAGGTATCGGGGAAAAGGTATCCCTCAAGGCTTAGAGCTTCAAGCCCAAGGGAACGTATGAAATCCTCATCTTGACAAAGGGCCAAAAAGTCCTGTTCCGAATCGATGAGCCCTTTTTCCTTTAATTTTTCTGCAACCTCTCGGAGGGTAAGCCCTTCAGGAATGGTAACCTTGACGGCCATTCCCTTCCCCTGGCTCAAAAGCTCAAAGAGGTCCTTAGGGGACTGAAAGGGTTCGACTAGGTAATGGCCTGCTTTTATCTGGGAGTCCTTTTGTGAGAGCCTCCCATATAAATAGAGGATCCATGGGTTTTTGATGAGCCCTTTTTCCCTTAGGTCCCTTAAGACCTCCTTGAAAGAGGCCCCTTTGGGCACCTTTATTTCTACGCTTTCCTTGGTAAGAACAGGGGAATGGAGTGCCAAAAGGGCATAAAGGGCCAAACTAAAAAAGGCAAAAGCTAATATCAACAAAGGCCTTTCTCCTTGCATCCTTTCCTCCTACTTTCAAGGTAACTTTGGAGGATGATGGTGGCCGAGACCTTGTCCTTTACCTCCTTTCGCCTCTTACGGCTCTGATCAGCGGTGATCAAGAGCCTTTCTGCTTCCTTGCTTGTCAGGCGTTCGTCCCAAAAGGAGACCGGTATCCCCGTGACCTCATGGATGCGTCGGGCCATCTCCATCACCTTTTGGGCTTGTCGCCCTACTGAGCCGTCTAAGCTTAGGGGCAGACCGACCACAATCTCCTTTACGTCGTAGCTCTTTACTATGACCTTCAACTCCTCAAGGGCCTTTTCTCCTTCTACCTTTATGACCCCAAATCCCTGGGCAGTTATCCCTAAGGGATCACTCAAGGCAACCCCTATCCTCTTTTCCCCTATGTCAAGCCCCATGACCCTAGGCATAGCTTGATCCTTTGGCCCTTTGATGGTACCCTAATCCGCACCATGGGGCAAGGTTTGGTGTTAAGGTGGCTCATTGTAGGTCCCCTTGAGACCAATTGCTATATAGTGGGGTGTGAAAGGACTGGGCTTTGTGTGGTCATAGACCCAGGGGGAAATGGGCAGAAAGTCTTAAAGACCATAGAGGTCCTTGGGCTTACCCCTATTTTCATCGTTAACACGCATGGCCATTTTGATCACACTGCTGCCAATGCTTACCTTAAGAGGGCCACAGGAGCAGAGCTCCTGATACACAGGGCTGATGAGCCCTTGATCCTAGGGCAGTCGCGCAACGCGGCCTTTTGGGGAATAGAAGTGGAGGATTCACCGCCTGCGGACAGATACATAGACGAGGGCGATCTCATCGTCATAGGGGACATAACGCTTCAAGTGATACACACGCCAGGACACACCCCCGGGGGGGTGTCCCTTTTTACAGACAGGATGGTCTTTGTGGGCGATACGCTTTTCCAAGGGTCTATAGGAAGGACGGACTTTCCCGGAGGGGATTACCGACAATTGATATCCTCCATAAAGGAGAAACTGCTACCCTTAGGGGATGACGTCATCGTTTACCCAGGACACGGCCCTCAGACCACCATCGGCCAAGAACGCCAAACTAATCCTTTCCTGGTTGGGGGCGGTTTCCACTGGTTTTAGGCTGCTCCAGCACGACTCCATAAGCCTCTAAAAGCTTTTGGTTGAACTTGACATTTGCCTTCTCTATTTGCCAATTCAGCCACGTTTGGAGGAGTTGAGCCCCCCAGAGGGATTCGAGGGCTTCTTTCATGCCCTTGGGATCGCCAGAGGGTAGTTGCTTTACTTCCTTCAACCTAAGCACCAAGAAACCCTCTTTGGTCTCAAGGGGGGTTTCCAAGAACGGCTTGTTTTCGCTCAAAAGGGCCACTTCCTTTGACCAAAAATAGGCCACTTCCCTCCTTGGAATGGGTCCTACTGTTTCTACCTTGAGGCCGAACTCCCTTAGGGTTTCTTCGAGTTTTCCCTCCCTCCAAGCCATAAGGACGGCCTGGGCCCTGCTTCGCGCTACCTCTTTTGCCCTCAGTGCCCTGAGCCTTTCCCTGACCTTTTCCTTTACCTCTTCAAAAGGCGGTACGCTCGGGGGGACCTTTTCCAGGCACTGGATGACGAAGAAGACCCCACCTTCTTCCACCGGTTTGGAGATCTCCCCTATTGAAAGGGAAAAGGCGACTTCGGAGAACTTCGGCGCCATGCCTATGCCTTCCACCGCTTCAAGGCGCGAAAAAGGACGGGGCCAAAAGAGCTTTATTTGGGCCTTCCTCGCATAGGCCTCAAGCCCGCCTTCCTTTCTAGCCTTATGGGCCAGGTCCGCTGCCCTAAGGGCACAAAGCTCCTTTGCGCGTTCAAAGGAGACGACCTTTCTCAGGTAGTCCTTGACCTGCTCAAAAGGTATGGGGACCGGAGGCCTCTCCTCAAGGAGCTTGACGATGTGATAGCCGTCCTCGGCCTTGTACTCCGTTACTTCCCCCACCTTCATCTGCGACAAGAGCTCCACGAGGTCTGGCTTTAACTCGTTAACGGAGATGTACCCTAGGTCACCGCCCTTCTGCTTGGTGAAGGGGTCCTCAGAGAACTCCTTTGCCAAGGCCGCAAAGTCTTCCCCACGGCCAAGACGTTCGAGGACCTCTTTTGCCTTCTTTTGGTCCTTAAGGAAGATATGGGCAAGGCGGACCGTCTTAGGCTTTTGGAATTGGTCAAGATGGGTCTTATAGTAATCCAAAAGCTCAGCTTCGGTAACCTTTACTTCTTCCAAAAAGTCCTCAGGTTTAAGGTAGGTGTAAACTACCTTAACCCTTTCGGGTGTTTTAAACTCGCCTTGGTGATCCCTATAGTACTTAAAGAGCTCTTCGTTTGATGGGCTGATGGATCCCATGATGGGTTCCGCTTTTACCAGGACTCCCTCGAACACCAATCCTTCGGAAAGCGTCAAGGCCATCTGCTCAGCTTCTTTAAGGCCAAAGAAAGGCATAGAGGTAAGGGTCTGTTGGACCTTTAAGGCCAAGAGGTCTTCAGCAAGCCTTCTTTCGAACTCCTGAGGGGTCATCCCCTTTTGTCTGAGGAAGGCAAAGTAGAGCTCTTTTTCAAAACGCCCTTGACGCTGAAAGGCCGTAAAAGAGGAGATCTTCTGCCTTAACTCCTCTTCAGAAGGCCTAAGCCCCCAGGCCTCGGCCTCCTGCAAAAGGAGCTTACGTTCTACTAGGCCCGTAAGGACCTGGCTTGGGACCCCTAATGCCTTGACCTCTTCCTTGCTGAGGGGTTTGCCCTTTAACTTCTCAAGCCCTTCTAACACCTCCCTCAAGGAGCGGTCGAATTCATATACGCTTATGGACAACTTGCCTACCTCCGCTACCACCGTCTCCCTCTTTGAGCTGATCCTACCAGTACCCCAAAAGGCAAAGGCTACGACGATAAGCCCTAGGACGATCTTTAGACCCCACGAAGCCGCTCGTGACCTCAAGGACTTGAGCATAATCCCCTCCTTTCGCCTAAGTTACCTAAAATGGTAGGATAACCACGCCGAGGAGGTAAAGGGATGATCGATCGTTACAGTAGGGCTGTGATGAAGGGGATTTGGAGCGAAGAGAACAAGTTTAAAAAGTGGCTTGAAGTGGAAATAGCCGTATGCGAGGCATGGCATAAGCTCGGACTGATACCAGAAGAGGATTTGAAGGAGATTAAAGAGAAGGCCAGAGTCGATCTAGAACGCATAAAGGCCCTGGAACAAGAGACTCGACACGACGTGGCTGCCTTTGTTTTGCAACTTGAGGAGACGGTAGGGTCTGCAGGCCGTTGGATACACTTCGGGATTACTTCCTATGACGTTGTCGATACCGCTTTGTGCTTACTTCTAAGGGAGGCCATCGACGTGATCCTTGAGGACGTAGATGGCCTATTGGTGGTCCTTAAAGAGAAAGCCTTCCAGTACCGCCATACCCTCATGGTCGGAAGGACCCATGGGGTGCACGCTGAACCCATCACCTTAGGGTTCAAGTTCGCCCTTTGGTACGACGACATAAGGGCCCATAGGAGGAGACTAGAACTCGTAAAGAAGGCCATAAGCATCGGAAAGGTAAAAGGGGCAGTAGGGACCTATGCCCATGTTCCCCCCGAGGTAGAAAGGTATGTCTGTGAAAAACTGGGTCTGGAGCCCATAAAAGTGGCCTCTCAAGTGATCCCCAGGGAGAGACACGCAGAGCTTATGGCCTGCTTGGCCCTTTTGGCATCCACGGTGGAGAAGATAGCCCTTGAGATAAGACACCTCCAGAGGACCGAAGTCCTTGAAGTAGAGGAGCCCTTTGAAGAGGGTCAGAAGGGATCTTCAGCCATGCCCCACAAGAGGAACCCTGTGGGCGCAGAAAACCTCTGCGGACTGGCAAGAGTAGTAAGGGGCAACCTCTTGGCCGCCCTCGAGGATATAGCCCTTTGGCATGAAAGGGATATAAGCCATTCATCGGTTGAAAGGATCATCTTGCCTGACAGTACTACCCTTTTGGACTACATGCTCACCCGTTTGACAAATATCCTCAAGGGGTTGAGAGTATATCCAGAACGCATGAGGGAAAACCTTCAAAAGACAAAGGGATTGATCTTTTCAGAAGCAGTTATGCTGGCATTGATAAAAAAAGGACTCAAGAGGCAAGAAGCCTATAGGATCGTTCAACGCAACGCCATGAAGGCTTGGGAAGAAGAAAAGGATTTTAAGGAACTCCTCAAAGAGGACCCTGAACTCAAAGCTTTGTTATCAGATGAGGAGATCGAAGATTGCTTTTCGTTGACAAAGGCTATAGGCGAGATTAATTATATTTTTAACAACGTGTTCGGCAAGGATGTAGAGTGAGGCTTATAGCCATCGTAGTGATCCTTATCGTGGTCCTCATCTATGTGCTTCAGAATTCAGAAGTGGTCAGTGTCAAGTTCCTTTTCTGGAACACAGAGGTTTCGAAGGCCGTTTTGAGCTTGGGGACCTTTTTGGGAGGCGTGGTTGTGGGCTTTTTGGCCTTTGCGCTGGCCAAGTTTAGAAAGTCGAGAAAATCATAGGAGGCTCAAATGTCGGTGCTAGCCTTGATAATATCCCTTGTGGCTTTGGTGTTGGCTATAAAGGCCTACCAAAGGGCTGGTGGGGAGGCGGAGTTGAAGAAGAAGGTAGAGGGCCTTTCAAGTGCCCTTGACAGCTTAAGGGAGAAGACGGCAGACCTTCTCGGGAAGGCTGAGGCGGCCTTGCGCAAAAGGGAAGAGGAAAAGGAGGGAACTGAGATCTGAGAAATGGAGGAAGACCCATCTCGAACTGACTCAAAGGTAGTAACCGTAGCCCTTCTTTCTAACCTGGCAGTCTCTTGTTGTAAGTTCTTGGTGGCTTATCTGACGGGCAGTAGTGCCCTGTTGGCTGAGGGTTTCCATTCCCTTGCCGATAGTTCGAACCAGTTGGCACTTCTCTGTGGGGCCAAGTTGAGTAAGAGGCCGCCTGACAAAGAGCATCCTTTTGGACACGGGAAAGACCGCTATGTATGGGCCTTTGTGGCTTCTATCTTGATCTTCGTCATAGGTGCCCTTTTCTCCGTGCTTGAAGGGCTTGAGAAACTTCAAACCCCCGTGGGGCTCTTTAGGACTGAGTTGGCCTATTTGGTGATAGGGGTTTCGGCCTTCTTTGAGGCCTTTTCCTTCAAGACCGCCTTTTCCGCTTTGAAACCCTTTATTAAAGGCAGAGGGGTGATAAGGGCCCTTAAGGAATCGAAATCGCCCGGTGTGTTTGTGACCTTTTTGGAAGACAGCGCAGCCCTCTTTGGCCTGGGCTTGGCCTTCATAGGGGTATTGCTAACGGACTTGACGGGAAGTCCGGCCTTCGACGGCCTTGCCTCCATAAGTATAGGAGGCCTCCTTGGGGTCATCGCCCTATTTATCTCATATGAAACACGAAGCCTCATCATAGGAGAGGGGCTTTCCCAAGAGGAGCTCGCCCAACTAAAGAGGGCAATCCTCAAGGTACCTGAGGTCAAAGAGGTCCTCGAAATCCTCACCATGCACCTCGGACCTGACGAGGTCTTGGTCAACGTGAGCGTAAACTTCGTAGACGGCTTGGACACCGACAGATTGGAGGAGGCCATCGATAAGGTGAAAAAGGCTATTGAAGAGACCCTCCCCTCGGTCAAAAAGGTCTTTGTCGAAGCCGAATCCCTCCCCAAAGAGGCCCTGCCTCCAAGGCTAAAGGGATATAGGCCTTGATCCACATTTGGCGTTTTTCACCATATTTGGCGACCCTTTAAGGATATAGGGTAGAAGGCGGGGCCTTTGTCTTTCCTTTATGTTGAGGCATGGAAATTGCGAAATGTTTGACTTGGTTGAGGAGCAGAGTTCCTTTCAGGAGGGGGTAATGGAGAAGGGCAAGTGGCTTACTGACAAGTATTGGGTGGCGCCCATGAACTATGCGGAAGAGGTGAGGGCCTGGTTTGACTTGCCGGAGAGGGTTTACATCCATGATGTGACCCTTAGAGAGGCTGAGCAAGCCCCTCATGTGGCTTTGAGGCCGGAGGAGAAGATCAGGATATATGAAGCCCTTGACGAGCTCGGGGTACATAGCGTGGAGATCTTCCCCATAGTCTCTGAGGAGGACACAGAGGTAGCCAAGGAATTGGTTAGGCTAAGGAAGACGAGGAAAACGAAGGTCTATTTCCTCTGCAGGTGGCATAAGGAAGAAGTGGATTTTGCGCTTGAGGTAGGGGCAGATGGGGTGATTATCGAAGGGACTGCCGATCCCTGGTTTGCCAAGGTGAACCTCGGGGTTACTGCAGATGAGATGTACAAACGCTATGTGGAGACGACAGCGCATGCCAAGAGGAACGGGATCTTCACGGTGGTGATGCCTTGGGATACCTGTAGGGCTCCCTTGGATTTTGTGGAGAGGTTGTATAAAGGAATCGTTTACGAAGGAGGGGCCGATCACATAGTTGTGGCCGATACCCACGGATCGAGCCTTCCCTGGGCCATTTATGCCTTCATAAAGAAAGTAAGGTCCTGGGTCCCCGGGGTTCCTGTGGAGATGCACTGCCATAACGACTGTGGCTTGGCCACAGCCATTATGCTTTCGGCCATCGCGGCTGGGGCCCAAGTTGTCCATACCTCCTTTTGTTCCCTGGGCGAGAGGGTTGGAAACGCTGCGACCGAAGAAGTCGCCTTGGACGTGGAGATGCTTTTGGGGATCCCTACAGGCATAAAGCTTGAGAAGCTTTACCCCACGGCCCAAATGATAGCCGAAATGGCCAAGATGCCCATCGCCAGGAACAAGCCCATTGTAGGGGAGAACGAGTTCACCTATGAATCGGGAATGGTGGTGTACGTGATAGAGAAGATGGCCGCTTTAGGTGAAAGGCCTTACAGCGTCTTTTTGCCAGAACTGATAGGCAGGAGGGGTTATAAGGTCGTCATAGGGAAAGGGACGGGCAAATCCGTAGTGGCCAAAAAGCTCGAGCAACTGGGCATTAAAGTCAACCAGGAGCAACTGGGAGAGATCACACGGAGGATCAAGCGGGAGGCAGGGTTGAGGAAGTGGTCCTTGCCCGATGAGGCCATAGAGGCCATCGCGAGGGAGGTATTGGAAAGTTGGAAGGAATAGGAGGGGAAGATGGAATACCTTCGTTTGTTGAGGGAAAGGTATGCATGTAGGGACTTCAAACCTGAGAGGCTACCTGACGAAAAGGTCAAGGAGCTCCTTGAAGCCATAAGGCTTACGCCTTCGGCCTTGAACCTTCAGCCCTGGCGTATAAAGGTAGTGGAGGAGGAAGGGCTTAAGCGTAAACTTTTCGAATACTCTATGGGCCAAGGACAGGTCCTCTCCTGTTCCCACCTCTTGGTCTTTTGCGCCAACACCGACATAGAGCAGGTCATATCTTCTGCCGAAAGGGCCATGCTTGAGGCCGGCTTTCCTGAAGAGAGGGTAAAAGAGATGGTGGCCATTGCCCGTACTATAAAGGACAAGCTTACAAGGGAATGGGCCCGTGAGCAGGTCTTCATGGCCCTTTGTAATGCAGTGATAGCCGCCAAGGCCTTGGGGTTCGATTCCTGTCCCATGACGGGTTTTGACCCTGAGGGGTACAGGGAAGTGTTGGGGTTACCCCCAAATCTGGAGCCCGTTGCCCTTTGTGCTATAGGCTACGGGAAGGGGGCTTCTTTGCCCAAGGCCAGGCTTAAGCTTGAGGAGATATTGCTCTGAAGACCAACAGGAAAGGAGGCAGCATGGCGTTGAGGACTCCCCAACAGTACATCGAGAGCCTTAGGGACGGTAGAGTGGTCTATTTTGAGGGCAAGAGGGTCGAAGACGTCACTACCCATCCCATCCTAAGCATCACCAACCGTTGGGTAGCGATGGATTATGTGTTGAGCAACGACCCGAAGTATCAGGACTTTTTGACCGACGTGGACGAGGACGGCGAAAGGGTGAGTTTTGTACTACAGCCCCAGAGGACCCGTGAGGACCTAATAAGGCTTAGGGAAATCGTGAAGTTCTGGGCAAGGGTCTGTCTGGGGAAACCGACAGGGGCCAAGTTCGTGGCCAAAGACGGCCTATGTGCTTTAACGGTGGTCTCCAAGAAGGTGGACAGGAAATACGGGACCAACTATTCGGAGAGGGTGGAGGCCTACAGGAAGTATTGGCAGAAAAACGACCTTGCAGTTGCCCTTGCCATGACAGATGTCAAAGGTGACAGGAGCCTTAGGCCCTCCAAGCAGGTGCAGCATAAGGACTTCTATGTGAGGATCGTCGAGGAGAGGAAGGATGGCATAGTGGTGAGGGGGGCAAAGACCCATATAAGCCAAGCCCCTGCCTGTAACGAACTGTTGGTAGTCCCATGCAGGGCGATGACCCCTGACGACAGGGAGTACGCGGTAGCCTTTGCGGTACCGGTGAACGCAAAAGGCGTCACCTTGATTTCGGCCCAACCTGAGGTCCATGAAGGGTTTGACCTTGCTGACCATCCAATATCCGGTAGCGTCTATATAAACGATGCCCTTGTGGTGTTCGAGGACGTTTTCATCCCCGAAGAGAGGATTTTCCTTAAGGGAGAGTGGGAGTTCGCAGGGGATATAGCCTACATGTTTGCCAACTTCCATAGGTTAAGCGCCGAGACTTATAAGGCAGTGGAGCTCGAACTGTTGGCTGGGGCCGCTATCCTTATGGCCGAATACAACGGTGTGGATAAGGCCCCTCATATAAGGGACAAGATCACCTGGCTTGTCATGTATGCCGAGATGATAGAGGCCCTGAGCAGGGCAGCAGTTGAGCACTGTGTAAAGGATGAGGAGACAGGCCTAGTTTACCCCAACCCCATGATAGCTAACATCTGTAAGTACCAGTTCGCCGTAAACTGGCATACTGCTACCCAGTACATCCAGGACATAGCGGGTGGGATAGTGGCCACGGTGCCTTCTTTCAAGGACTTCTACAACCCTGAGACCAGGGCCCTCATGGAGAAGTACTTTGCAGGAAAGGCCGGTGTGCCCACAGAACACAGGCTCAGGATGGTCAAACTCATAAAGGACCTTACCTCCTGTTACGAAGACGTACTGACCATTCACGCCGAAGGATCTCTTATGGCCCAGAGGTTGTCCATCTACGCCCTTGCGGATTTCGAAAGGTACAAGGCGGCGGCAAAGAGGGCTGCTCGGTTAGGGGAGACTACAGGGCATCCGTTGTTCGACCAGCTCCCCGAGTTCCCCCCTGAGGTGTAAAGGAGGCGGAGATGGCAGTAGGTATAGTCAGTTATGACGTCTATATACCCCGTTATAGGCTTGATAGGCGGTTGATACGACAGGCTGTAGGTTGGGTTGGTCCTTACGTATTGCCTGGGGAGAAGGCCGTGGCCAACTACGATGAGGACCCCGTCACCATGGCCCATGCAGCGGCCTTTTCCTGTCTTTCGGGCAAAAGGCCTCCAGAGGCCTTGCTCTTCGCCAGCACCACCAATCCCCTGAGGGAAGGGGAGGCGGGGGCGATAATAGGGACTGCCTTGGGCTTGGGGCCCGAGGTGCGTACGGTCGACATTTCCAACTCCCTTAAAGGAGGAACTCAAGCCCTTTTAATTGGCCTAGACATGGTGAAGGCTGGGGTAAAGGGGGTTTTGGTTTGTGCTGCGGACATGCGGCTTGGTAGGCCTGGGGGGCTCCTTGAGATGTTCTTTGGTGATGCAGGGGCTTGTTTTCTATTGGGGGATACTGGGCTTTTGGCGGAGTTTATGGGACATTATAGCCTTAGCTATGAATTCATAGACTACCGGAGGCTTCCTGAGGATAGGTTTGTCAATGCAGTCGAAGAACGTTTCATAAGGGAGGAAGGGTACGGTCCTTTTGTCATCGAGGCAATCGAGGGGCTTTTCAAGAAGTATGGTGTTTCGGCCAAGGACTTCGCCAAAGTAGGCTATCCTTGCCTCAACCTCGCCCAGTACCAGGCCATAGCGCGGAGGCTTGGCCTTGAGCCCTCACAACTTGAGTCTCCTTTGTTGGAGCAGGTGGGCGAAGCAGGCTGTGCTAGTCCCCTCTTGATATTGGCCTTAATGTTGGACAAGGCCAAGCCTGGGGATGACCTTTTAGTGGTGGGCTATGGGAACGGGGCTCAGGCCCTGTGGTTCAGGGTGACGGAATTGACAGAGGGCCGAGGGGGGAAGGTGGAAAGGGCCTTGAAGCGGAAGAGGGCCCTTACGAGTTATGAGAGGTACTTGGCCTTTCGAGGGATCCTACCGGTTGAAGTTGAGCTATTAGGGGATGTGCCGGCTACGCAAGCCCCCCTTTTGTGGAGGGAGAGGAAAACGGTGTTGGGCCTTTGGGGTAGCCGTTGTAAACGTTGTGGTACCCCTCAATATCCACCGCAGAAGGTCTGTGTCAATCCGAACTGCAGGGCCATAGGTGAGATGGAGGAGTATTGGTTTGCGGACAAGCCGGCGAAGCTCTTCACCTATACGGCTGACAACATGGCCGAGACCTTGAACCCGCCTTTGATCTATGGGTTTGTAGACTTCGAAGGGGGTGGGAGGTTCGTTTTTGAGCTTACGGACTGTGAGTTAGACGAGGTGAGGATTGGGATGCCCTTGAGGATGAGCTTGAGGAGGAAGTTCGAGGACCGTTCTAAGGGCCTTGTGGGTTATTTTTGGAAGGCCGTGCCCATCTTTGACTAAGGAGGGGGAAATGCCCGGGATAAAGGACAAGGTGGCCATAATTGGGATGGGCTGTACTAAGTTTGGGGAGCTTTGGGATAAAAGCGCTGAGGACCTCATGGTGGAGGCCTTCGTAGAGGCCCTTGAGGACGCGGGGATAGATCCCGATGACATCGATGCCGCATGGCTTGGGAACCAGTTCACCGAAATAAACCTGGGCCATTCTGCCATACCCCTTGCCAATGCCTTGAAGTTCCCCTTTATACCTGTCAGTAGGGTGGAGAACCTCTGTGCGAGTGGCACCGAGGCCTTCAGGGCAGCGTGTTATGCCGTAGCATCTGGGGCCTGCGACATCGCCCTTGCCCTTGGGGTGGAGAAAATAAAGGACATCGGTCGCGGTGGGCTCCCCAGGGCGAATGAGGACATCATGTCATGGGGTTCCCTGGGGAAGGCCATCTACCCCAACTGGATAAACCCCAACCCCGGCATGTTTGCCATGATGGCCATGAGGTATTTCGAGAGGTACGGCCTTACGGTGGAAAAGGGCAAGGAGATCTTGGCCAAGATCTCGGTAAAGAGCCATAAGAACGGGGCCCTTAACCCTAAGGCCCACCTGAGGAGGCAGGTGAGTGTGGAGGAGTGCTTAAGGAGTCCGATTGTTTCCTTCCCCCTGGGCCTTTACGACTGCTGTGGTGTAAGCGATGGGGCTGCCTGTGCCATAGTAGTGAGGGCGGAGAAGGCCAAGGACTTTAGAAAAGACCCCGTATATGTCAAGGCCATACAGATTGCTGCTGATTCGGGCCAAAGCTTCCTACATCAGGGATATGATTACACCCACGTAGAGACGACCACACGGGCGGCCATAAGGGCTTATAAAGAGGCTGATATAACCGACCCTCGCGAACAGATAAACCTCATGGAGGTCCACGATTGTTTCTCCATCACGGAACTTGTGACCTACGAAGACCTCCTGATCTCCGAAAGGGGAAAGGGCTGGATAGATGTAGAGGAGGGCTTTTTCGAATTGGACGGCAAGATCCCCTGCCAGCCCGATGGGGGGCTTAAGTGTTTTGGTCATCCCATAGGGGCCTCCGGGTTGAGGATGATCTACGAGGTCTATAAACAATTGCAAGGGAAAGCGGGTCCACGACAGGTGAAAGACCCAAAGATAGGGCTTACCCATAACCTCGGGGGGCAACCGCCGCGGAGTGTGGCTGCCATAACCATATTGGGACTTGAGGGGGTATAAACCCATGGCTTTGGTCCTGTTAGAAAAGAAAGACGCAGTGGGTGTCCTTACCCTAAACAGGCCTGAGGTGAAAAACGCCTTGAACATGGCCCTTTTCGAGGAGCTCAACCGGGTACTTGATGCCATAAAGGAAGACCAAGAGGTCAAGGCCTTTGTGGTAACCGGTGCAGGTGATTCCTTTGTTTCTGGGGCTGACGTCAACGAACTCCTCTCGATGGATCTAAAACAAGGGTTTGAGGCTTCGCGCTTCCAACAATCGGTCTTCGATAAGTTGGAGAAGTTGGGCAAGCCTTCAGTGGCGGCCATCAAGGGATATTGTCTCGGAGGGGGGTTGGAGTTGGCCTTGTCTTGTACCTTTAGGATAGCCGCAAGGGATGCGAGGCTCGGTTTCCCTGAACTACGCTTTGGCATTATACCTGCCTTTGGGGGCACAGAGAGGTTGATAAGGACCGTAGGCTTTCCAAAGGCCCTTGAGGTATTGCTCTTCCAACGGATCCTAACTGGTGAGGAGGCCGAAAGGATAGGGCTTGTCAACTTAAGCTGCGCGCCCGAGGAACTCGAAGATGTAGCCATGAAGTGGGCCCTGGACCTGACCAAGGTAAACCCCTTCTGCATGAAGCTAGCTTTGGAGCTCTTTTACCGAGGGGTTTCCAAAGGGATGGAGGAGGACCTTGCCTTCGAATCAGCCCTAGCTGCGCTTTTGGTAGCTACAGAAGAGGCAAAGGAACTCCTTCGGGCCTTTGTCCAAAAGAGGCGTTGAGTCCCCTTTTGGGATCATAAGAGACCTCCAAGGGGTAATCCACCTGTCAGCTTTTTAAGCTCCTCGAGCCATATTTCTTGGGACCGCTTTATGCCTTCGTTTACGGCAGCTATTATCAGGTCCTGGATGAGTTCTTTGTCGCCTGTAGCCCAAACCTCTGGGTCGATTTCAAGCGAGAGGAGCTCCTGCTTGCCGTTTATCTTCACCTTTACCATACCCCCTCCTGAGGAGGCTTCTACGGTCCTTGAAGCCATTTCCTTTTGGAGCTCTTCTACCTTTGCCTTGAACTTTTGAGCCTGTTTAAGGAGTTCCGAGATGCCCATTCCGCCTGTCCTTATGCTTTTTAACTGCAAGATAACACGAAGGGTCTTTATTCCACAAGGCTTTTTATCCCTTGACCCTGCTTTTTGGGCGGAAGTAGAATTCGTTTAAAACTTGCAGGGAATGCGTCATGTGGAACTTTATCGCTAGCCTCTTCTCCACGGACCTAGGGATAGACCTTGGGACGGCCAATACCTTGGTCTACGTGAAGGGCAAGGGGATCGTAGCCAGTGAGCCCTCGGTGGTTGCCATAAAAAAGGACAGCCGCGGTGGTAAAAAGGTCCTGGCGGTGGGGCTTGAGGCAAAGGAGATGTTGGGTAGGACCCCTGGTAATATCGTAGCAGTTCGTCCCCTCAGAGAGGGCGTGATAGCTGATTTCGAAGCTGCAGAGGAGATGATAAGGTACTTCATCCAAAAGGTCCATAAGAGAAACACGTTAGTAAGGCCGAGGGTGGTCATTTCCATCCCCTCGGGGATAACCCAGGTAGAAAAGAGGGCTGTCAAGGAATCGGCTGAAGCGGCAGGGGCCAGGGAGATATACCTCGTAGAACAGCCCTTGGCCGCTGCTATTGGTGCAGGGTTGCCCATCACAGAACCTGTGGGGAATATGGTTGTGGAGATAGGAGGGGGAACCACAGAGGTGGCGGTTATCTCCTTAAGCGGCATAGTGGTCAAGAACTCGATAAGGGTGGGCGGCGACAAGATGGATGAGGCCATCGTCCAATATCTCAGGCGAAAATACAACCTCTTTGTCGGGGAGAGGACTGCCGAAGAGGTCAAGATAAGGCTTGGCAACGCATGTCCTGAGGAAGGCCCTGAAGAGGTAATGGAGGTGAAGGGCCGTGATCTAATAACGGGGATACCCCGTGTTTACGAGATAAGCTCTTTTGAAGTAAGGGAAGCCATATCGGAGCCTTTGAACCAGATCGTCCAGGTAGTCAAGGAGACCTTGGAGAAGACACCACCCCAATTGGCCTCCGACCTTGTGGACAGGGGAATAGTCCTCAGCGGCGGAGGTGCCCTATTGAAAAACTTGGATCTACTCCTTAGCAGGAGCATCGATCTCCCGGTAACCCTTGTGGATGAACCCCTACATACGGTCGTAAAGGGCGTAGGAAGGCTTCTTGACGACTTCCGCTTGTTACGCGAAGTGGCCAGCGACTAGACCATGGGGAAAGCGAGGGTAAGGTGGTTTGCGGTTTTGGGCTTTGCCCTCGCACTGATCCTGATCGGCTTTTTTGAACCAAAAGGACTGAAGGAGACCAGGAAGGTCCTTCTCACCTTGTACGGAAGGTCTGTTCAGCCTATGGGTTGCTTTTTGGATGCCTTGAGGACCCTTTGGAGTAAGTACATATGGCTTGTCTCCGTTGCCGAGGAGAACAAGAGGCTCAAGGAGGAGCTCGAAAGGTTGAGGCTTGAAAGGATGCTCCTGCTGGAGAAAGCCGAAGAAGCGGAAAAGCTTAGGGAACTCCTGGCCTTCAAGGCCTCTTCTGGTTTTGAGGTAGAAGCAGCAGAGGTTGTGGCCATATGGCCGAGGCCGAGGGGATGGTGTTTTATGGTGGATAAAGGGACTTCCAGGGGGATAAAGAAGGGGATGCCGGTCATATCGCCTGAGGGGCTTGTGGGAAAGGTATGGGAAGTGGAAGAAAAAAAGGCCTTAATAGTGCCTATCATCCAGACAGGCATGGCGGTAAGTGTAGAGGTGAAGGAGGTAGGCGTAAGGGGGATCCTCCAAGGAAGGGAAGGGAGGTTAAGGCTTCTTTACGTCACTACAGATCACCCTTTGAGGGAGGGCCAAAGGCTCTTTACCACGGGTTTTGACGGGGTATATCCCCCCTCTATACCAGTAGGGTGGATATCCTCCCTTAAGAAAGCCCGAGATGGCCTTTTTTGGGAGGCTGAGGTCAAGCCCTTTGTTGACTTTTCCCGCTTGAAGGTCTTGTTCGTAGTAAAGGGCAGCTGATATGGGAAGGGTTGGCTTCTTGTTAGTTGGGTGGGTGTATTTTGTCGCCTTCGGGGCATTGTCAGTGTTGTTTCCCTTCGGGTCCTTCCTTGACCTTATGTTCCTTATGAGCATTTACGCTGCAAGGAGGGGTTTTGGCCCTTGGGAGGTCTTTGTGCTTAGTACGGTTTCAGATCTCCTTTCGGCTAAGGCCTTGGGTAGTGGTCTATTGGCCAACATCTGCGTATTTTCCCTTTCCAAGCATGCCTTTAAGGCCTTTGAGCCCTTCTGGAGGGTGACCATCTTTGTGGTCTTCGTAGCCACCCTTTTGGGCCTTTTGGCCGAAGGCCTTTTAGATGCCCTTCTTAGGGGGGAAAGGTCCTTCTTCCCCGACTGGGGACTAAAGGTAGCCTTCGGTAACGCCCTTTTTTCCTATTGGTTGTTCAAGTTCAACGACGTCTTGCTTAAAAGGGCAGGAGATTTTTCGGAGTGAAGGGTAAGAAGTTCCTATGGTTGGTCTTAGCGGTGTTTTTTGTCCTGACTTTGAGACTACTTCAACTTCAGGTGATCGAGGCCCCAAAGTACAAGGAACTGTCCGAGAGGAATCGCTTAAGGTTCATTCCTGTTAACGCCCCCCGGGGAAGGGTCTTCGATTCCAAAGGTCGGGTAATGGCCACAAACAGGCCGTCCTTTGATTTGGTGCTCATACCCGCTGACATAAGGGATCCGGAGAGATTGGCCAAGAGGCTATCGGAGTTAGTGGACGTAAGGCAAGAAAAGGTCCTCGCAAAGCTACGGGAGGTGCAAAACCCTTTTGAGCAGGTAAGGGTTAAGAAGGACTTGAGCTTCGAAGAAGTCAGTAGGATCCTGGGACAGGCAGAGGAGCTAGAAGGGGTTGACATTAGGGTTACCCCCCTTAGGGTATACCCCTATGGGGAAACGGCTGCCCACGTGTTGGGGATACTCGGGGAGATATCCCCAAAGGAGCTAAGGACACGCTCATATGAGGGTTATATGCCCGGTGACGTTATAGGCAAAAGCGGAATAGAGGCCCAATGGGAGCCGTTCCTCAAGGGAAAGAAGGGGGGTAAGGAGGTAGAGGTAAACGCACGGGGGAAGGAGATCAGGTTGATAAGGGAGATACCACCACAAGGTGGATGTGATCTCTATCTGACCTTGGACCTTGACCTCCAGAGAAAGGCCGAGGAGCTGTTGGATGGTAGGTCTGGTGCCATTGTCGCCATGGACCCAAGGGATGGTAGGATCCTTGCTATGGCTAGTTCCCCTTCCTTTGACCCCAACGTTTTTAGCAAGGGAATCACGCCTCAAGAGTGGCGCAAGTTAGTAGAGCACCCTGAACACCCCCTGACAAATAGGACTATACAGGGGATATATCACCCAGGTTCTGTCTTCAAAGTAGTAGTAGCCCTGGCCGCTATAAAAGAGGGCATATTGACCCCCGAAGAGAGGATAACATGTGAAGGCGAAATGGAGATCGGCAATAGGACTTTCCGCTGTTGGAAGGAAAAAGGCCACGGCTCAGTAGACCTTTACAGGGCCATTGTGGAGTCCTGTGACATATACTTCTACAAAGTGGGCTTGAGGCTTGGTCCCTCAAAGCTCCTAGAGTGGGCCAAGGCTTTCGGCCTGGGCTGTCTTACGGGTGTGGACCTTCCTGGAGAAAGGGGGGGGATCTTGCCGAACCCGAAAAGGGGAAAGTGGTTTGCTGGTGATACAGCGGCCCTCTCAATCGGACAGGGTCCCTTTTCGGTGACCCCCCTTCAGGCCTTAAACCTCATGGCCTCGATCGCCAATGGAGGTACCCTTTATGAGCCCTTTCTGGTCTTGGAGGTAAAAGACCCTACAGGTGGATCCCTTTATAGACGCCTTCCTAAGATAAAAGATCGCCTACCCCTGGACCAAAAGGACTTGGAAATCGTGAAAAAGGCCCTCGAAGGCGTAGTAGAAGACAGAAAGGGGACTGGAAGGGTCGCTTGGATAAAGGAGATAAAGGTGGCTGGCAAGACCGGAACTGCTCAAGTGGTTTTGGCCCCCAAGAGGATCAAAAGACCAGAGGAGCTACCCTATAAGCTTAGGGACCACGCGTGGTTCGTAGCATATGCCCCTGCGGACCACCCTAGCTTCGCAGTAGCCGTTTTGGTGGAACATGGAGGTAGCGGTGGCCAAGCAGCGGCCCCGCTGGCCAGGGAATTGATAAAATATTGGTTTGGGATAAAGTGAAACAGAAGCTAAGGGATTACGAATTCATCCTTTACCTTTTTCCCCTTTTAGCGCTTGGGATCTTGAACCTCGCAAGCGCAAGCAAGGGCATGGAAGTGTCCTACCATATAAAACAACTTTTTTGGATAGGGCTGGGGCTTGTCTTTTTCTTATTGGTCTCCTCTAGAGACTACCGCACCTTTGAGGCCTATGCCTATCCCCTCTACGGTTTAGGGATACTCCTTTTGGTGTTGGTGCTCTTATTGGGGAAGGAAGTGGCAGGTGCGAAAAGGTGGTTTGTCTTTGGTGGTATGAGCTTTCAACCCTCGGAGTTCATGAAGCTGGCCTTTGTCTTGGCCCTCGCCAAGCACTTTTCGGATCACCCCCCTCTTGATGGACTAAGGCTTAAGGACCTGAAGGTCCCCCTTTTGCTGGTAGCACTTCCCATATTGCTCATTGCCCTTGAACCGGATCTGGGGACGGCTTTGAGCTTTTTGGCTATATTGGGCCTTGTGGTCCTCTACTGGGGTATGGAGCCTAGGGCCTTGTTGACCTTGGTCCTTTTAGTAGCGGTGGGTTCTGTTGGGGGATGGTTTTTGCTTAAAGACTACCAGAGAGAAAGGATATTGGCGTTTCTTGATCCTTATAGCGATCCCTTGGGTTCAGGCTACCACCTCATACAGTCCAAGATAGCCGTGGGATCTGGGGGCTTAGTTGGGAAGGGAGCGGGAGGAGGGACCCAGTCAAGACTTGGCTTTCTGCCCGAATGCCATACCGACTTCGCCTTTGCCCTCTTCGGTGAAGAGAGGGGATTTCTCGGTTGTTTATTGGTTTTAGGCTTGTATTTAGGGCTCATCTTATGGGGCATAGATACAGCGAGGAAGGCAAAGGACGAGTTCGGGGCTTTTTTGGCCATTGGTATAACTGCGAAGTTCTTCTTGCACGTTGCAATAAACGTAGGCATGGTCCTGGGACTTTTGCCCGTAGTAGGGATGCCGCTGCCCTTTTTGAGCTATGGGGGGTCCTTTACCCTTATATCCCTTATATGCCTAGGGCTTTTATTCAACATAAGGCGGAGACGCTTTATGCTGACCCCTTGAGGGCTATGGAAGCATATGGGATAATCCTATCAAAGGTATGAGGGGTGTAAATAAGGTGATCCTTGTGGGGAACCTCGGGGCTGATCCAGAGGTCCGTTACTCGAGCAATGGGACCCCTGTGACTACTTTCCGCATAGCCACTAACGAAAGTTGGCTGAACAAGGACACGGGCGAGAGGGAACAGCGTACCCAATGGCACAGGATAGTAGCCTTTGGGAAACTAGGGGAGATCTGCGCCGAGTATTTGAGGAAAGGCAGACAGGTTTACGTGGAAGGTAAGCTCAGGACGAGGTCTTGGGAGGACAGGGATGGGAACCGCAGGTGGGTTACGGAGGTAGTAGCCACAAACGTGGTAATGTTAGGAGGACCTGGCGAACCAGGGGTTGAGCTAGAATTGCCAGAAGAAGAGGCATTTACAGAGCCTTTTCCCGAAGAAGATGACGTCCCTTTTTGAGTTAAAAACTGCGGTAAATGTGCTATAATGTCAAATAGGTAAACTAACTGCAGAGGAGGTGTTGATATGAGGAAGTGGGCTCTGGTGCTGGCAGTTGTCTTTTTGGGGGTTTTTATAGGTATGGCTTTGGCCCAGGGGCTTTCGGAAAAGGTGACGATCGACAATAAGTATGCGGCTAAGAAAAAGGGCCCTGTAGTCCTTACCCACAAAAAGCATGCAGAGGACTATAAGATAGCTTGCACCGAGTGCCATCACGATTGGGACCAAAAGCCTGGTACCAAGCCCAAAAAGTGTGCTGACTGCCACAAAGAACAGGCACAGGGCAAAGTCGTAGGTCTAATGCAGGCTTACCACAAGAATTGTCTCGATTGCCATAAAGACCTCCAAAAGCAAGGGAAACCTACTGGCCCGACTACCAAGTGTAACGACTGCCATCAAGAAAAGAAGTCGTGAATATAAAAAGGGTGACAAAAAGGGGAGGTTTAGAGCCTCCCCTTTTTTGTTTCGGGCCTACGGTTCGGAGGGCCTTATGTAAAGGGGGGAAAGGGAATAAAGGTCGTCCTTTTCCCCTTTCTTTAACTTTTTCATACCTAAAAAGGCCACGGCTTCTGGACGGGGGTAGACTTTGAAAGGCAAGGTCTGTACCTGGGGTAGTTCCAAGAACTCCTTGAACCGGTTGAGGGCGTTGCCCAAAAGCAGTACCTCTTTTTCTCCTTTCAGCAGTTCAAGGACTTCTTTTGGCTTAAGGAGCGCTACAGGTCCTAAGGGTTTACCATCCTTGAAGAGGCCCACGTACAGTTCCCCCTTTTTTGCATCAAGGAGGCAGCATATGAGTCCCTTCTTTTCAATTCCAAAGGCCATGGCATCCATAGAAGGTACCCCTACCAGGGGTTTTTTAAGGGAAAAGGCGAGTCCCTTTGCGAAAGCCAAGCCTACCCTTAAGCCGGTAAAGGAACCAGGGCCAAGGCCCACAGCTATCCCTTCTATTTCATCAAGCTGCACGGAAGTTGCCTCAAGGAGCCACTTTAGCGCACCTACTAAACCTTCGGAGAACTTGCCTTGCAGGTAGAGCGTGATTTCGCCCAAAAGGACCTCGTCTTCAGCCAGGGCTATCCCCCCTATTTCAGTGGAGGTCTCTACGGCTAAGACCTTCATTTCTGAGGTCCCAAAAGCCTTAGCACGTCGTTATAAAAGGCAAGGCCCATTAAGGCTATTATAAGACCAAGTCCTACTTTCTGGATAACCTCAAGTTTCCTTCTGTCCAAAGGGCGCCTCAACACAGCTTGTAGCCCGAATAGGGCCATATGGCCCCCGTCGAGGATGGGGATGGGGAAAAGGTTAAGAAGGCCTATGTTGATGCTTATCAAGGCGATAAAGGAGAGGAACTGGCCCATCCCCTTTTTGGCTTCTTGCCCTGCCATTTGGGCAATGAGGATGGGACCTCCTACGGTCTTGGCAGAGAGGGACCCCTTTATGATCTTCCACATACTCGTGACCACAAGTTCAGATACATACCAGGTCTGCTTTAACCCCAAAAGGAAGCTTTCGTCCAAGGGATACCTTACCCGTATAAGTTCGCCCTTGGGCAATATACCTATTTGATACACCTCCACTTCCTCTCCGAAGATGTTCTTATGCTTTACGACCCTTGGTTTGAGTTCGACCTGTAGCTTTTCTCCCTCGCGTTCTAAACAGATGATGAGTGGTTCCCCCTTACTTTCAGGGATCACCTTCAGGAGGTCTTCCCAGTACCTTATCTCTTTTCCGTCAACCGAAAGGATCCTATCGCCCTCCCGTATCCCTGCCTCCTTTGCGGGGAAGCCCTCCACTGTACCTCCTACTACGGGTAGGAGTTTGGGGACACCTGTTGAAAAAAGCGTAAAGAACACCAATACCGAAAACAGGAGGTTGAAGGAGGGACCTGCCAATACTATCAAGGTCCTTTGCCAAAGGGGGCGTCCACCAAAAGACCTCCCTTTTTCCTCTGGGGGTACTTCTTCCTCAGGGTCTTCTCCTAGCATCTTTACATAACCCCCCAAGGGCAAAAGCGACAAAACGTACTCGGTATCACCCCCTTTTACCGTTAACACCTTAGGTCCAAAGCCAAAGGAGAAGGTCAAAACCCTTACACCAAAGACCTTTGCGATAAGGAAGTGTCCTAACTCGTGGACCAATATTATAGCGCCCAAAACTACTATGAAGGCCAAAAGGGTTAGCATTTCAGACACCCTATCTTTTCATTAGCCCTTTTCCTTGCCCATCTATCAGCCTCTATCAGTTCTTCAGGTGTTTGAGGGTCAAAGGGGTCGTGTTCCTCCATCACTTCTTCTACGATCCGTACGATTTGGTCAAAGCGTATCATGCCCTTGATGAAGGCCTCTACAGCTACTTCATCTGAGGCATTGAGCACTGCTGGCAGCGTCCCTCCGCGACCCAAGGCCTCATAGGCCAACTTAAGGGCAGGGAACCTTTCAAGGTCGGGTTCTTCAAAGGTGAGACAGGGGATCTCACCAAAGCTTAAGCTCCCCAGGGCCATCGGTACCTCCTCGGGGTAAAAAAGGGCATGGGCTATGGGTATCCTCATGTCAGGTGGTGCCATGTGGGCTAATACAGTGCCGTCCTTGTACTGCACCATGGCGTGTACGATCCCTTGGGGGTGTATGAGGACCTTGATCTTCGAAGGCGGCAATCCGAAGAGCCAATGGGCCTCTATGACCTCAAGGCCTTTGTTCATCAAGGTTGCCGAATCCACCGATATCTTCGGCCCCATCTTCCATATGGGATGGCTTAATGCCTCCTCTGGTCGTACCGAGCTCAGTTTTTCCTTCTGTTGTCGGTAAAAAGGCCCACCTGAGGCGGTCAAGATCACCTTCTCTACGGTAGTAGCAGGGGACTTTTCCAGCAGCCGGAAGAGGGCGTTGTGCTCGCTGTCTATAGGCAGAAGCTTGGCCCCGCGTGCTTTCGCCTCGGCCATTACGAACTTACCGCCCATTACCAAGACCTCCTTTGTCGCAAGGGCCAGGTCCTTTCCTTGGCTTAGGGCTAAAAGGGAGGGTTTGAAGCCAATGCCTCCCGGTAAGGCCATTACCACTAGTTCCACCTCCTTGTCCTTTACAAGTTCAAGTAAGCCCTCTTCACCGAAAAAGACTTCAAGCCGCGGGAAACTCCTCATCAGGGCCTCTGCTTCTCTTGGGCCCTTCACGGAGACCTTCTTTGGGGAAAACTTCCGTATCTGCTCCTTCAAGGCCTCAAGGTTCGACCCTGCTCCAAGCGACACGACCCTGAAACGATCTGGAAAGAGGGAGACCACCTCGAGGGCTTGTCTGCCTATGGAGCCAGTTGAGCCGAGGACAGCTATTCCCTTCATGAGAGCTTCAACAAATAATACAAAAAAGGAGAGGTAAAGACGAAGCTATCGATCCTATCGAGCACACCACCATGACCGGGGATCAACCCTCCTGAGTCCTTGACCCCGGCTGACCTCTTCAAAAGGGACTCGGAAAGGTCACCGATCTGGCTCAAGATCCCTATGGCCAAGACGAACGACAAAACCTTTAAGGCCGATGCCCCTGACAAGAAAAAGACCCTCACCGTCAACACCCCGAAGGCCACACCCATGAAATGGGCTACTGCCCCTTCCACGGTTTTCTTAGGGCTTAAAGAAGGACAAAGGGGACGTTTACCTATCCAAAGGCCCACGAAAAGTGCAGCCGTATCCCCACACCAAACCCCAAGGACCAAGGCGAAGATCCAGTAGAGCCCCTGCGGCATTTGTTTGGAAAGGACGAAGAAGGCCATGGGCCAGCCTATATAAAGGATAAGGAAGCACAGACCGACAAAGGCCTCTGCCCTAGCCTTTGTCGGTCCTTCCCTTAAGGAGAAAAGGAAAGACAGGGGCAAAGAGCAAACAGTGGCAAGGGTTAACCCCCTTTCTCCCCAAAGGGCACCTATCGGGGGTAGTACCCCGAGGGCTATTGCTGTAAAGGTGGTCTTCCCCCAAAGGAGTTTTCCCCCTTCCCTTAGGGCCAACACGGACGCCGAAAGGATAAGGGCTTCGAAGGCCCAGGGGGGGCCAAAGGCAACGGCCAAAACTATCCCTGGGGCAAAGAGGAGGGCCGAAAGGATCCTTTTCTTCAACCTTCTCCCCTTAACTCCTTGATCTGAGATCGATCGAGGCCGAACCTCCTTTCACGCCTTTGGTAGTCCCTTATGGCCTCTAAAAAATGGTCCTCGGAAAAATCAGGCCAAAGGACTTCGGTAAAATAAAGTTCCGTATAAGCCAACTGCCAAAGCAAAAAGTTGCTCAAACGCTTTTCACCACTTGTCCTTATCATAAGGTCTGGATCGGGGACCCCTGAGGTCAGAAGGAACTCGGAAAAGGCCCTTTCGTCTAACTCCTCAAGCCCAATCCTTCCCCTTTTTACTTCTTCACAGATCCTCTTTACAGCCTGCAATATCTCCCACCTTCCGCTATAACTTAGGGCCAAGTTGACAGTTATAGCTGAGTTAGAGCTCGTAAGGCTTACGGTCTCAAGAACCAAAGACCTCAACCTAGGCGATAAGTCCTCAAGGTCCCCTATTACCCTTAACCTCACCCCTTCGTAAAAGAGCTTCTCCCTTTCCTTGACCAAGTAGTCCTCAAAAAGGGCCATGAGCCTCTCGACGTCCTCCTTGGGACGACGCCAGTTCTCCTTGGAAAAGACATAAAAGGTCAAGACCCCTATCCCCAACTCTTTGGCCAACCTCACCACATTCCACGCCCTCTCGATCCCCTTCAGATACCCCTCTAACTTGGGCCGACCATGCCTCTCAGCCCACCGAGCATTGCCATCCATGATGATGGCTACATGACGCGGTAACTTCCCACCCTTTAAATCCTCAAGCGCCATCGGAAACCAACACAAAACATAACATACTTACACCAACAACAAAAAGGCCAATAACTTCCCTTGACATTAAAAAACCTAAAAGAGAAAATAATCCCAAAAAATCACTAAAAAGAGAAAAAAATGACAGCTTTTCTGGTTTTGTCTTTGTGGCTTTTCTTAGTGGTTTCTCCTGTTTTAGGGGAGGGTTTAGGTGTTTTGAGGATAGGTTCTACGA
>Ga0105162_1000126_pt1 | contig 51237 bp, 45 predicted proteins | sample JNZ201metaG_FD_81532 | JGI IMG/M metagenome (GOLD analysis project Ga0105162, IMG submission 81532) | Hot spring microbial communities from Jinze hot spring, China to study Microbial Dark Matter (Phase II) - JNZ 20120812A | ecosystem: Environmental > Aquatic > Thermal springs > Hot (42-90C) >...
ACTCGTTGAAATCTCTTCTCAGCTGTCTTATTTCATCAATTATTTCCTTATATCCCAAAAGCCCCATGACTTCATATCTGAAGTCCTCATCTTTTTTGAGTAGTTCCAAGAGCGTTTTTTTGAGGTTCTCTCTGTGGTTTTTTGAGTTTTTCTTCATTTTATTTTAAAAATATTAGTTTTGAGAATTTGGATTTTGTGTTTTTGATGGAATTATATTCCGATTTTGAGTATTATTTCGTCTGCAAGGTTTTCAAAATCTCTTTTAGCTATTGAATCTTGTTCGAGGTCGAATACTGATGCTGAGTAGCTCTGAGCTCTATCTATTTGTGGGTCTTTTCGTATAACGGTTTTAGAGACAAGTTTTCCGAGTTTAGATTTTAATTTTTCAAGTAATTCTTTTGACTGTGGTGTTTCTTCATACATATTCGGAACGAAAGCGATTATTGCAGGGGAGTATTTGAACACTTTTTTTGTCTGTGAGATTATTTTCAGGGTTGAAGCTGCTCCTACTAATCCTAAATAAGAGAGTAAGACAGGAATTATGACTCCTTCTGATGCGAGAAGTATGTTTATCGTGATAAGTTCAAGAGATGGTGGAGAATCAATGATTATAATATCAAAGTCGTTTTTTATTTTTTGTATTGCGTTCCTCAACTTTATGTGTCTTTGTGGGTCCTTTGCTACGGTTATTGTGAAGTCAGCAAGAGACCAGTCAGAAGGAATAATAAAAAGGTTTTCTATTCTTGTTTTTGAGATGAAATCGTAGGGGTTTTTATCTTTTGTGAGCAATTCAAGAACTCTTCCAGATTTTTTCTCCGAGCCGAGAACTTTATGAACATGCCCTTGTGGGTCCATATCTACAATAAGCACTTTGTACTCTTTTTTCGCCAGGTATAGGCTTAAATTCGTTGCTATTGTTGTTTTACCTACTCCTCCTTTTTCAGAAAATATCGCAATAACTTTCATGGTGATTTATTTCATTTCTCCCAGCTTTTATTTTTATCTTTTTAAATCCTTTTTATCTTAAATTAGTTTATCGCAATAGCATATAGAATTTTTGATTAAGATTTATTTGTTAGAGTTTTTTAGTTTTTTGGAAAAAATTTTTCAGAGATTTTTGTAATTAAAATTTGTTTTCAAGGAGGGGTAAGGTGTGAAAACTAACGGCAAGAAGAAGATAGAGCTTACAGATGAGATGATAATAAGGTATTCAAGGCAGATAATTTTGGATGAGGTTGGAGGTGAAGGGCAGAAAAAACTCCTCTCTGCAAGCGTTTTCATCGCAGGAACAGGAGGACTTGGTGTTCCTGCTGCAATGTATCTTGTAGCAGCTGGGGTCGGAAGGGTTGCTATTGCTGACTTTGATAAAGTAGACCTCTCTAATCTGCAAAGACAGGTCTTATACTATACAGAAGATGTTGGGAAACCAAAGGTAGAGGTTGCTGCTGAAAAACTCAGAAAATTAAATCCCGATGTAGAAGTTGTGCCAATAAATGAAAAAATAAACGCTTCAAATGTTATGGACCTTATCAAAGATTACGATATTGTGCTTGATGGCTCAGATAATTTTTCTGCAAGATATGTTATATCTGATTCTTGTGTTATTTTGAAAAAGCCATATGTTTACGGAAGCGTTCTGAGGTTTGAAGGACAGGTTTCAACATTTATTTCAACCGAAGGTCCTTGCTACCGCTGTCTGTATCCTTCTCCACCTCCTCCGGGTATGATGCCTTCATGTCAAGAAGCAGGGGTTTTAGGAGTTGTTCCGGGGATAATAGGACTTATTCAGGCAAATGAGGTTTTAAAACTTATACTTGGGAAGGGAAATCCGCTTATCGGTAAACTTCTTGTGTTTGATGCATTGAATACGGAATTTTCTATATACTCGGTGAGAAAAAGAAGAGATTGCCCCGTGTGCGGAGAGAATCCAACAATAACTACGCCAGAAGATATTGAGGAGTGGTGTAGTGTTAATAACCTTGCTATGTGAAAATTTTCTGTTAAAATTTTTTCTTGTTTTTCCACCTAATAAATCTTTTAAATTTCTTTGAAATGTTAAAAATACAAGGAGGGGTTGTTTCTGATGTATGAAATTGAAGAAACAGAGTACTTTGAAAGAATAAAAAGAGAATCAAACGAAAAGAAGAGGTTAGCTCTCAATCTTTTTAGGTCTTCATGTGGAGTTGGCTTTGTAGCAGATATAAAAGGAGTAAGCTCAAGAGAGGTAGTTGAAATAGGAATAAGGTCTGTAAAAAACCTTGTCCACAGAGGTGCTGTATCTTCTGATGGAAAAACAGGTGACGGAGCCGGGATACTCACTCAAATTCCTCTCAAAATAGTCAAGAAGGAACTTGAGAAAAGGGGTTTTAAAGATATTGATCCCGAGAAAGTTGCGGTTGGTGTCTTCTTCCTCCCAAAAGATGAAGAGAAAAAGAATTTTATCATTGAGCTCTCAGAGAGCTTTGCTAAGGAGCTCGGATTCAAACCCCTGTTCTGGAGAGATGTGCCGTGCGATGATTCAGCTCTTGGTCAAATAGCTCTTGAATCTAAACCAGATATAAAGCACCTTTTTTTGGAGTATGATGGGAAAGATTGGAAAAAAGAAGAAAGAAAACTTTATCTTCTTAGGAAATTCATAGAGAAAAAATCAAGCGAGAGAAAAATAGATCTATATATTCCATCTATATCTGCTAAAAAAATCGTTTATAAGGGGCTTTTTGTTGCTACTCAAATAGATAATTTCTATCTTGACCTAAAAGATAAAGATTATGAGTCAGCAATATGTATTTTTCATCAAAGGTACAGCACAAATACTCATCCTCACTGGTTTATAGCTCATCCTTTCAGGTTCCTTGCTCATAATGGTGAGATAAATACTTTGCTTGGCAATATAAACTGGACTTATGCAAGAGAGAAATCTATCAGACCAAATTCTGTTTGGTCAAAGGATGAGTTGGAGATAATAAAACCAATAATATGGCGAGGTGGAAGCGATTCATCTATGATGGATAATGTTTTGGAGTTTCTCTACTTCTCTGGTAAAGAGCTTCCAGAAGCTATGAGCATTATGGTTCCAGAACCATATGAGGTCGTTCTTGATATGCCAGAAGATATAAGGTCTTTTTTTGAGTTCTACGATTTATTTTTTGAGCCGTGGGATGGTCCAGCTGCTATTGCCTTTTCAGATGGAATTGGAGTAGGAGCTTGTCTTGATAGAAATGGTCTCAGACCTGCAAGATTTATAATAACAAAAGACGATAAAATTATACTCTCATCGGAACTCGGGGCTTCTGAAATAAAACCTGAAAGAATAAAGTATATAGATAGACTTGGGCCAGGAAAGATGATCTTTTTAGACACTCACGAGGGTAAGCTGTATTTTAACGATGAGATAAAAAGAGAGATCGCGAAAAAGAATCCTTACTCTGCATGGGTGCAGAAAGTTAAAAAACTATCTGTGAAAATAGAAAAAGATAATTTTGCATCATTAGACGAAAACGAACTTTTAAGAAAACAAAAGGTCTTCGGCTATACAGAGGAGGATATTGAAAGGTTCATAAAAGAGATGGCAATTTATGGTAAGGAAGCTACATATTCTATGGGAGACGATATACCCCTTGCGTTTATGTCAGCTTTTCCAAGAAACCTCTTTTCTTACTTTAAACAGAGATTTGCTCAGGTCACAAATCCCCCAATAGACCCTTACAGAGAAAGTATAGTTATGTCTATATCTGTGACAATAGGAGAAAGGGAATATGATATTTCTCAGAGCAGAAATTACGAGGAACTTATTCGTCTTGATACTCCCATAATAACCGACGAGATATTAGAAAAACTCAAATCCTATCTGCCATACAAAGTGTTTGATACAACTTTTTATGTGAATGATAAAACATCTTTGAGGAAAAGGTTATTTGAAATAGTTAAAGATGTAGTTGAGTCGGTCAGAGATGAAGGAATTAAACTTATTATACTTTCAGATAGGGAAGCCGGTAAAGATGGCAAGGCGGTTATTCCCTCTTTGCTCGTTGTAGGAGCGGTTCATCAGGAGCTTATCAGAAATGGGCTCAGGTTGAGGGCATCAATAATCGCCGATACCGGTGAGCCAAGAGAAGAGCATCACTTCGCATGTCTTTTGGGATATGGAGCTGACGCTATTTTGCCATACCTCGCCTTCGCTACCGCATATTTCCTGAAAGAAGAACACAGAGGAAAAGAGTTAGATGCCTCCGATAGACTCAAATTCGTAAAAAATTATAAATCCGCTGTTGAAAAAGGAATAAAAAAGATAATGTCTAAGATGGGAATTTCTGTCCTGTCAAGCTACAGAGGTTCGCAGATATTTGAGGTTTTCGGGATAAAAGATGAAGTTGTTGATTTTTGTTTTACAGGAACTCCTAACTGGTTTGGGCAATTCGGGGTGGGATACGAGGAAATCGCTCAGGACTATATAGAGTTTTTTAAGTGGTCGCAAGATAATTCCCCAAGGCTTCCAAATCTCGGGTTTTTCAAATTCATAAGAGATAAAGAGTATCATGAGAAAAACCCTTATGTTTTCAGACCACTTCACAAATTTACAGAGACAGGAAAAAAAGAGTTTTATCTTGAATTCACAAAAGCTGTTCAGACAAGATACCCTACCAAGATAAGAGACCTTATTGATATAAAACCTCTCGGTCAGCCGGTTCCTATTGATGAAGTTGAGCCGGTGGAAAAAATCATAAAAAGGTTCTATGTTTCTTCAATGTCTTTCGGAGCTCTCTCACCAGAAGCTCACGAGACGCTCGCGATAGGTGTTAATAGAATTGGAGCTAATATGGGAAGCGGGGAAGGGGGAGAAGACCCGAGAAGGTTTGAACCATATGAAAATGGCGACTGGGCAAATACTACTATGAAGCAAATCGCGTCTGGCAGGTTCGGGGTGACAACTGAGTACGCTGTAAATTGCAGAGAACTTGAAATTAAAATAGCGCAGGGAGCAAAACCAGGAGAAGGGGGACAACTCCCCGGAATAAAAGTCACAGAGACCATCGCTCGTATAAGAAGAACTCTTCCAGGAATAACTCTTATCTCTCCTCCGCCTCATCATGATATATACTCAATAGAAGACCTCTCTCAACTTATATACGACCTCAAAAAGGTCAATCCTCGTGCAAGGGTTTCTGTAAAGCTTGTTGCTGAAACAGGAGTGGGAATTATAGCATCTGGTGTCGCAAAGGCATATGCTGATACAGTTCATATAGCCGGTCATGATGGCGGAACCGGTGCGTCTCCCGCGAGTTCAATAAGAAATACGGGAATACCGTGGGAGCTTGGGCTTATTGAAACGCAAGCCATACTTATCTGGAACAACCTCAGAGATAAGGTCAGAATAAGAGTAGATGGTGGAATCCTGAACGGATGGGATATAGTCAAAGCTGCCGTTCTTGGGGCAGACGAGTATGGATTCGGAAGCTCTGCAATGATAGCTATTGGTTGTATTATGGCTCGTCAGTGTCATCTCAATACGTGTCCTGTTGGTATTGCCTCGCAGAATGAAGAACTCAGAAAGAAATTTCCGGGTTTCCCTGAAAGAATAGAAAGATATTTTATAGCGGTTGCAGAAGAGGTGAGAGAGATTCTTGCATCTCTTGGAGCTCGCTCCCTATCTGAAATAATAGGAAGAATAGACCTTATAGTTTCTCGTGATTTAAAGCTTCCAAAGTTATCCTCTCAAATTGATGCTGCATCATACTTAAAGAGAGTTTTCTTAAATATAGCGCAGGGTGGGGAAAATCCTTTTATCGTTGATATACCAGATACTGATAGAGCTGAAGAGCATGAGAAGATGAACAACGAACTGAAAAATTTCTTGCTTTCAAGACCCATATCTAACATAAGCGAAAGAAATGATAGACCTGAAAGTGATTATGAAGATCTTAACAAAAGAATAGTTGAGGATGCTTGGGAAAAACTTGAAAGAGGAGAGAAGGTAAAACTTTCATACAAAATCAGAAATATTCACAGAAGCGTTGGAGCTACTCTTGCTGGAATGATAGCCAAAAAGTGGGGGGATGGGCTGTGCATAAAAAAAGGTCTTGAACCAAGAACCGTTGAGATAGAGTTTGAAGGGTTTGCTGGACAGAGCTTCGGCGCCTTCCTTACAAAAGGAATGAAATTTATCCTCAAAGGTATCGCAAACGATTATCTTGGGAAAGCGCTCTCCGGCGGAGAAATAGTTGTCATACCTCCCTTGAAAAATGTCCTTGCAATAGGTAATGTGTGTATATACGGGGGTACGGGAGGGTACCTTTTTGTTGCAGGGAAGGCGGGGGAAAGATTTGCGGTGAGAAACTCAGGGGTCTTTGCGGTTGTAGAGGGGGCAGGAGACCACTGTATGGAATATATGACAAACGGTATATGTGTTGTTCTTGGTGAGGTGGGAAAAAATCTCGGAGCTGGAATGTCGGGAGGCATAGGATATGTGATTGGTTCTCCTTTACTCAAAGATCACATAAACTCAGAGTGGGTCTTTCTGAAAAAAATAGAAGATGAAATTGAATATAAGGTTTTTGAGACACTTTTGCTCATACATCAAACAGAAACTGGCTCAGATCTTCCCCAAAAAGTTATCAAAGATATAGATAATGTTTATATAGTCGTTCCAAAGGAATTTCAGAAGCATATATCACTTTTCCTGAAAAATGCTCTTGAAAGGTTGAACCAGGATTTTCAGGAGTATCTTAGAGCAGATAGAAACCTTCAAAGGTAGTTTTGAGAAAATGAGAAAAACTTCAAATTTGTCAGATTCTCGTTTGAAAGGTCTTGTGAAGAAAATGAGAGAATGCGGAGAAATTCTCTTTCTCAAGGGGCTAGTAGATACGAGGTCTGGCAATGCAAGTGTGCGCATAGGGGATAAAATTCTCATAAAAAAAACCGGAAGCTCTATGCCATTTTTATCTCAAAAAGATGTAATTTTATTGCCACTCTACCGTGAGACAGAAGAAGATATTATAGCGTCGTCAGACCTTAAACTTCACAGGATGATATATATTGAGGCGGAAAGAAAAAATAAAGATATATCTGCTGTTCTCCACTGCCACATGCCTGAAGCGGTTTCTCTCTCGTTCTTTTTTGACAAGATAATTCCAGAGGACTATGAATCAAAACTGTTTATCAAAGAGATAAATTTTTCTGATTACGAAAGAGTTCCTGAATTTATAGCCGAGTTCAAAATATGTGTTGTTAAAGGACATGGTGTTTTCTGCGGTGGCAAAGATTTTGATGAAGCTCTATTTATAACTCTTATGGCTCATAACTCTTTGAGAATTTTTATGATGAACACTATTTTGAGAAAGATCATCTCGTGATTTCATAATTTCTACTCAAAAAATAACTAAAAAACTTGAAAGCTCTTCATTTGAAGAGTATATTTTAACTTATGTTTGAGGAGATAGTTGAGGGTTTTGTCAAGGGAGAAAAAAGAGCCCTTTCAAAAGCTATAAGTTTTGTTGAAAGATTTCCAGATAAAGCACACCTGCTTATATCTGAAATATCAAAAAAAACAGGAAGAAACCTTATTTCAGAAGATATATACATTCTTGGAATAACTGGTCCGCCCGGAATAGGCAAAAGCACTCTTGTATCACAGCTTTTAAAGAGAATAAAAGGCGGAGTTATTCTTTGCGACCCATCATCAGTCAAAGTTGAAGGTGGGGCAATATTAGGTGATAGAATAAGAATTCATATTGAATCTTCCTCATCAGAGGAAAACGGAGGAAAAAACGGAGTGTTTATAAGAAGTATAGGAACAAGAGGAGAAAAAGGAGGTATATCAGTAAATACGAACGATATAATTAATCTCTATATACTTTTTGGATTTAAAAATATAATAATTGAGACAGCCGGAACAGGGCAAACCGAGACGGAAATTTCAAAGATTGCAGATACAGTTATTCTGGTATTATCTCCCGAGAGCGGAGATGAAATTCAGTTTATGAAAAGTGGCATTTTAGAAATAGCAGACATAATAGTTCTCAACAAAGCCGATAGACCGATGGCTGATAGGATTTATAATGAGATACGAATAGCATTAGATACCGCTCATATGGTCATGAGTGGTATAGGTAAAGATATTAAGTGGAAACCCCCTATCATAAAAACAATAGCAAAAGATGGAGTTGGAATAGATGAACTTATGCTTGCCATAGAACAGCATAAGGATTTCTTGAAAAACTCAAATTATATCCTTGAAAAAAGAAAGGAAAGGGTTGAACGTGATTTTGTAAGTGGGCTTACCAAAAAGATATTTGAAGTTCTTGAAAATCTACAAATATATAGGAAAGTTAGAAATGAAGTTCTTGAAGGTAAAAAAGACCCATACTCCGCAATAGAAGAAGTTTATAAATTTATTTCTCAAAAGATGAGCTAATAGATATACCTATAAGAAATACACCTATTGTGATTACTATTGAGAAAGATAACCTTGAAAAAAATCTTCTCTCTCCAAGTATGAGTCGAGCAAGTATTACTGAAAAAACAACACTTGTTCTCTTCAAAGCAATCATGTATCCTGCTTCTATTTTTGATATAGCTAAAAAGTGTGTTATTACAGCTAAAGCTGTTGTTATTCCTAAAAGAACTGTGAGCTTTGAAATTTTTATTGACTCCTTTATTTTCTCTTTCCCGTATATTTTATATATAAGAACAAGCATAACAGATGTTGAAAGATACATATATGTGCTTCCGAAAAATAGCGGATCTATCTTTGTTGAGAGGTATCTTCCTATTATTGATGTGATAGAGTATATTGTTGCAGACGTTATCATCAGGAAGGCGGATTTTAAGTTTTTTTTGTTCTCAGAGCGAGTTAGCGCAAAACTTCCAACTGATATAATCATGATTCCTATTATTCCTAAAAAAGAATATCTTTCACCTATGAGAATCGGAGAGAAAATCGGTATCAGAGCAGGAGTTATTGCCTGAAACTGTAAAGCGTAAGATGCTTCCCCTATCTCCAGCGACTTCAAATAAAGGTAAGCTGATAATACTTCAAGAATAGAGCTGAAAAAGTAAAGTAATGCGGTTTGTGAATCTATTTTTTGAATCTCGTTTTTTTTCATCACGAATGGTATGAGAAAAGGAAGGACAAATATCCATCTTACTATCAGGGCAGAAACTGAATCCTTCTTCTCTCTTTCCATAAACAGTTTGCTTATTATGTCTGAAAAAGCTGTGAGGAAACCACAAAGTATTGCTACTCCCAAAAAAATCATCAAAAAAGTAAAATAAAGATCTGCTTTGTAAATCTCAAATTTTCACCAAGTTTATCTTGCCGATCTCAAAGGAGTTAAAAGTGCTTTTTGATGAGTAAAATTTAATTTGTGGAGTGTTTTGTTTTTTCTCACATTAATAAAAATTGAAAATATATCTTATTTTAAGTTAGGAAACTTTATAAGGTTATCTATTGAGGTTTCTCAGAAATCTGATTTTAATTTTTCAGCAGAAAAAAATGCTGTCAAGATGATGTTTAAAGAACCTTTGATTCTTGGCAAAAACAATTATGCTCATAAAAAGAAAGCTATACCATTTAGGATGATCGTGAAAGGAAATGAAATGATTTTTATATTTGAAGAAAATTTTTCCGTTGCAAGATACTTCGTTTTACCATTCCCTTACAAGATAATAATTGATGTAAGCTTCAATACATCAGACATAGAAGATATATTAACTGAGAGAGAGAAGAAAAGAAGACCTAAGATTGTTTTAGATGCAGGACACGGTGGAAAAGATCCTGGAACAACGCACTTTAATATCAGAGAGAAAGATATTACTCTTTCTTTTGTTAAGGAACTTGCTGATATAATTCGCAAAGACGGAAAATTTGAGCTTATTTTGACCAGAGATAGAGATGAATTTTTGAAGCTTGAGGAAAGGAGCGGTATAGCTAATTCAGTTGAGTGTGATGTATTTATATCTTTACACGTGAATTACACAAAGAAACCTATGGTTAGAGGTTTTGAAATATTTTACTTTTCAAAGAAATTTTCAAAATACGCTTTGCGTGTTGCAGAAAAAGAAAATGGAGTGAAGTTGAAAGAAGACGACATAGTTTTATTTGAGCTTTTTTCTTCTTATAAACAAGAGAATTCCAGAAAACTTGCTGATTTTTTGAAAGAAAGCTTAAAAGATGTGGGAGAAGTAAACAGAGTTGAAGGAGCTCCTTTTTATGTTCTCGCAGGAACCTTCTGTCCTTCTGTTCTCATAGAGCTGGGATTTATAAGTAATCACGAAGATAGAAGAAAACTCATCAGCAAAAGCTTTCGTAAAACCGTAGCGGAAAAAATATACGAAGGAATAAAAAGTTTTATCACTTATCAGCTGTCTTATCAGAACTCTTATCTTTGAAAGTTATCTCTATTTTCAGCTCCACTGCGGTATCAAGAATTATTCTTTTCATAAGTCCTACGAGGTCTACTGACCTTAAAAATGCTCTTAGCTCTTCTCTGAGAACAGAACTTATTGTCTGTCCGATTGTTTTTGATATGTTTGTTCCTTTTTCTGTGAGTGTTGTGAGGATGTTCCAGAGTGTAGGAAGGCGAAGGAGAAGATTTTTAAGTTCGTCGTAAATCTCTCTTTCACCGCTTTTTTTACTCTCTTCTTCCTTTTTCTGCTCTTTTTGTCTCCTTATCCTCATCATAACAAAATTTTATGAATTCCCTGAGGGTAATTCGTAAAAGAGAACGAGATTTAATTTTTGATAAGTCGCTTATTTTTTCTTGCCCATAAATTCATAATTTCACAGACTTTCATAATATCTTCTTCGGAGTGGAAAAAAGATATCGGTAAGCTTATCGTTGTATTATGAATTTCCTCGCTTATAGGAAATTCTCCTTTTATTATTCCTTTTAGTGCTTTTTGTCTGTGAGGTGGAACAGGGTAGTGTATAGCGGTTCCTATTCCATTTTCAAGCAAAAACTTTCTTATTTCATCTCTTTTTTTGTGCCTTACATTAAAGATATGATACACATCGTAGTAATCCGGATGAACTACTGGTTTTATGAATTCATCTGAAAGGTTTTCAAGATATATTTTGGCAAGTTTTCTTTTGTGCGAATTAATTTCATCAAGATATTTCAGTTTTACTCTTAAAAACGCTGCCTGAATTTCATCAAGTCGTGAGTTAAATCCTATGTAATCGTTATAATATCTTTCTTTCCAGCCGTAGTTTCTTAAAGCTTTTATTTTTTCTGCTAAATTTTCATCGTTTGTAACTATTGCTCCTCCATCTCCTAATGCTCCTAAATTTTTCGTCGGATAAAAGCTGAAGCAACCTAATATTCCGAATGTTCCGGCTTTTTTCTGTTTGTAACTAGCTCCGTGAGCTTGAGCGGAATCTTCAATAACATAAAGATTATACTTTTTCGCGATTGCAAGTATTCTATCCATATCACAGCACTTTCCGTAAAGATGGACAGCTATTATTGCCCTCGTTCTCTTTGTTATGTTTTCTTCTATTTTTTCCGGGTCAATGTTGTAAGTTCTTATATCTGGTTCTACAAGACGTGGTTTGTGTCCACATCTTATCACTGCTAAAATAGTGGCTACGAAAGTATTAGATGGAACAATTATCTCTGAACCTTTCGGAAGTTCTAAGCTTTCTATTGCAATAGTGAGAGCATCTGTGCCAGAGGCGACTCCTATACAGTATTTCACTCCAAGGTATTTTGCGAATTCTTCTTCAAATTTTTCCACGTTCTCTCCGAGAATATACCTCCCACTTTTAAGTACTTCTTCAAACACCCTTTTGTACTCTTCAAAGAACCTCTGGTTTGCCTTCCCAGAGTTCTCATACTCTATTTTTATTTCTGACATATTAGTGAGATTTAATTTATCTTTTTGAAAATAGACAATATAACTGATAATTTTGGTAAGAAGAAGAGTAAAATTTTTATTATGGTTGAGATATTGGCGGGAGCTAATATTATATTCCTTATTCTCATTATCGCATTTGCTATAAAGATGCGTCTTGACTTTGAAGAGCTAAAAAAGAATCAGGGGAAGCAAGAAAGAAATAGCGATTTAGAAAGAAAATTTGCCGAACTTGAGGGGCGTCTCATAACTCTTGAAGATAAAATTTTATCTTTGGAATACGATACAAAAGAGTTGAGAGAGAAGATAGCAGAGTTGAAGACAGTTATAACAGATATAAAAGAAAAAGCGAGCTCATTTATAAAATCTAAATCAGAAAGAGAAGTTAAGCCGGAGGTGGTACAAGATTTTTCATCTCACTTGAAAGTTGATAAATTCGGTGGAAATCAAAATATGAAAAATTATCAAGCTACTTCAGATATTGATGGTTTGGTCCTCAAATATGCAGAAGAAGGGAAAACAGAAGAAGAAATTGCGAATATTTTGGGTTTATCTTACGAGGAGATAAAGATTATTTTACGAATGAACACCGGTAGAAAAAAATGAATGAAAAGATTAAACTTAAATAGAGATTGATTTTAGTTAAAGATACGCACAAAAGCGTTTTTAGGAAGAGTTGATGATAGTGTTAAGAAAATTCCTCAAAAAGGTTTTCGGGAAAACTTTTTTTTGCTTCCCCTTTCTCTTCATTTTACATTACTCTGGTTTTTCTGATGTAAAGATAACTCATATAGGAATAAACCCAAAGCCCACTTTCTCATATGTTTCAATCCATCTCGATTCTTCTGATTTCTCTTTTTCTTACAACAAGAAAGAAAACCTGATAGTTGTCGTAATTGATGCTAAAATCAGAACAGAAAGTAAAGTCGTTGAACCAAAAGATAAATTTATAAAGAAGTTAGCGTTAGTGCGTGGGGAGGGAGAAGAAGGTAAAGAAAAAGCTATCATTCAGATAATCTTGCGTGACCAGAATCTCGAGTGGAATGTAATAAGGTCAAGAAACGAAATAATAGTTTTTGTTGGGAAAAGCATTCCTTTTTATGAAAGGGACTTTGAAAAATATGTTTTTGAAGCGATCCGTTCAAGAAACTACTCAGCCATTGATAACTTCTTCATTATGGCTGGCTTAGGAGATGATAAAATAAAAGCTCTGGCTTATTTTGGTATTGCCGAACTACTTTTTAAGATGGGAGTAGATTCAAATTCAAGCTTTCTCCTTTATAGATCGTCTCTCTTTTATGGCATATCTGCAAATTTTTTTTATAATTTGGGCGATTGGCAAAATTACGCTATTTCGGTTTTCAAATCTTCAACCGCTTTGAGATGGGGAGGATTTTTCCTTGAATCAGCAGGAGTAGCTCAAAGAGCATTAGATAAAATTGAAAAGGTAAAACCAAAGATACCGCCGAAAATCTATCTTGAAATTTACTCATCTCTTTTGTGTTCCTCTTCTCTTGCATTAGTTGGTATGAATAAAGCCGGTCAAGCTTTTCTTTTTGTTCAGAACATCACATCAGATTTTTCGTCTTTCAAAGATGATGTGAAAGATTGTATATGGGCTTCTTTTGGGGCTGTTGAATATGAAAAGGGAAACTTTTACGATTCCGCTGAAAAATTCACTTATGTTTCAGAAAGGTTTCTGGTAAAAGACCCTGTCGCTTTGCCAAGATATGCTGATTCGCTTCTAAAAATAAATAATCTTGAACTCGCCAGAAAATACTTTATAATTATGACACATCTCCCACTGTATGAGGTGAAGGCAAAAGGTTATATAGGCGCTTTCAAAGTGTTTTTACAAGAAGGAAGAAGAGATATGGCAATAAGATATATATATAAAGCTATTGATGAGTTTCCGGGAAGTTTCTGGGAGGTAAGAGCAAGATTGCTTGCCGTCCAGAACAGAGATAAACTAAAAAACTTTTACTCCGCTCTTGCAAAAAAATCTATTCCGAAAGATGACCCATTGTATTTCCCAGAAGAAAATCTCAGATTTATTATTTCATCTTTTTTAGTTCCTGAAAGTCAAATTGCTGTTTATGAATATATAAAACTTCTGAATGAAAAGTTAAAAGCTGATAAATTTGAAGATATTGAAAATTCTCTTGATTTCCTCTTTTCCTCTCTATCTGTTCTCAGGGGAATAAAGATTCCAGCAGATATAAAAGAAAATATAAGAGAAGGAAATTATGAACTTATGAACTTACTCTTGAAAAAAGGATTATATACCTATGCGTATTTGCTTTATAGCTCTTTTTCAGAATTTTTGCCCCCAGATTACCTGAAAGATTACTCTTCTATTATAACTGAATTCAGAAGATATGGATTTTTAGAATCAAAAGAAGAGTATGAAAAAATACTGAAAGAATTTTATGATAGTCAGGATAAACAATCTTTTGTTATGGCTCATATCAAGGATTTCCCAAAAATATCAGTAAATTATATAGAGTATCTTGTTCAGCAAGGCGAATGCAAACAAGCTTATGATTTTTTTCTGGAAAATGAAAGAGTAGTGAAGAATTTTCCTGAATATTCAGATATGATTTTCATTCTTGCTTATTGCCTCTTTACGCATAGAGAAGAATTCCTTCTTGCGAACCTATGCCAGAAATACAAGACCCGCGATATAGAAGATTTCTGCAAATACGAAGAGTTTTTAGGTAAGATAACAGACCTAATAGAGATAATAGAATTTATGGAGAGCGTCTCAGATAGGGTGAAAAATATAAGAGAGCAGTTTCTCAAACTTTACGGCGAGAGATAAACCTGGCACTATCTTCCTGAAATCAGTTTATTACTTTTTCTTTTACTTTTCTTGTTATTGCATCCATAGCATTTGCGAACAGATCGCTTATATATATATCGGAGGGAAAACATTGCGCATTCGGATTTATCTCTATCAGGATTCCTTTGTTCATTTTTACTATCTGAGGTATATATGCTGCTGGATATACTACTCCTGATGTCCCTGCGATTATACAACAATCTGACTTTTTTGCTTTTTCAATCGCTATATCTAAATCCTGTACAGGTTCGGTGAAGAAAACTATGTCAGGTCTCATTATTCCTCCGCAGTAGTCGCATATGGGCAAGCTCCCTCCAAATTTTTCTTTTATTTCTTCGAAACTTATCTCTCCTTTTTCTATAATTGATGAGAAGTCAATATTCTTTATTTTTTCAGCGAATTCAAGTGCCATCTCAATCGCTTTCTTTTTTTCTATTTTTTTTCTTTCCCTACATATTATACATCTGAGCCTTGTTATACTTCCATGGACTTCAATTACTTCTTTGTTTCCAGCTTCCTGATGAAGGTAATCTATGTTTTGAGTTATAACACATTTTAATATTCCAATCTTCTCAAGTTCGGCAAGAGCTATATGACCTTTGTTTGGTTTTGCTTTTTCCATAACTTCAACTACTGCTTTTATGAATTCAGACAACCTGCTCGGTTGGTAAAATAGAAGTCCGAGCAATCCGCTTGGAACCCCAAATGTTTCAGCTGGGAATCTTTCCCATAGCCCTCCTTTATCTCTGAAAGTTGGAATTCCTGATTCTGCTGAGACACCCGCTCCCGTAAAAGCTATAACGTGCTCTGATTTTGATATTATTTCAGCAGCTCTTTCAATTTCATCCATAGTTTTAAATAATTTTATCTATCGCTATTACTCGTTTTCTTTTTTATTATCAAAATTTTTCTACGATAGCTATAAATTATATATGTGAGCTTGTCTGGGAAATTTTCTAAAATTTTGAAAACCGAGAATATGTATAGATTCCCTGATTATATTCTCAAAGAAATACTCTCTAAAACTCGTGGAAAGGTTCTTGATATAGGAACAGGAAATGGTCTGAAACTAAAAAAAAATTCTTGAAAAAATTAATAAAAACCAGATTGAAAAAGTTGTAGCCTTGGAAATAAATAAAACCCTTTTTCAAGTTGCGAAGGAAGTGTTAAATTACGATTTTATAGATGTAATTAACTGCTCTTTTGAAGATTTTCATACAGATGAAAAATATGATACTATATTTGCTTTTGAGGTTATAGAACATGTTCAGAACCCATATCTTTTCCTTGAAAAGTGTAGAGATCTTTTGAACGAGCAAGGTTGTCTTATCATTACCACTCCAAATAAAAGAATATATCTTTTTCAGGAAAAATTTTATTCTCTTGTTTACAAACTTTTTTACAGAGAAGAAAATAAAACTTACATTTCAAAGTTAGATGATGTGGGACAAGCTCATGTCAAAGAGTTTGATTATAAGGAGTTCTCGCTCATCTTAAAGCAATTTTTTGATCGAGTAAATCTATACGCAATTTATCCTTTCCACTCTCTAAGGAGTAAGCTTTACGAAAAAATAAATGAAATCACAAATTTCCTCCCATTTTCAATCAGAGTTCTCGCAGTATGCAGGAGATAAAAAATGTTTTTGACAATTTTAAATACTTCTTTATTATTTCAATATTAGCTTTTCCTTTTTATAACTCCCTTTGCTCTCGCAATAAAGATTTATCGTATACTTCGCAAAAATTTCAATATGAAGAAGGAGAGGGAAGAACAAACCAAAGTGATTTTGAAGTCATTATCAAAGATCTCCAGATACCATGGACTATTATATTTATCAGGAGGAATGAAATTTTGATCACCGAAAGAGCTGGAAAGGTCAAGATTTTCAATTTGCAATATAGACGACTTATCAGAGAGTTTCTGATTGAGGGTGTAAAACACATCGGAGAAGGAGGGCTACTGGGAGCTGCGATCCATCCAAATTTTAAAGAAAATAATTTCGTCTATCTTTACTATACGACTGAGGAAAAAGGTAATCTGATAAACAGAGTAGAAAGATATATCTTGAAAAATTACGAGCTCGTAAAAGATAAGATTATTTTAAACAACATACCGGCAGGAGGAATTCATAATGGTGGAAGAATAAAATTTGGTCCTGATGGACATCTTTACATTACAACTGGAGATGCTGGAAATTCTGATAATTCTCAAAATATAAACTCTCTTGCGGGAAAAATTCTGAGAGTAGGAGAAGATGGCTCAATACCAGAAGATAATCCGTTCGGAAACTATGTTTATGCTTATGGAATAAGAAATTCTCAGGGAATCGCTTGGGATGCGGAGGGCAACCTTTGGGCAATTGATCATGGAAGGTCTGGAATTCAATCTGGACTTGATGAGCTGAATCTGATTGAAAAGGGTAAAAATTATGGATGGCCTGTGATTCAGGGAGATGAGAAGAAAGAAGGAATGGAAACTCCGATTACTCATTCGGGAGAAGATACAACTTGGGCTCCAGCAGACCTGATTTACTACAACAACTCGCTTTTTTTCACGGGACTTCGCGGTCAAGCAATATATAAGTATGACCTTATTAATAAGAGATTATATGTTTATTTCTTCCAGAAATTCGGAAGATTGCGAGCAATAACCATCGGTCCAGATGGATATTTTTATGTTTCAACATCAAATAGAGATGGAAGAGGTTATCCAAGTGAAGGTGATGATAAAATTCTGAAAATAAATCCTGAAATCTTCTTTGATTCCGTTAGATACAAACTGGATGGGAAAATTTATAAACTTTTGGTTGCCGATGAACCGGGAGAATGGTCAAGAGGACTTATGTTTATAAGAAAATGTACAGATGAATTTTATGATTTTTCTTATCAGATTAACCCCTGTTTAAACTGGTGTGATGGTATGCTATTTATTTTCCCAGATAGAAGAGTAAGGAATTTTTGGAACAAAAATACACTTGTAGACCTTGATATCTACTGGATTGATAATGATAAAGTTATCGGCAGAGATTTTCTACCGTCTTTTGAGAAGACGAGAAAAATATACACTGTTGCTTCTCCGTCTGAGGTTGATAAAGTTGTTGAGATAATAAAGTGAGTTCTTCTGAAATTTTTTGGAGTTATAGCTTTTTAGGATTTTTCTATTGGTAGAAATTTTCTTGAGATTTCCTAAATTATCTATTTTATTTAGGTTTTTTCTATGGTTCCGATATCTTTAAAGATTGAAGGATTTTTGTCTTACAGAGAAAGGCAGGAAATAGATTTTCGTAATGTTCTTAAAACAAGGGTATTTTTGATTCAGGGACCCACTGGTGCTGGGAAATCGTCTATATTAGATGCCATAATATTTGCTATATATGGTAAGATTCCAAGGTTTGGAAAAGAAGACAAAAAAGAGCTTTTTATAAATCAGGCGAGAGATAGAGCTACTGTTGAGTTTGACTTCAAAATGAAAGATAACTCTGGCAATTACAGGAGATATAAAATTCTGCGAACTGTTCACAGAAATGATGTTATGAATGTTGATTTGAAAGTAAAAATCAGGGGAGATCCAGACGATGATTCAGAAGGGGAATGGAAATCTATTTTTATTGGCAAGAATCTGAGCTTAAAAGATAAGAACGAGAAAATTGTTGAAGATATAATAAAACTACCTTATGATATATTTACCAAGACAATTGTTCTACCACAGGGAAGGTTTGCTGAACTTCTTTATGCTAAACCATCTGAAAAATCTGACATAATCCTGAAGATAAGCGGTTTTGAAGAAGTAATAGAGAGCATATCAAAGAGGGTAGGGGAAGAGCTCAAATCCAAGAAAATTCTACTTGAAGAGAAAAAAGAGCGTCTGAAAGAACTCAAAAATATTGACCCGTCTACAAGAGAAAAGCTCATCTCAGATTACAAGATAGTTGAAAATGAAATAAGAAAACTTAAAACCACAAAGGATAGAAAAAGCGAGGAGTTGAAGCTTTTAAATCAGAAAATCCTCCGCATTTTATCGCTTTATGAATATATGAATGAAGCTCTTTTAAAAGTTGAAGATTTAAGGAAAGCTCAAAATCAAATATCGGCTCTCCAAAATCAAAAAGAAATTCTATCAAAATCTATCCTTATCACAAGAAGAAGAAAAGAAGATATTGAAAAAGCAAGATACACTCTTGATAAAATAACTGATGATTTTGAAAGTTTTTTTCAGATGTTAGAGAAGATTTTCAGAACCACTTTGGAAATCTATGATCTATCTCACCAGAAAAAATCTAAAGAAAAAGAACTTCAAACTCTAAAAGAAAATATATCAATTATCCATAAAAAGATTCAAAACCTCGAACAAGAGATAAAAAATCTCCCTTCTATGGACTCACTGAGATTTTTAGATAAGTTTTTGAGGAAGCTGTCAGATTTTCAGATGTTTAAAAGAGAAGAAGATATTTAATTGAAAAGTATAGGTGAAATAAAAAGTAAGATAAATGATTCGCTGAAAGAAAAAGAAGATTTTGAGAAAAAAATTATTGATCTTTTAGCAAAAAAAGAAGATTTGGATAATGAAATTCAAGATTTGAACGAAAAGATTGAACATCTTAAAATCAATCACTCCGCTTTATTGATAAGGCAGAGTATAAAAGAAGGAGAAAAGTGTCCAGTTTGCGGGAACATATATCATAGCTTTTTTGAACCTCAACCTGATGAAAAACAAATTATCAACACCATTCAATCGCTTTCAGCGACCAAAGAGAAATTAGAAGATATTAAAAGAGCGGTAGAAAAAGAGTTATCTCTTATTGAGGGAAAAAAATCAGAGAAGGAAAAACATATAGAGAAAATGAAATCAGAGTTAGAAAACAAGGAGAAAGATTATAGGGAATTCAAAAAGAGATTTGAAGATTTCAAAAAAGAACTTCATGAGTATGATGTAAATTTCAAAAGTTCAGGACTTCCCCCTTATATTCTTGATAAGATCTCAGAAATTTTTGAACTGATATTTGACCCATTCTGCTCTTCTGATTCTCTCAAGAAGGAAATTAGATATCTTGAGGAATACATGAAACGCTTTGAAGAAACTTATGATAGAGCTCGGGAAGAACTTGAAAAGGAAAAAATGCAAGAAAAAGAGTTTTCTACTGCTATTTCGAACCTTGAAAAAAATATAACAGAAATATCTGATAAAATTTCCGCAAGAAAAAAAGATTTGAGTGAGTTAAGAGATAATTTATCTCTCTATCGTAAAATTTCAGATTTGCTTGTAGAATTTTACGATTTCCTGCGGAAAGATAGCTATTTTGCACAGCTAAACTCTCATATTGAAAAGGTTCTCAAATCCCTTGAAGAACTTAACAGAATTTTTAATGAAATGCTTCAGAAGATTGACGATGAAAAAGAACTTTCATTAAGTCGCGAATTTTTTAAGAACCTTGAAAATCTTCTCTTTCTCAACAAAAAAATATTTTCAGAAACCAGAAAGAAAATAGATGAGTTTCATCTGAGAGTTATTGAAATTGCCAGACAAGAAGACCTTAAACTCAAAGATATTGAAAATGAAATAGAAAAACTGAATTCAAAAATAACCGACAGCAAAAAGATTATCTATGATATAACCAAATTTCTGGAAAGGAATTCAGATTTATTTGGAGATGGGAATGGAAATCTTCACTCATACCAAACAGAAGATGAAGAAGAAAAAATCAAAAGAGCAAAAGAAAAACTTGAAATAATAAAAAATGATGAGGAAAAAAAGAGAGACATAATTGAATCTCAAATCTCTGATATAGATAAGAGGATAGACGAATTGATTTACCAGAGAGCAACAATACAGAAAGAAATTGAAACCATAGAGAGGAGCTTGGAGGAAAGAAGAAAACTTGAAGAGGAAACCAGAAAACTTGAAGAGGAACTGAAGATACTTGACATAATAAATAGAGATTTTGGGAATGACCCTCTATCTTTTAAGAAGCATCTATCTGATTACTTTTTAGAAAAGGTTATATCTTATGCTTCACATATTTTTAAAGAAATAACTCGTGGTAGATACTCATTTGAGCTTGACTCATCAGATAGGAAATCCGGAGCGATAAAGATAAAAGATGCTTTTTATGATGGTAAGCTGAGAGATTCGCAGAGTTTGAGCGGTGGGGAAACTTTCATCGCCTCTCTCTCTCTTGCCCTTGCTATGTCTGCGAGAATATTAGGTAGCTCAAAATTTGAGTGCTTTTTCATAGATGAGGGATTTGGCTCACTTGATGATGACTCTCTTGATGATGTACTTCAAGCGCTGGAAGGTCTTGCAAAATCAAATATATATCTTGGAGTTATAACTCATGTTGACTCAATGAAAAAGCTCGGATACTTCTCAAAAATAATAGTAGAAAAACATGATGCCTCATCAAGAATAAGATATGAAATCTGATTTTATCTTAATTGCTACTTTTTAAACTAAATTATAAAATCGAGGAAAATTTTTTTAGGTTTAAAAGTATGCAGAAGATATTTAAAATCACCGGCATTTTGTTAGCTCTTTTGCTGTTCTCCTTTGATCTCTTTATGTTTTCTCCGTCTGGATACTGTCAGGATAAGAGAGATGAAAGATACGATATGATAATGAGAGAGATTTCGGACCTGAAAAAAGAAGTAGGAGAGATAAAAGGAGAGCTGAGACAAATCAATAAAAGATTTGAAGATATAGATAAAAGGTTTGAGTATATAGATAAGAGATTTGAAGATATAAATAAAAGATTAGAAGATCTAAAAGACATAATGATAGCGATATTTGGTGGAATGGTAGCACTCGTTGCTTCTGTTATCGCCTTTGCGTTTTGGGATAGAAGAACAATTATAAGAAAATCTGTTGAGGAATCAAGAAAAGTGATAGAAGAAGGGTTGAGGTTCAGAGATGTTATAAATGTTCTGAAAGATATGGCAAAGGAAGATGAAAGATTAGAAAAAATAATGAAGCGATACGGCTTTCTCTAATATTTTTTCATAGATCATCTGAAAGGGAAGTTCATAAAGTACAGTTTTATTTTGAGCCACCTTCCATAAAGTCCAAGCGGCTCAAAAATAACAGATAATAAAATCGCTAATGCAAATATTATGTGGGTGTATTCTTTCAAAGATACAAATATTTGTGGTATAGATATTACGAAAGCTGTCCCAAGAAGTGAGCCGATTACAGAACCAAGTCCGCCTATAACTATTGCAGCAAAAATATTTATTGACTCAGAAATTGAGAACATTGTTGGTTCAAGGTATCCGAAAAAGTACGCATATAGTCCTCCGGCAAAACCGGTGTAAAATGAACTTATCACGAAGCTCAAAATCTTGAATTTTACAACATTTACGCCAAGAACTTCGGCTACAAGGTCACTCTCCCTTATCGCTACAAAAATTTTACCTATGTGCGACTTTATAATTCTGTACCCAACAATGTAAAAGAAATAAGTGAAAAATAAGCATAAATAATATATTTCAAGGGGGGAATCTATTCCCCATTTTTTTGGAACACTCATCCCCATTCTTCCCCCTGATATTTCGGGAGTGTTCAAAATAACTTGAAATACAACTACGGAGAACCCGAGCGTAGATATTGCAAGAAATGGACCTTTCAATCTTACAGATGGTATTCCCACTATTGCTCCTATGATGCCGGAGAAAATTCCAGAAAGCAAAAGAGCTGGAAGGAGACCTATTTTATCTACGAAGTGTGCAAGTGTGTACGCTCCGATAGCAAGGAAACCGGATTGTCCAAAAGATATAAGCCCTGTGTATCCTATGAGTATGTTCTGCCCCAAAACAGCTATTGAGTGTATCATTATCAGCGTGATTATGTATATCATTCTGCTTGAAGCAAAAAGTGGCAAGATAATAAAAAGTGTGGTGAAAGCTATCGTAAATATAAGAGCAGGAATATCAGGTATGATTCTCAGATCATCTACATAATCTGTCTTCATTTTCGTTGTTCTTTTGAGTTTCATCTTATAAATTCTCCTTTCTTGTAAAATTTTGATCGGAGAAATTTTAAGAAGTTTTTCTTTTTAATGTGTTCTTGAAAAAAGTGTTTTTTGAATTTCATTTTCCGCTTTTCGCTTATTTTCTGATTTTTCTGATTATCTATATCATCTATGAAAGATTCTGTTCTTATTATATCAAAAGAGCATATTGAATTTATAGGGAAACATGGAGAAGAGGCATATCCGCATGAAGCTTGCGGAATAATATTGGGACATATTGAAGATAATAAAGATAACATTCTTTTTATAACTAAGGATTTAAAAAGAGCCAAGAACCTGAGCGATAATCCTTTGAGGTTTTATCTTGACCCGAAAGATTTTTTGCGAATTCAGGAAGAAGCAGATAAAGAGGGTTTAGAGATAATAGGAATCTATCATACTCATCCCGATCATCCACCGATTGCATCTCAATATGACCTTGAATCCGCCATAGAAGGTCTATTTTATCTGATTTTATCTATATTAGGGGGAAAGCCGGCTAATTTCAAAGGTTGGGTTTTAGACCAGGGAAGCAGAGTCAAAAAGTTTGTTGAATCAGAAGTCAGAATCATCGAGTAATCTTATAGCATCATTTATATCTGTTTTGGGTTCTTTGCAGACGAAGTTTGAGCATATATAAATTGTTGTTTTCCCATCTTTTTGTCTGAAATCCTTTGCGAAAAATATTTCTCTATCTCTATCATCTTCAATTAACGCTATCACATAGTTGGGTATATATCTTTTTTGAAATTCTTTGACGAACAACATCGCATCTTCTCTTTTACCAACTATTGCGATTTCCGTTGTGTTTCCTGAAAAAAGCTCCATCGCTTGCAGAAAATATGAGCATGCCAGAGGATTTTCCTCTGCAATATGAGAGATATTTTCAATCATTCTTTCAGAAATTTTGATGTATTTTTCTCTTCCTGTCAGTTTGTAGAGTTTCAGCATACATTCAAGAGCTACCGAGTTCCCAGAAGGTATTGAATGGTCAAATATATCTACTGATCTTGTGAAGACAAAATCGGTTTGCGAGTTTTGATTCCTGAAAAGTCCAATTTGTTCATCGTAAAACATTTTTATCATCTCCTCTGCAAAATATATACTTTTTTCAACAAAGTATCTTTCTAAATTTGAAAAGTACAACTCTATCAGAGCGAGGGTCAGAAAAGAGTAATCCTCAAGCATGCCCAAAACTCCTCTTTTCCCATCTTTATATACATGATACAGTTTACCATATTCATCTGTCGTTTTCTCTATCAGGAATTTTGATGCCTTTTCAGCTTTTTGTATTATATTTTTGTCTTCTATTATATGGTATGCTTGTGTAAGAGCAATTATTGTGAGAGCGTTCCAATCAGTAAGAATTTTTGTATCTTTGAAAGGGCGAATTCTTTTTTCTCTTTCTATCTTCATTTTTCTCTTCACCTCACTTATTATCCTTTCTACTTCGTCTTTATCTTTTTTGTAGATTTCTGAAATCCTTTGAGTATCTGATGATATGTGGATTATGTTTTTTTGAGGGAAAGATTGATTGTTCCCGTATGGAGATATCCCAAAATATCTCTGGATTATCTCAAATTCTTCATCGGTGCAGAGTTTTCTTATTTCATCGTATTCCCAAAGGTAAAACTTTCCTTCTTCTCCTTCACTTTCTGCATCTTCTGCTGAGAAAAATCCTCCGATTTCATCATCATAAAGATTTTCAAAAAGATAGTTTATGGTTTCACGGACTACTTCTCTGTATCTTTGTTTTTTCAAAACTTTGTATGCTTGAGAATAGATTAAGATAAGAAGTGCTTGGTCGTAGAGCATTTTTTCAAAGTGAGGAACAAGCCATTTCCTATCTACTGTGTATCTGTGGAATCCACCACCTATGTGGTCATATATCCCACCATCTGCCATGCTGTCAAGGGTTTTTTCAACTATGTGAAGTGCTGTTTTGTTCTTTGTTTTATTCCAGAATTTAAGTAGGAAGATAAGAATAGGAACATTGGGGAATTTCTGTCCATATCCAAAGCCACCATAATCTTCATCAAAATATGATTTAATCACATCAAAACTCTGCGAAGTTATGTCTTTTTGAATCTTTTTTTCTCTGCTTGCTCTGAAAATTTCATTATTCAGGTTTTTTATAACTTTCACTATCTTTTTACCGTTTTCTTCTATCTCTTTTTTCTTTTCTCTCCATATCTCTGCTATTTTTGGAATAAGTTCTCTCATTCCTATCATTCCACCTATTGAGTTCGGTGGTATATATGTGGCGACAAAAATTGGTAGTCCATCTGGAGTTAATATTACATTCAGTGGCCATCCGCAGTTCCTGATGGTTATCTCGCAAATAAGCATAAATATCCTGTCTAAATCTGGTCTCTCTTCTCTGTCTATTTTGATCGGTACAAAATATCGGTTCATAAGGTTAGCTATCTCTGGATTTGAAAAACTTTCTCTTTCCATCACATGACACCAGTGGCATGTTGAATATCCTATTGAAACGAAAATGAGTTTATTTTCTTTTTGAGCTTTCTCAAATGCTTCTTTGCACCATGGATACCAATCAACAGGATTGTCTTCGTGTTGCTTCAGGTATGGGCTTACTTCAAAGTAGAGGCGATTTTTTCCTTTTGGTGGTTCTTGCAGAATATATGGCTTACTCTCTATTACTCTTATTATCTCACTTTGTATGGTTTGATTGGGTTCTTCCATCTTTAAAATTTAAGAACTAATTTTTTATAATGTTTTTTGACTATTTATTTGCTTTACATCTTTTACCTTAAGGAACAAATCCGAGAGGTGTTGAAATAAGTAATTTTGCTTTGAGCGAACTTATAAACCATAAGCAAGCAAATAGAATTGAAATATTCTGGCAAAGACCTGAAAAAGAAGAAGTTGATATATATAATCCTTTTAGGAGGTGGGTTGAGCTATGGGAAAAAGAATAGGAACAAAAACAAGCATGTTCGGTTCGCCTGGTAGAATAAATCACGAATCCTCAATTTTCTACTCAAGAAAACTCTATCAGGATTTGCCGAAGGAAGAGCAAGTTGAGTATATAGAAAATGAAATCCCGCCCGAATGCATAAACAAAATTTTCCGCAAATCAAGTGAAAAAATGGATGAATTACCGGATAATTCAATTCATCTTGTCGTAATATCTCCACCTTATAATGTTGGAAAAGAATATGATGATGATTTGACATTGAGCGAATACGGGAGTTTTTAAAAAGTGTCTTTTCAGAGATTAAAAGGGTTCTTGTTCCTGGCGGGCGATTGGCAATAAACATCGCAAATCTTGGAAGAAAACCATATTTACCACTTCATATTTATGTGATAGAGGATATGATTTCTCTTGGATTTTTGATGAGATGAGAAATTATATGGAATAAAGCTGGCGGAGGAAGTTCATCAACTGCTTGGGGTTCTATGAGTATATTCTTGTTTTTTCAAAATCAATGCTGACAAGATCTAATCCTTTTAAGAGAAAAAGCACTATATCAAGGAAAGAATTTCTTGAATTCACAAAGAGCGTGTGGATATTTCCACTTAAATCTGCGAAGAAAGTTGGGCATCCTGCACCTTTCCCCGTTGAACTTCCATACCGTCTTATTCAACTTTATACTTTTGAAGGTGAAATTGTTCTTGACCCATTTATGGGAAGCGGGCAGACCGCAATTGCTTGTCTTATGACCAACAGAAAATTTGTCGGATATGAAATCAATCCAGATTATATATCCATTGCAGAAAGGAGAATTAAGCACTTTGTCTTTCAAAAAGAAAGAAGCATTTTTTAAATTATTTTTTCTCTATCCATTTTTTCAAGCTTTTCAGTTTTTCTTCTGGAGTGACCTTTTTATCTCTTCTTTCGTCTATTTTTATTACTGTTGAGACCCTTTTTGCTCCTGCCTTGAAGACCGCTTCTTGCATCTCCATAACTGCTTCAAAAACCCTTTTCTTTTCTCCGTAAATTATTGTGAACATCGGGTCTGTTTCGTATTTGAGGTCTTGGTATTTTTCAAGAACTTTGAGAGCAGAGGCAACATATTTTGATACAGATGGAGATTTTGTTCCAAGTGGAGTTATGCTTACTGCTAAAATTATTTTATGATTGTGATTTATATTTTTTCTTCTGCTCATCAGCTTTTTAAACTTAACTTATTTTGTTGAACTATTTTTGCTGATTTTTCAGCAAATCATTGCAAGTTAAATCTTGTGATGCGTAGGTGTGCTTTTGAGCTTTTCATATATCAACTATTATTTGTATTTCTAATTTACCATCGGCGGTTTTTTTAAGTTGTAGCCCGCCATAAGTTACTGCTTTGACATATATTTTAGGTTTGTGTTTTTGAGGGTTAAATCTTTCAAACTTCGCAGTAGCTTTTATCTCGGTTTCATCATTTTTTTTAATTTGTATATTTTCTACTTCCTTCAAGACAAGTTTTCTTGCGTCAAAGTAGAATATAATTTCATTGAGAAAATTTACAAGAGCAGATTCAAAATCTATTCCATCTGCGCTTATTTCTTCTTTTTGATACCGATATTTTTGTTTGTTTTTGTTTTTCTCTTCCGAATTTTCTTTTAGATATTCTTCTCCGAAGTATATCGCAAGTATGCCTTTGCAAGCTTCCTTCACAATTTCTTCTTCTGTTTGAGCAATAACTTTGAACGCTGCTTCTCCTGTGTGCTCTAATATCTCTATCATAAATTTAAAATGATATTAAAAATATTTACAAATTAATCTGTAAAAATTGTAAATTTGAACTTTATTTTTAAAATTGGCAATCAATGGAGGAAGTCCAAGAAATACAAAAGCAAAAAAACAACATTGAAAAAACCCAAAAGTATCAAGAAGCAGAGAGTTTGAGGGCAGATGATAATTTGAAAGATATAGAAGTTGTAAGAGAAAAGAGCAACGGAGTTCTGAAAAGGGAAACTGAAATACTCATACCTGAAAAAGACCTTGTAAATGAGAATGTAAACGGGAAATCTGTGGAGATTCTTGAAATACTAAAATCTGTCCCAACGAAACTTCCTGAGAAAGACAAAGTTATTTTCAAAAATGCCATATTTTTCTTCTCGTTTGCCTTCTCTGATTTCTTTTCTGTACTTATATCACATCTTATAAGCAGAAATTTTTTCGGCGTCTCGGTTGATTTGTTTTTATCTTTTCTTCTGATTTTCCTCATCTCTCTTATATCAAAGCTCTATTCAAAGAATTTCGCTTTTTGGGATGAGGTTCTGAGAATATTCAGAGTATCTATAACGTCTTGCGTAATATACTATCTTTTTGAATCTTATCATAGCAGAGTATCGAGCATTTTATATTTCCTTCCATTTTTTACTTTATATCTTGCTTTTTCAATTCTTTTCAGAAAGATCGCAAGAGAGATTTTGTGGGTCGTTGGAGTAAGAAGGAGGGTATTGATTGTTGGAGCTGGGCTCGGGGGTCAGAAGGTTTTGCGTGCAATTGCATCTGAAAAACACCTTGGATATGACATAATCGGTTTCCTTGACGACGATAAAGCGAAACATTTTAAATCGTTAGGAAAATTCAGAGGGAAAGATGTTCTGGTTCTCGGTTCAACATGTGAAATATGGAATATAATTGAAGAATCAGATGTAGATGAGGTCATTCTTGCTGTTCCATCGCTTGGAGATAAAGCTCTCACGGCTATCGCAGCCCACCTTCAAAAGTTCGTAAGTGCTGTCACAATTGTTCCTGATATGTTCGGGTTGCCCGTAAATGTTGAGACGAAGCAGTTTTTAGGAGAACAAACAATTTTGCTTTCTGTGAGAAACAACCTTGCTAATCCACTAAACAGATTGATAAAAGACACATTTGACTTAGTACTGGCTTCCTTAATCTTTATTTTGATCCTTCCGCTCTTTTTGATAATAGCAATACTTATAAAGCTTGATTCTCCAGGACCTATCATTTTTTCACACGAGAGAGTAGGAAAAGGAGGGAAAAAGTTCAAATGCTATAAGTTCAGAACAATGTATGTTGATAACGAAAAAATTTTAGAAGAACACTTCAAAAAATACCCGGAAGATAGAGAGTATTTCCTGAAAACCGGGAAAATTCCTGGAAGAGACCCAAGGGTAACAAGATTGGGTAGCTTTCTCAGAAAATTCTCCCTTGACGAACTTCCGCAGATAATAAATGTTCTAAAAGGAGATATGAGTTTGGTTGGTCCAAGAGCTCTGATAGAAGATGAGGTAAGGCAGTGTCAAGATTATTATATGGAGTGGGCGAAGTATATAAAGCCTGGAATAACAGGACTTGCTCAGATTATGGGACGTGCCAATATATCACACATAGATAAAAATATCTTATCAATATGGTATATGAAAAACTGGTCTCTATGGCTTGATATAATTATAATTTTTAAAACCATAAAGGTTGTTTTGAAGACAGAAGGAGCTTACTAAAAATATAATGGCTGATTTTCCAAAAGTTGAAGATTTTTTATCTGGTAGAGAGCAAATCTGTGTTGTAGGTCTTGGTTATGTCGGAATACATGTTGCTGTCAACTTCGCAAAATACTTTAAAGTTATAGGATATGATAGAAATCCAAAGAGAATAGAGGAGCTGAAAAGAGGTTTTGATTCAACACGAGAGTTCTCTCCCGAAGAGTTAAAAAGCGTCCAAATAAAATATACAACCGACCCCTCTGAGATAAAAAATTGTAGGTTGATAATAGTTTGTGTTCCTACCCCTGTGAATAAAAATAAGATTCCAGACCTTACATTTTTGAAGTCCGCATCATCTGATGTTGGTAAAAATCTATCGCCCCAGAGCTATGTTGTTTTTGAATCCACTGTGTATCCGGGAGCTACCGAAGAGGTTTGCGTACCTATAATAGAAAAAGAGTCAGGTTTGAAATGCGGTGTTGATTTCAAGGTAGGATACTCACCAGAAAGAGTGAATCCTGGCGATAAAGAACATACATTTGACAAGGTTGTTAAGGTTGTTTCAGGGCAAGATAAGGAGACCGCAGAATTTTTAGCGAAGATGTATTCCTTCCCTGTGAAAGCTGGTGTTTATGTTGCTCCGAGTATAAGGGTAGCAGAATCTGCCAAGGTGATAGAAAATATCCAGAGAGATATTAATGTTGCGCTCATGAATGAGCTATCTCTCATCTTTCACATTATGGGTATTGATACAAGGGAGGTTCTGCGGGCAGCATATACAAAGTGGAATTTTCTGAGATTTGAGCCGGGGCTTGTCGGAGGACACTGCATTTCTGTTGACCCTTACTATCTCACTTTCAAGGCGGAGGAACTTGGATACCATCCTGAGGTAATTTTGGCAGGAAGAAGAATTAATGATCAGATGGGAAAATATGTAGCTGAAAATGTTATAAAACTTCTTATAGCCGCAGATAAAAATGTAAAAAGTTCAAGAGTTCTCATTATGGGAATAACTTTCAAAGAAAATATAGCAGATATAAGGGAGAGCAGGGTGGTAGATATATGGAGAGAATTAAATGAATTTGGAGTCAAAGTAGATGTTGTTGACCCTTTTGCTTATCCAGAAGAAGTTGAGAGGGAATATGGCATAGTTATGCTTAACGGCAGTTCTGACTGGAAGACGATTTTAGATGATCTTATCAAGCAATCAGAGAAATCTCCTTATGATGCTGTTGTTGTTGCGGTGAAGCACAAGTTTTTTTACGAACTTACTCCCAGATTTTTCAAAGCGATAACAAATAATAGACCAATAATGGTGGATGTCAAAGGTATTTACTCAAAAGAAGAATTTGAGAAAGAGGGATTTATTTATTGGTCTCTTTAAAATCTTTGAATATTCTTTCAAATTCTTTTCCTCTGTGTTCTGCTGATTCAAAGTCAGGAAATGAAGCACATCCCGGTGAAAAAAGAAGGAAGAATTCTTTTTCGCTTGACTTTTTTATGAACTCAATTGATTTTCGGAAGGCATCTTCAAGGTTTTGGCAGATTGTTCCTTTTCCTAAATCTTTTGCTATCTCTTCCTTAGCTTCTCCTATAAGGAAGACCTCCGTTTCTGACAAAACATCTTTTATTTCCGAAAAACTGAATCCCTTTACTCTCCCCCCAGCTATAAGAACTATTTTCCTTCCTTTCAGAGATAAAATCGCGTTCTTTAAAGAAATGAGGTTTGTAGATTTTGAATCATTTATCACGATAATCTCTTTGCCTTCTACATTCACTTTACCGAGAATCTCAAAAGAAAATTTTTTCTGAATGCTTTCTATTTTTATTTTCTTCAAATCCTCTGGATTTACGATTGTTGTCAGTATTCCTACTGCACATAGGGCATTACTCTTTGCTCCTTCTAATTCTATTCCGTCTATTTCAAATCCGTCTACATCTAATTCAATCTCTCTCCCGTTTTTTCTTTCTTTTATAGCTATTTTTTCTTCTCTCCACTCAACATCAAGAATTTTTTCAAAAGATACTATTGAGGAAGAGATAACCTTTGATACTTCATATTTTCTTGAAAGCGGAGCGAATTTTTCAGAATACACTATAAATTCCGACTGTGTTGATAACTTTATCTTTGAGAAAAAATAATCAAAAAACGAAGGATGATAGTCAAGGTGGTCTTTTTCTATGCACGAAATAGCAAGGGTGTAAGGATGGGTCCTTGAAGATGACCTGAGCTGAAAACTTGATACCTCAAATAAAAATATACCTACTTTATTCAAATCATCAGATAATATTGAGTCAGAGAGAGTAGATATTTTACCTTCAACTTCTCCTATATTTCCTCCGACAAAATGGTTTAATCTGAGCTTTTTGAGTATTTTTGAGGTCATAAGAGTTGTACTTCCTTTCCCCTTTGTTCCTGTTATGAGTATTACCTTTGAGTTTTTGGGTAGGTTTTGATAAACAAAGTCAAGTTCAGATATAAAATTTATCTCATTTTTTGCAAATTCCTCATGCTTTACTCCAGATGAAAGGACAAAAAAATCAATCTCTTTTTTTCTTTTTATTATATCTTCTTCTTTGTAGTCAAAGACGAACTCTATTTTATCTTTGTTCTCTTCAAAGAACCTTATGTTCTCTTCTTTTTTGAAGAATTCCTCTTTTCTTTTCTTTTCAAATGCAATCGGATGATACTTGAGTTTCAAAAGTGCCTCAGATATTTTTTTCCCCGAAACTCCAAGTCCTATCACTCCTGCTTTTTTTTCTCCCATGACGGAACAGTTTTTGATAAGATATATTGAAGGAAATTTTACAGTATATATTTTGAAAGATTTTCTTCTTTTAAGATGGGTTCTATTTTTTCTTGAACATATTTTGCGTTTATAATTATTTTTTGCCCTTTGAGATAAGGAGCATCAAAAGATATGTCTTCCATGACTTTTTCAACTATTGTGTGTAACCTTCTTGCTCCTATGTTTTCTGTTGATGAGTTTATTTTGTATGCGTACTCTGCGATTTTCTCTATCGCGTCATCTGTGAATTCTACTTCCACATCCTCCGTCTTGAGAAGAATCTGATAATGTCTCAGAGGAGAGTTTTCAGGAAGTTTGAGAATTCTCATAAAATCTTCTTTTGTAAGTGGTTTTAGCTCAACTCTTATTGGTAATCTTCCCTGAAGTTCAGGTATAAGTTCAGATGGTGATGCAACATGGAAGGCACCTGCTGCTATGAAGAGAATAAAATCAGTTCTAACACTCCCGTATCTTGTATTCACTACTGTTCCCTCTATTATCGGGAGTAAATCACGCTGGACTCCTTCTCCTGATACATCCGGACCGTGTCCTTTTGGATTTATGAGTTTATCTATTTCATCTATGAAGACAATTCCTTTGTTCTCAACTTTCCACAGAGCATTTCTTATTATTTCTTCCATGTTTATCATTTTTTCTGCTTCTGCTTCTTCTATTGCTTTCAGTGCATCTTTGAGCTTCATTGCTTTTTTTCGTGTCCTTTTAGGAGCTATACTGGAAAAAAGAGTTCTTAACTGATCTTGAATTTCTTCAAGCCCGGGAACAGATATGGGAGTGATTATATCTATCTGTGGTTTTTCCTCAACATCTACGAAAATTATCTCATCATCAAATTTCCCTTCAAAAAAGTTTTGCATAACTTCTCCTTTTCTTTCAGGTGGAATGTTTTTCTGAATCATTATTTCGTTTATCACTTTTTCTGTTGCGATTTTTTCCGCCTTTCTTCTCATTATTCTCTTCGCCTTTGATTTTTCTTCGGTTATAGCAATATTTACAAGGTCTCTTATTATTGACTCAACATCTTTCCCAACATATCCCACTTCGGTGTATTTTGTTGCCTCTACTTTTATGAAGGGAGCATCTATAAGTTTTGATATTCTTCTTGCTATCTCTGTTTTACCGACTCCTGTTGGACCTATCATGAGGATGTTTTTTGGTGTTATCTCTTCTCTGAGGTGTTCTGGAAGCTTCATTCTTCTTATTCTGTTTCTCAGGGCTATTGCTATTGCTTTTTTTGCTTCGTCTTGCCCTACTATATACCTTGAAAGATATGAAACGATCTCTCTTGGTGTGAGTTCTTCTTGTTCAACTTTTTTTATTTCTGTTTCGCCGAGTTCCTGTTCAGGGGCGAGCATTTTGAATATTTTAAGAATTGAACTTTTGAACTCTGAAATTTTCTGAAAAAGCTAAAAAGTTTTCTGTCTTCTGTAATCTCAAAGCAAATGAGAGTTCTTTTAGCGTCAAGCGAGATATATCCTTATTCAAAGACGGGCGGACTTGCGGATTTTTGCCATAGCTTGATAAAGTCTCTGAGAGAAAAAGAAGGCATAGATGCAATGGGCGCCACCCCTCTTTATAAGTCAGTTGATATAGAAAAGTTCAAAATAAAAAACACAGGTCTTTCCGTATCTGTAACTCTGGACTCGCGAGAATATGCTTTTGAAATCTTCAAGTCAAAAGATACATATTTTTTTTATAATGAAAAACTTTTCGGTAGGGAACATATATACGGTCCGGCGGGTCAATCCTATCATGATAACGATATAAGGTTCGGAGGGTTCTCGTGGGCTGTTGCAAAAGCTGTTGCAGAAGGATTAATTTTGGCAGATGTCATTCACGCAAACGACTGGCAAACCGCTCTCATACCTGTTATACTCAAAGAGGTTTTCAGATCTTCTGTTAAAACTGTCTTTACAATCCATAACCTTGCGTATCAGGGATACTTCGATAGATGGATGATAGATAGATTACATCTGCCACCACATCTTTACAATATGGAAGCTCTGGAGTTCTGGGGTATGGTCAATCTTCTCAAAGGCGGAATAATTTTTTCTGACTTCGTGACTACTGTTAGTGAAAAATACGCAAAAGAAATTCTCACACAGGACTATGGATGGGGGCTTGAAGGAGTTCTAAATAAATACAGTTTCAAGCTACGTGGTATTCTCAACGGTATAGATTATGACACATGGAATCCAAAAAAAGATAGATCTATCTGGGCAAATTACTCTTACTCTGACATACAGAAAAAGTTTGAGAACAAGAAAAAGTTATGTGAGATCTTCAATCTTGATTTTGAAAAACCGCTCATATCATTCATAAGCAGGTTGTCTTACCAGAAAGGAGTTACACTTATTCTTGAATCAATCAGAGAGCTATCTTCTTTCGGGGCTAATTTCTTCTTCCTCGGTTCAGGAGAGTATGCGGAGCATTTCAGAGGAATATCGGGAATTTACGAGAACATAATATCTATCACAGATTTTGATGATGCTTTGTCCCGCAGATTGTTCGCTTCTTCTGATTTTATACTTATGCCTTCTATATTTGAGCCGTGTGGTATAACTCAGATGATAGCTATGAGATACGGATGCGTTCCCATAGTGAGAAAAGTTGGAGGTCTTGAGGAGACAGTAAAAGATATATCAGAAGGGGGGTGGGGTATAGTTTTTGATAATCCATCGAAGGGAGAAATGCTTTGTGCTATAAAGAGAGCGATAGACCTTTTTTATAACAAAAAGAAATTTTTAGCTACCATCAGAGAATGTATGAGATTAGATTTTTCAAGCGATAGCATGGCTAAAAAATACCTTCAAATATATAGAGAACTCACCGGGCTCTGATTTTTTTTCTTTATTTATTCATCTTCCTTTCCATTCCGGTTTCCTTTTCTGGAAGAAAGCCATAACTCCTTCTACAAGGTCTTCTGCCATCGTGTTCAGAGAGAGCATAGCAGAGAGTAATTCGAGCGACTTTGAAAATTCAAGTTCTCTTGCTGTGTAGTAAGCTCTTCTTCCCATACGGAGTATTGCGGGGCTTTTTTCAAGCAGTTTATTTACAACTTCATCTACTTTGCTATCAAGCTGATCAGGTGGAACAACATAGTTTATGAATCCAAGTTTCAGAGCTTCTTCTGCTGAAATTCTCTCTCCCGTGAGCATAAGCTCGAGAAGTTTTTTTGGGTTTGACGTTACTCTTATGAGGGTTGCAAGTATTATGTATGGGAATAGACCAACATTGATTTCCGGGGTTCCAAACCTTGCGGTTTCTGATGCTACTGCTATATCACATGCTGCGACAAGTCCAAAACCGCCTCCCAGAGCATCACCGTTTACCCTTGCAACTATCGGCTTTTTGAAACTCTCCATAACTCTGAATATCTCTGCAAATAATCTTGAACTTTCGTACCTATCTAAAAATGCGGTTGGACCTGATGGGTCTGGGGAAAGGTCTCCGCCGGCAGAGAATGCTTTGTCTCCTTCTCCTGTCATAACTACAATAAAAACGTCTTGATTTTCGTTCAGTTCTTTGAGTGCTTGGAGAATTTCCTGAGTCATTTTCGGAGAGATTGAGTTTCTTTTTTCAGGTCTGTTCAGAATGAGCCATGCTACTTTATCTTTTTTCTTTTCCACCTTTATTGTCTCATACATAGTGAAAAAAATTTGAACGGGCGTTTAAATTTTTCTCTTTTTCTAATTTTTTTTCAGAAAATAGCAAAACTAATTTTTGAGAGTTAGGAATAATTTTGTTGAAGTGAAATCTAAAAACGCTTTTTCAATCAAGATCAGAATTTATGATATTTTGATTTTTGTTTTTTTAGTTTGGATTTTTGTTATTTCGGCTTTTTCGTATCAAACTCCATCTTTCGTCAGGATTGAGCGACCTCCTGATATTGCAGAAGAAGCTGATGAACCACCTGCTGTTTTTCCTCACCTTTTTCATCAGGAAATGTTTTACTGCTATGTATGCCATCCTACCACATTCAGATACGGAAGAAGTGTTATGACCCATAACGATTTTGATAGAGGCAAGTTTTGTGGAGCATGCCACAATGGAAAAATTTCTATGAGTATTGACGATATGGACTGCGAGGTCTGCCACCACTGAAAAAAGAAAATGAGAAAAGAAAAGAAAGATTATGATTTTGAGCTTAATTATATCAAAAGCAAAACAAAAACTTTTTTCCTCGCTTTACTTTTTTTTATTTTTGATTCGCATATCATATACGCTGATTCAGAATATCAAGAAGGAAAATCAGAAAGCATACTGAACATCAAATACTTAGGACTGATTATAAATGCGAAATTTGATGTTTCCCTTGAATCAAGAGAGTTCAATATTAATCCACTTGAGGGTAAGTATTTGTTGACAAATTACCATCATTTTCTGTTTATCTCAAGGAGAACAACAGAAGATAATTTCTTTTTTTCGGCAGAAGTAATAGAGAGAGTATTTTATGAATTTGGAGTAAGGTTTTCTACTTTTTCATTGAAATTCGGTAAAGTTCTTATACCTTTTGGAGCCGACCCTCTTTTTCATCACAATTACGGTGGACTGACGGGATTTGACCAAAAGTTTGTTCCTTTCATATGGTCTGAACTCGGTGGTGTCTTTAACTCTCATATACTCAAAACCGAAAAAATTCTCCTTTCAAATGATTTTTATGTTGTCAATGGTCCTTCGGGTGATCCAGAAAAAATTATGACTATCAGTACGGGTTCTCCTTCAAATTTTGCAGTAGGTGATAGAATTAAGTTGGGGTATTCTTTACTTACCGCTTATGCTTCTGGTTATTGGGTGAGATACGCTCCTCGCTATGACCTTTTTATGTGGGGAGCAGATTTTGTGGGAGCTTATGGCTTTATACCTTTTTTAAAAAATTTCTCACTAAAACTTGGCTTTGCCTATATAAATGTTTTTGGAAACCGTCAGACAGTAGGAAATTACTATCACTATGCAAACTATCTCAGAATAGATTATAAGCTACCTTTTAATCTTTTTTTCAGGTTTATTATAGGAGCAAGAACCTTCCAGAATTACAGGTACCCTTTTTATGACACAAGAACAAAAGATGAAAACGATGAATTCGCTTTTAATTTTGCTCTCATATACCGTAGAGGAATTTTTCTTTCTCAGATTCAGTATGTTAAAAAATTAGAAGGTAAGGAGATAAAAGATGACTTTATGAGAATACTTTTCAGCGTAGAATTTTGAAAGTTGTCTCAAAAGTGAGAAAAATTCTCAAAAATGAGACAAAAATCTCAAAGAAGAGTCAGTTTTTTCCCTGATTTTCTTGTTCTCCAAGAGAAATTTCAGATGGAACAGATTTTGCATTAAAAACAGGAGGTTAGCTTGTTATAGTTCAGGTAGTTGAAAGAATAGAAAAACTTATTCCAGGTCCAATTATTCAGACGAAAAGGAGAGTGCTTGTGGCATTTTTAGCTATTTCTGCTTCTATACTGATTTTTATTTCTTTCTTTTTGCCTTGGTGGAAATTTACTCTTATTGCTCCACAGTATCCGGAAGGTCTTCATGTTACCGTATATCTAAATAAATTGAAAGGAGATGTGCGAGAACTTGATATTTTAAACCACTACATAGGTATGAAGAAAATGGAAGAAGCTGCTAAATTTGAAAGAAAAGTAGCTTTCTTCGGTATTATTGTCGTATCTCTTATTACCCTCTTTTTCCTTTTTTCGGGAAGGAAAGGAGCTATACTTTTTGTTATACCTTCTCTGCTTTTGCCGGCTGCTTTTATTGTTGATATGTTTTTCTGGTTATATAAATATGGGCACGAGCTCAACCCTGAAGCGCCAATAAAAATTTCTCCTTTTACTCCTAAAGTTTTCGGTGCCAGTCAAATTGCCCAGTTCAAAACATATGCTACTTTTGGATTAGGATTTTATCTTGCCATTTTAGCGTTTGTTTTGATTTTCATTTCGTTTGTTCTGCGCTTGGGTGTATGTAATGCTTGCCCTTTGAAAGAGAGATGTTCTATCTTATGTCCGAATCTTCCGAAATGGCCAGCAAAACCGGAAGAGTTTGAAAAAGCAGGAATGCTTGAGAAAGCAAGAGTTTTAAGAAGTACTCAAATACTTTTTCAGTCATTATGACTGAAAAAGTAAATGTTAAAAATATGTTGTAGGGAGAAATGTTATTAAAAAAATAAAGTGAAAGGAGGTTATTTTAAACATGGGTAGGATAAAAGCAAAAATAAAAAAGAACCTATTTGGCTTGGCTTTGTTTTTTGTCGGCCTCGTTTTCGGCTCTCTCTTTATAAGCAATATCGTAGCGCAGGGTCCGTTTGATAAAGCTCTTGAAATAGCGAAAGCTCGCGGTCTCAGTCCCGAAGCAGTTGAAAATGCTCTCAAAACATACCACCCAACAGGCGTCAAAGACGAATATATTATGTTCTCGTCGGGTGGGCATTCTGGGCAGGTTATAGTCATAGGTATCCCTTCTATGAGAATACTGAAGTATATCGGCGTCTTTACTCCTGAACCTTGGCAGGGTTGGGGTTTTGATGCGGAGAACAAAAAAGTCCTTCAAGGAACTTATTGTGATGACCTCAGAGCAAAACTTACCTGGGCAGATACTCACCATCCTGCTCTGAGCGAAACGAATGGGGATTACGATGGTCAATTCCTCTTCATAGGAGATAAAGCTAATTCTCGTTTAGCTGTGATAGACCTTAGAGACTTTGAGACCAAACAAATTGTGTGTAATCCTCTTGGGTATTCAAACCACGGTGCAGCTTTCGTAACTCCCAACTCTGAATACATAATTGAACCTTCTCAATATGCTGTTCCGCAGGGTGGCAAGTATGCTCCGCTTTCTGAGTACTCTGAAAAATACAGGGGCTACGTTACTTTCTGGTATTTTGATAGGAAGCAGGGGCGTATAGTTCCAGAAAAATCATTTGCTGTTGAAGTCCCACCTTACTGGCAAGACCTCTGCGATGCCGGAAAACTTGCAAGCTACGGCTATGCATTCTGCAACTCTTTTAACTCAGAAATGGCAACAGGTAAGCCATTAGGAAGTCCCAATCCATTCTTTGAAATCGGCGCATCGCAAAATGATATGGACTACCTTCATATAATCAACTGGAAAAAAGCAGAAGAGCTTGTTTCCAAAGGGAATTTCAAAGAAGTTGTAGGTATAGGTGGGTTCAAATTTAAAGTTATTCCCCTTGAAATTGCTGCCAAAGAAAGAATTCTTGTCTTTACTCCTGAGCCGAAATCTCCACATGGGGTAGATGTTTCTCCTGATGGAAAATGGATAGTAGTCGGAGGAAAACTTGATACTCACGCCACTGTCTACTCAATAGAGAAAATTAAAAAGGCAATAGAGCAAGGAGATTTTGCTGGTAAAGATAAATTCGGTGTTCCGATAATTGACTTCAAAAAATCTGTTGAAGCTCAGGTACCGATAGGACTCGGACCTCTTCACACAGTCTTTGACAACAGAGGTTTTGCATATACATCGGTCTTTATTGAATCTGTTGTTGCAAAGTGGCAGATTGGAACTTGGAAGCTTGTAGAAAAACTCCCCGTTCACTACAACATAGGACACATAGCTGCTGCCGAGGGTGACACTGTTTCGCCTGATGGCAAATGGGTTGTTGCTCTCAACAAGTGGTCTATTGACAGATTTGCTCCTGTTGGACCTCTTCACCCTCAGAACTTCCAGCTCATAGATATATCTGGTGATAAAATGAAGCTTGTTTATGATATGCCTATCCCACTCGGAGAACCACACTACGCACAAATAATAAAGGCAGATAAGTTGAAACCTTGGACTGTCTATCCAGAGATTGGTTGGGACCCTGTGGTACAGAAAAAATCTCCTTATGGTACTGAGTTAGGTAAGGAGAAGATTGAGAGAAAAGGCAATACAGTTTACGTTTATGCTACCGCGATACGAAGCCACTTTACCCCTGAAATAATAGAGGTAAACGAGGGCGATAGGGTAGTGATGTATATCACTAACGTTGAAAGAGCCCGCGATGCTACTCATGGCTTCGCTCTTGGTGGATACAACATCAATCTTTCTATTGAACCAGGTGAGACCGGAGTTGTTGAATTCGTTGCTTCAAAACCAGGTGTCTTTCCTTTCTACTGCTCTGAGTTCTGCTCAGCTCTACATCTTGAAATGGCTGGTTATCTCATTGTAAAACCTAAAAAGTAAAGGAGGTGGCTGACTATGAGTGGTAAAAAAATAGCAACCGCAACTTTTATATCTTTTATACTTGCGGGTTCTCTTCCTTTATTTGCTCAAACTAAGGAAGATGCAGAAAAATGGCTTAAAAACGCTCGCGATACTCTGACTGTGGTTGAACAGGTTGCGAAAGAACTAATTCAAAAGGGAATAGAAGAAAAAGCTAAGTTTGACCCGGCGGTTGAGAGCGAATGGAAATCTGCTAATGAGTGGCTTGCTCAGGCTAAAAAAGAACTTGAAAAAGCTGAAAAGCTTTGTTCTCAGAATAACTGGAAAGAATGTGCAAACACAGCTAACTGGGCTTGGCAACTTCTTGTTAAAACTGCAACAGCAGCTATAAATGCCGGAAGATCAGCTGGCTTGAAGTAGTTTCGTCTTCGAGAAAGGGAGGGGCAAAATTACAATCAAAATCCTAAAAAGCTCCTCCCTTTCTTTCTCTTTATCTAAAATTTTCATGATGGTACAAGTTTTCTTAATGAGCTCTTTCTTAATTTCTTCCACCCTCTTTAAAGTAGATGCTTCATATCTTGCTCAGGTTCTGCAAAAAGCAAAAGATGGAGATAAAATAATACTTCAAGGCGGAGTGTACAAAGGAAATGTAGTTGTAGATAAAAATGTTTATATAGATGGACAAAAAATATCAGTAGTAGATGGTGGTGGTTCAGGACATGTTATCTACATAAAATCTCCTTGCACTATAAAAAACCTGATAATAAAAAATTCTGGAAGAGATGTTCTTCATGAAGATTCAGGTATTATGGTCGAAAATACAACAGGAGTTTATCTTGAGGGAAACAGGATTGAAAATACTCTCTTTGGTATTTATCTTAAAAATTCAGAAGATATTATCATAAGGGACAATATTATTTTGGGCAATGAAAAAGAACCTTTCCAATTCAGAGGTGATGGAATCCGTCTCTGGTACTCACGAAAAGTCCTTATAGAAAAGAACTATGTAGAAAATATGAGAGATGTGGTTATTTGGTATTCAAACGATGTAAGAGTAATTGGAAATCATGTTATAAACAGCAGATACGGATTACACTACATGTATAGCGATGGTAATATTCTTGAAGGTAATGAGTTTTATGGTAATGTTGTTGGGGCTTTCCTGATGTTCTCAAAGCAAATTCTTATAAGAAAAAATGTTTTCGGAAGCTCAAAATACCTTACAGGAATCGGGGTCGGATTTAAAGATGCTTCATATATCGTCCTTACCGAAAATCTCATAATAGATAATTCTGTCGGAATTTACCTCGCTAATTCTCCTGAGTTCAGAGGGGGGTCAATAAGCGAAGACATACAAGAAGATGATATTTTATCAAAGAAGAAATTTGGCAATATAATCAAACGAAATGTTTTTGCTTTCAATATAGTTGCGGTAAGAGTACTTCCACCGTCTTTTCCAAACCTCATATCAGACAACACCTTCGTGGGGAATTTATTTATCGCAGAATTTGAGCAGGTCCTTCAAGACAGAAATTTTTGGTATTCAAATTTCTTTGATATATACCGAGGATACGATAAAGATAAAGATGGATATGGCGACTTCCCGTTTGAATATTCGTCTTTGTTCCTTGAAGTCATAGCGAAAAAACCAGAACTATCTTTCATTTACTTTTCTCCTCTGAAAACAGTTATAGATATAATTTCACGTGTATTGCCTATTTTTAATCCCCCTCCTGTATTTTCAGATGCAAGACCAAGAATGAAAGCAGATTTTTTCGGTTGGGATAGAAAAGAGAGAAAAATAAAACCTAAACTTATAAATAGAATTAGAGAAAATATTGATATTTTTGCTCATTGAACTGCGGTAATAAAAAAGATGAACTTTGTTTTAGAGATAGAGAACCTGAGCAAAAGTTTTCAGGAACAAAAAGTCATTGAAAATATAAATTTATATATCAGGGAAGGAGAGAAGGTCGTCATCTTCGGATATAACGGCTCAGGAAAAACAACTCTTCTGAGATGTATTATGGGATTTTTGAGTTTTGAGGGTCAAATCAAAATCTTTGGTAAGAATTATTATAATAAAAGGAATTTGGGTTATTGTCCTCAGGTTCACCCTATATGGTCCGTAAAAGTAAAAGACCTTATAAATTTTGCCTCTGTTTCAAAGGGTATCCCTCTTTCAAAATTTTCAGACATGTTTGATTTCTTTGAGCTTGAACTTTCTGCAATTGAGAGTAAAAAATTAACTGAGCTTTCGGGAGGTATGAGGCAAAAGCTCTTTCTCTCTCTTGCCTTTGCGGGACAACCAAAAATGCTTCTCCTTGATGAACCATTTTCTCATCTTGATATTTCAGCTCAGAAAAAACTATTTAACTTCCTCAAAGAACTTGAATCAACTCAAATCATCTCTACACATAGATTGCAAGATGTATCTTTTGCAACAAGGGTAGTTTATATGAATCAAGGGAAGATAAAATTTGATGGAGGATATAAAGAATTTTTAGAAAACTACAAAATTGAAAATGATAGAAAAACCTGACGTATTTTGAGGCAAATTAAGATATGAATGGGAAAGGAAAGATAAATAAAAAATATGCAAGTTTGAGAATGCAACATATTCTTTTTATTTCTTTTGGTTTTCTGTTTTTGGTCTTTGGGAAGTGTCCGAAAACCGAAGAGAAACCAGTTGATTTTTTCCCGGGTGATACCTGCTCGTACTGTAAAATGCACATTACAGAAAAAAGGTATGCAGGAGAATACATTCTGAAAAACGGCAGAGTGAAAAAGTTTGACGATCTCGGTTGCCTTGCTTTATCTTACCTTGAAGAAAAAGAAAATGTTAAGAAAGTATGGGTTGTTGATTTTGAAACAGGAAAATGGCTTTCTCCAGAAAGTGCTCTCTTTTCCTCCGGTTTCACAACTCCTATGAACTACGGATTTGTTGCTTTTGAAAAAACAAGATGTAAAGGTGAATGCCTTGGCTTCTCCCAATTTCTGGAACATGTAAAGCAAAAAGTAAAAGATTGAAATTATGAGAAGTTTAACTAATATGAATCAAGAAAAAATATCATCTTTGAGGTTCTCGGTTATAAAATCTCTTTTCAGCATTAGCTTTAAAGAAATACTTCATTCTCGCCTATTTTTTATATATATTCTCACTTTTTCTCTTCTGGCTTTGGGATTTGGTTATGCTGGCGTAAAGCAAGGGCTATACGGTTATAAGGGATTTGGAAAGTTTATGGCAACACTCATAAATATATCTATTATCCTTGTACCTCTTTTTTCTATACTCCCTTCAAGTTTATCTATTGCGGGAGCGAGAGAAAATCTATCTTTTGAGTATATTTTCTCTTTCCCTCTGAGCAGGTCGGAGTATTTCTGTTCAAACTTTTTATCTTCTTTTGTGGCAAATATCATTCCTCCGACTATTGTTTTTCCGCTCGTTTCTCTTTTCATAAGACCCAGCTCAGAAGATTTTCTGAACTTTATAATAATCTTGGTTTTTATCCTTGCTCTATCTTTTGTTTTTGTGAGCTTAGGGATCCTGATTTCTTCCTTCGCTCCCTCTAAATCGTCTGCCATAGCTTTGGCTATTGTTCTATGGTTTATCTTCACGATAGGTGGTGAAATTGGGATACTTGGGGTGATTCAGACCTCAAACCTTCCAAATTTCATTTTTTTCCTCTTTGTTTTCCTTAATCCAACCGAGATTTTCAGGGTATCAACAATTTCTCTTTTTTCTCAATCCCTTGATATTCTCGGACCTTTCGGAATGTATATTTACTCAATTTTGGGTAAATGGCTTATTCCCTTTTCGTTTTTTGCTATGATATTTATAGGATTTTCTATCTTATCCCTTTCATTCTTTATCTTCAAATTCAAAAGTTTTAAGATGTAATTTTCTTTTTCTATATGTATTTTAAAATTCATTCTTTATGAGATTGATAGATTTGAAACTTCTTCCAGACCTATCGCAAGAGGAGGAAGGAGAAATTGTCAGATGGTTTATAAATTTAAGATGGTTAGCTTTTGTATCTTCTACAGCTCTTATATTTTTCTCTACAATTTTTAAGCTAGTTCAAACTTTTAATAGCTCTGTTCTTTTTGCTCTCTGTGCTCTTGTAGGTATTTCAAACATCTTGTTCTCCAAGCTCCAGATGAAACTGAAACCTTCGTATCTCCTTGTCGTTCAGATGTACTCGGACCTCATAATTTTATCTCTTATGCTTTATTTTTCCGGTTGGTATAAGAACCCATTTTTCCCCGTTTATTTATTCCATATATTTATAGCAAGTGTTATTTTTCCCAGGAAAATCTCATTACTTGTCGTTTTTTCGGTCCTTCTGATTTTCTCTCTCATAACTTTTCTCATCTCCTTTGATGTTATTCCGCTTTTTGATATAAAGCTTTCAGGTCATTTTGTAGGTTTAGGATGGCTCTTTGCCTTTTCCATAGTTATTTTAATTTCATGGTACTTTGCTTTCAGATTATCTGAACTTTTGAAGGAAAAAATAAGGAGAGAAAAGGAACTCAGATTAGAGCTTATCCAAAGCTCAAAAGTCGCCACAGCCGGAGAAATAGCATCGCAGTTTTTTCACGATGTGAGCACTCCTATGACTGTGCTTCTCTCACAGGTAGAAAGATTGAAAACACAGGTTCCTTCCGAAATGCAGAAAGATTTTGAGGTTCTTGAAAATCAAGCCAAAAAGGTTTTCTATTCGCTCTCAAAGTTTCTTTCTTTTGTGAGGAAAAGAAAGAGAACGGATACAGAAGTGAAAGAAGAGCTTGCCGATATTTACAGGGCAGTAAATGAAGTCCTGTACCTTGTCAGAGGAAAATTAGAAAAGCTCAAAATAAATTTGAACTGTGAGATTCTCACGCAATCAAAATTTATACCGGTAAGTCAGAATGACTTAGAACATATCATCTTGAACCTTGTTCTCAACTCAATAGATGCGGTAAGAAAAGCAGAGGAGAAATTTATCTCAATAAGGGTTTATGATAAGTATGATTCGGTAGTTATTGAGGTCGGAGATACGGGCGAGGGTATTCCAGATGATATAAAAGACAAAATTTTTGAACCGTTCTTCACGACAAAAGATGAAGGAACAGGTATAGGGCTGTCTTCTGTCAAAAGAATAGTTGAGTCATACAACGGAAAAATTGAATTTTCGTCCCAAAGAGGAAAGGGAACTACATTTTATATATATCTCCCGTATGAGAAGAATTCTCATAGTAGATGACGATGAAGATTTGCTCTCCGTCTTAAAATCGGAGCTTGAAGCAGATTTTGATTCAAAGCAAATAGAGGTTTTCGTTGAGAGCAGTCCTTCAAAAGCTATTGAGAAAGTCAAAGAGGTGTTCTTTGATATTGCTGTATGTGATCTGAAACTTCCTGAAATTGATGGAATAGAACTGACGAAAATGATAAAATCAATTTCTCCTGATACAACGGTTATAATCATGACTGCTTTCCCTTCTCTTGAAAGTGCTTTGAAAGCTTTGAAACTCCATGTCTATGACTTTATTGTAAAGCCATTCCATATTGATGAATTCAAGTTCACGTTGAAAAAGGCGCTTGAACTTCTTGACCTAAAAAACGGATACAGAATACTCAAAATATCGGACTACGAGTACGGAGATATAGTTTTCAGGAGTAAAAAGATGGAAGAGGTGATTAATCTATCAAAAGATTTGGCTAAAATAGATGTTGATGTTCTCATAACAGGTGAGACAGGGGTAGGAAAGGAGCTTATAGCAAGATATATACATAAGCTTTCTGGAAGGGAAAAGTTTGTTGCATTAAACTGTGCTGCTATACCGCCTGACCTTTTTGAAGCCGAATTATTCGGGTATGAAAAGGGGGCTTTCACGGGAGCTATATCATCAAGAGTGGGAATTGCAGAATGGGCTTCGGGAGGAACTCTTTTTTTAGATGAGATTGCAGAAATGCCATATCAGATGCAAGCTAAATTTCTCAGGTTCCTGCAAGATAAAACTATAAGAAGGCTCGGAGGAAACAAGGAGATAAAAGTTAATGTCAGAATAATCTTTGCCACAAACAGAAATATAGAAAAAGACGTAAAAGAAGGTAGGTTCAGAGAAGATCTTTGGTGGAGAATAAGCGCTTTCAGAATAAATATTCCACCTTTGAGAGAAAGGAAAGAAGATATTGAAGAACTCATAAATTATTTTCTTGAAAAATATTCTCGCGAATTGAATAAGGAGAAAATTCGTATTGATGATGAAGCTCTTGAAATTTTGAAAAATTATAACTGGCCGGGGAATGTAAGAGAGCTCCAAAATCTTATAAAAAAACTTGTGGTTTTCTCAAAAAAGAACATCATAACAGCAGATGATTTACCAGATGGTATAGTTTTCTCTGAACCAGTTTCCTCCGATGCAAGTTCTCCTGATTTTCCAAATTCCTTCTTTGAATTGAGAAAAAAAACCATTGAGGATTTTGAGAGAGATTACATCAAAAAATTGATTGAGAAAACAGATGGAGATTTAGAAAAAGCTTCGCAGTTATCTGGTATCCCTCGTTCCACACTGTATCGGCTCATAAAAAAATACGGAATTAAAAGATGCCGATGATTTATCTCTTTACCTGCTTCAAAAAAGGTACTTTTCGTTTAAAGAAATTACCATATAGTAGGTAGTTTTTTGTTCAAAAATTTACCACCTGGTAGATAGAATTATTATAATTATTATTGTGATGCTTGTCGGACAGCTTATAGATAAGTTAGGTTTATATCTGGCAAGAGGAAAACTTGGTTTCCAAAAATTCACTCCAAAAATAGAATTCAATCCTTACTCTTATGAAAATCTGAAAGTAAAGTACCCACTCCTTGATAAATCATATGAACTTTCAAAAAAGCATTTCTGGGATGACACCCATGTCTTCAACTCACTACTTGAAAAATATGGAGTCCCTCAGATACCACAAGAAGAGAAAGAAGCGCTCCTCAAAATTCTTTCTATAATATACTACGGAGAAATCGTCGCTATGCTTGTTGCTTCTCATCTTCTCAACATGGTTCAAGATATGGATGCGAAAAAAGTTCTTTCCGCACAGGTTATAGAAGAGGCGAAACATGTTACAGCTTATCAGAAGTATCTTTCTCTGCTCGGCGATATACCAGAAATAGACCCAAACTCCCGTTGCATTTTAGACGATGTTTTGAGAACTCGTTCGGTCGCTTTGAAAATGGTCGGACTTCATCTGCTCACAGAAAACGTCGCATACTACCTTTTTACCGCCTTAAAAGAGTGCTACAAGGAACCTATATTAAAAGGACTTTTAGATTATATAGCTCGTGATGAAGCAAAACACGTTGGGTTTGCCAGAAAATATCTCCCAGAAGTGATAAATAAAATTTCATATCTTGGGCAGATCAGAATTCTCATAAAACAGTTTGAGTGGACCTTTCACATCACAGCTTCTATATTGAGGTTAAAAAAAGCAGGAGAGACGCTCGGGATTGATGTTGCTAAATGGTTTGAAAGAGGAACTCGCGATTTTTTAGATGTCGCATACGAAATAATAGAAAAAACCAAATTTGCAAACTTTACTATACCCAAAAATATCTCCGAGCTGATCTCTAAAAAAATCCTTCAAATAATAAGTTCATATAACTAAACAAATTCAAAATATATCACAATTGGATATTTTTATTTAAAATTTTCTCTTATGTTGGTTGTATCTGATGAGAAAAAAGAGCTGGCGAAAAAGAGTGTTCTCAATTTGATTCAGGCTGATTTTCCATTTGAAAGAAGACCTTTTAAAAAGTTAGGAGAAGCTGTTTCACTATCCGAAGACGAAGTTATAGATATAGTTAGGGAATACTTTGAAAGGAGAATTATAAGGCAGATCTGCGCTATTTTTGATACAAGGTCATTAGGATATAAATCTATGCTTGTTGCAGCGAGAGTGAAGAAAGAACACGAGGAAGAATGCGCGAGAATTATAAACACCCATCCCGGAGTAAGCCATAACTACAGGAGAAATCACGACTTCAATCTGTGGTTCACAATAGCGGTTCCTCCAAACTCAAAGATCGGACTTGAAAGAACTGTTAAGATTCTTCAAAAAATAAGTTCCGCAGACGAAATGATAATGCTCCCCACAATAAAACTCTACAAAATAGGAGTTGTTCTTGATATGACCGGAGAAGAGGATCTCACGGGAGAAGATAAGTACAAATTCTATACAGAGAAGGAAAGAAAAGTTATAGGAGTTGAACCAGAAGAAATTCCAGCTATTTTAGCTCTGCAAGAAAATATAACGCCTGAAAAACAACCTTTTGATTTTATATGTGATAAATATGGATTTTCGTTTGAGGAGCTAAAAAGATGGTTTGAAAAGTTCAAGTCGGAAGGAAAAATAAGAAGATACGCTGCAATACTATATCACAAAAGAGCAGGATACACATATAATGTCATGGCTGTGTGGGAGGTAAATGGTTCAGATGAATATATTGATTCTATTGGAATGAAGTTCGCATCTTTCAGGAGTGTGAGCCATTGCTACCGGAGACCGACTTATCCATCTTGGCCATACTCAATCTTTACGATGATACACGCAAGAGATAAGGAGGAAGCAGATAAAATAATAGAAAAAATGTCAGCTGAGACGGGAATAAAGAATTTTGCCGGTCTCGTATCAACAAAAGAATATAAAAAGGTAAGATTGAGATATTTTACTCCTGATTGGGAAGAATGGGAAAATAAGTACAAAGACATTGATGTTTGAGATTTTTGACTGCATTCAAAATTTCACTTTTTATGAAAGTATAGATTTTATAATTGGTGTGAGAATTACTCCAAGCATAAATAGGTTCAGGCTATAGAAAATTTCACGAGGGTTTTTAACCCCTCTTATCATACCGAATATGGAAAAGATCAAAAAAGGCAAAACCACGGGTAAGATTAATTTTGCAATAAGAGCGCATCCGATTATATACGATAGAAGAAGAGTTATAATGATGATTTTTCTTATTTTTTCTCTACCTAACTTTGATAGTGTTTTGAACCCGGCTTTTTCCCATTCATCCCATCCGAACACATAAAACAGGGATAGAGTGTGAGGGATCTGATAAACATACATAAAGAGAGAGAGAAGTATAGTTATATTGTCAATTTTATCTTTTGCTGATAAGTATCCGCTGACAGGGGGGAGGGCTCCCACAAATGCACCTACAAAAACAGATATTCCTGAAATTTTTTTCAAAGGTGTGTATAAAAAATCGTATATGAAAAGAGCTAAAAGAGCTGTGAGCAAAGCTTTTTTACCAGCAAAATATAAAAGAGTAAGTCCTGCTATCAGAAAAAGTGAAGTTATAACCGATGCAGATTTTACACTTATTCTACCAGAGGGAATAGGTCTTGATTGTGTTCTTTTCATCAGTTTATCTTGCTCTCTTTCTAAGATTTGATTTAACGCTCCCGATGAGCCAGCTAAAAAAAAAATTCCAGAGAACACAAAAAGGGACTTGAAAGAAAATATCTCTCCCTCTCCAAGCGAGAAGCCCGAAAGCCCACAAATAGCATTTGCAAGAGCTATCTTATACTTTGACAACTCTAATATATCTTTGAGAAAATTTTTTATTCTCACAAGCATTTTATAATTCAGAGAAAAATTAAAGGAATTTTGAAATTTAAATTTATTTTTACATAATTTTGGAGATTATGGGTGTTGGGAAATATGAAGTTCTTCCTGACCTTCTTTACACTTCCGAACATGAATGGGTGAAAATAGAGGGGAAAATTGCTACCTGTGGTATAACAGATTACGCTCAAAAGAGTTTGTCTGATATTGTTTTTGTTGAACTTCCACAGGTCGGAAAGGAAGTCAAAAGTGGAGAAGTGGTCTGCGTTGTTGAATCAGTCAAAGCAGTTTCTGATGTTTTCTCCCCTGTTTCAGGCAAAATAATAGATGTAAATAAAAAACTTGAATCAGAGCCATCTCTGATAAATAAATCACCTTATAAAGAAGGATGGATATTCAAGGTTGAGATTGAAGAAAAAGAGAATGGTTTTAAGCTTCTTTCGGCAGAAGAGTATCAAAAACTTCTTGAAGAAATAGAGCAGGGCAGATAAAGCTTTATTTGGTCTATGAGCGATGCGAACAAGAACAAATTTGAAATTTCAGGAAAAGAGCAGGTTAAGGTAGCAGTCATTCCATCTGCTGGATTTGGCACAAGAGTTCTCCCTGCATCAAAGGCAATATCAAAAGAACTCTTTCCGGTATTTGATAGACCATCTATTCATTATACTGTTCTTGAGTGTGTAAAATCTGGGATAAAAAAAGTGATTCTTGTTCTATCGCGTAGGAAGATGGATATTTTGAGGTATTTTGAAAGAGATGAAGAGCTTGAAAAATTTTTGAGCGAAAAAGGGAAACTGCATCTTCTTTCATCACTTGAGGTTTTCAAAAATATAGAGATAGATTATGTTATTCAGGAGGAGCAAAAGGGATTGGGAGACGCCATACTTTGTGCGAAAGATAAAGTCAGAGGAGAAAATTTTGCTGTTCTTCTTCCAGATGATATATTTTTCTCTTACGATGGTAAGCCAGCTATTTTGCACCTTATAGATAAGTTTTTAGAGAGAAGACCAAAGGTTGGAGTTGTTCTTCTCCAGCGTGTGAAAAAAAAAGATGTAGAAAAATACGGGATTATATCTTTTTCAAAGAGAGTTGGGAACGTGGTTATCATAAGCGGGGTGGTAGAGAAACCAAGTGTTGAATCTGCTCCGTCTAATTTCGCCGTGGTTGGGAGATATGTATTTTCTCCTGAAATCTTCAAGTATATTGAGATGGAAGAGCATGACGAGAGAGGGGAAATTCAGCTTGCTGGTGCGATAGGTAAAGCTTCTTGTAGCGAGTTTTCTGGTGATTCTGTTCTCGGAGTTATAGTTCGTGGGAAATGGCTTGATATAGGTTCGCCAGAAGGATATGTGAAGGCAAACCTTTTTGTGATGAAAAATAAACATAAGGTTTTAGAAAAGTTATGAAATTACGTATTATTTATTTTCTCTTTTAACAGCATATTATTTTTCTCTTTTTCTAAAATTATTTTCTGTAATTACTATTTGAATTTAACTTTATTTTTATTCAGAACAAAGTGTTGAGCTGGCAGTTTTTTGATGATTTATAAGG
>Ga0105162_1000129_pt1 | contig 50128 bp, 46 predicted proteins | sample JNZ201metaG_FD_81532 | JGI IMG/M metagenome (GOLD analysis project Ga0105162, IMG submission 81532) | Hot spring microbial communities from Jinze hot spring, China to study Microbial Dark Matter (Phase II) - JNZ 20120812A | ecosystem: Environmental > Aquatic > Thermal springs > Hot (42-90C) >...
ACCTCTCCTAAGGAATTCGTAACCTCCCTGCCTCTTATTAATACCGGCAATTAAGTAGCTTAACGACCTCTCAAGGTCTAACCCATCTTCGCAGACCTTAAGCCTTTCAATTCTATTTTGTAGATTCTACTCCATCCTACCATGTCGCCTTAAGCTCAGCTCTTATGACTTTCAATTCTATTTTGTAGATTCCAGGCGTACATGTTGAAGTACGCAACCACGATCCCGCTTGAGTCTTTCAATTCTATTTTGTAGATTCTGTATTATTGTTTTCTATGTGTAGATTCGTGTTTGTCATTATTGTTTTTGTTTTTCTTGTTTATAAGTTTTTTGTTTGTATGGGTTTGTTATTTGTTCTTTCTTGCTGATGTTTTTAATGCTTTATTACTTAAATTATCTTAAATCCTAAGGAATTCTTAGGAATTTTCTAATTACTTTCTTCAGATTTTCTAAGTATAGAATGTTATTTTCTATTAATTGATATCTTGCAATGACCCTACAACACGTTTCCCAAGAAGTACTTAGGAATTTTATGCTTAGTTGTTTATATTTTTCTTTTTAGTGATGTCTTAGTGAGGTGGTTGTGTATTAGTAGGTATGTTTATGTGTCGTGGGGTGAGGCTGTAGGGATGTCTTATAGGTTGGCGGGGGTTGTTGTTGGGAGTGGTTACGTGCCTGATGTGTTGGTGGCTGTTTCTAGGGGTGGTTTGGTTCCAGCACGTATTGTTAGTGATGTTGTTGGTGTTGACGATGTTTATAGTATTAAGGCTAGTTTGTGGGGTGTTGGTGGTAAGGTGTTTGATGATGTTTTACTTCACCGTGTTGAACTACCTGTTGGTGGTAGGAAGGTGTTAGTAGTTGATGATGTTGTTGATAGTGGTTCGACCTTAACTAAGGTGGTGGAGTATGTTAAGTTATTTAAGCCTGCTGATGTAAGGACTGCAGTAATTCACGTAAAGCCTACATCTAAGTACCTGCCTGATTACTACGTAAGTAAGTTGGATGTGTGGGTATGGGTCATATATCCCTGGACCCTCCATGAGGTCATATACTCAACACTATATAAGCAGTATGGATGTAGGCTCATATCATTTGACGCAGAGTCAATAATTAATGAGTTTAAGAAGCTTACAGAACTCACGGTTAGTGAGGTAACTCCAGAGTCGTTAAATGCTGCAAAGCAGCGGTACTTAAGTAAACTATGCAGTAATTAGTAAGTTATTTAGGTACTCCCGCAGAAGTCTTTTAAGGGTTAGCACAGTGGATGATGAATCAGTAATTAAGAGTATAGTCGGATATGACGTAGATGTAAGTAGGTTAAGTAGGGTGAAGGAAGTCTCAAGTGAGTCACCACACGGCATCTACGTATACGATAGGAGTAGGGATGAGTGGGTACTAACCTCAACTAACGGCAATGCGTTCAAACCAGTTGTAGATGGCTACTACATCATATACTTTGACAACGCTAAATGCCATGCCTGCAGATCCTTCGATAGCGATTGGTTCCCCTACATCCGCAGTATAGCTAAGAAGTTAGACAGGCATTACTTCCTAGTAGTACTCTGCGAGTGGTTCTCGAGGAAGTGCGCCTCAGAAGCTGCTAGTAAGACGTTTAAGGAATATGAAGTACATGCATCACCTACGACCTACTTAATATACTTGAAAAATGGTGGAATAGTCTACAAAGAGAAATATGAGGGCAGGTTAAACAGCGTAGAACTAGTTAAAGTAGTTGAAGGGTTTGCCACAAGGGCTGAGAAGTTTATGAGGGGGGAGAAGGTAGAACTACCAAAGGCAGGGGAAGAAGTCGATATAACTGAACTAATTAAGAAGTTAATCGAGGCCTTAAATGAGGCTAACAAATCAGGAAAGCACCGATTATGAGGGATGACCGCACACCACAACTAACTCTCACCAAAGTACGTACCCCTATAAGGCTTTACACTCTTCTCACTCATCCTCATATACACTAACTGAGCGATCTGCGCATTCCTCCTTATCCTAACCCCAAACTCATTAAACACTACCAACAACCCATACCCCCTACCCTCATACCCCGGGTCCCACACACCAGTAAATAAACAAACACCAGATCTAATTAACGAAGACCTAGGAATAGCTAAGGCTAGAGAATCCTCAGGCACTCTAACATATTCGTTATATCGGACTACGTAGTAACCCCTTAACAACTCGTAAAAACCCTCACTACCGCATTCCAACTTCTGATAACTAGGTACGGACTTCCCATTAACGTCTATGACACCCCCTGAAGTCGTGACGAATACCTCACCTAATGTAAGTTTAATACCACTACAGTCTAAAGACTCTACAGGATAGCCAAGCCTTACTAAATGTTGGGGTGGGATGATCAACACAACCACCGAATATATGTTGAACTCACCTTTTATTTTAAGAGTAGTTCCTTAAAACTACCGAGTAGTTCCTCCAACCGTTCTGCTGAGTACCTATTATAGAACTTCCACATAAGAATTAAGCGGAGGTGAGAAAGTGGGTAAGGTAGGACTCAAACTACCGATAATTGCAGCGATTTCAATAGCTATAGTAGCATTAAGCATGGCAACCATAGTAACGTACGCCAAGCCTAACAACGGTCTAGGATACGTAGCACTCATAGGCGCTGAAGAAGTCAGTAAGGGGTGGGGGCTAGGACTTCAGAAAATGCTTAAATATCAACGCATACTCCCACCAGGCATAGGTCTAGGGCTGAGCGTGAAGTCACCCTTCGAGCTAAGCGAGGAGTTTAAGAATAAGGTCTTGAAAATATTAGAAGCAAATGAAACCACGAAGAACTTACTGGATCAGGGGTATAATATCACAGTAATCAGACCTATAATAAAGTTAGTAGTACAGGGGGACGGCAGTATAATGCTGAAGGTCGCTGAGGTTCGAGTAGACCTATATAAGGAAGGTGAGGGAGTGGTCCACGTAATCGTAGACTACTACAAGGGTGAGGTAATCAACATACTGTACGGGCTTAAAATACGTGAATGTAAGTGCGTAACCACAACTAGCTAATGAAGAACAACACAAAACCGCTAACTCAAACTAAGTTCTTTTTCCCCTAAAACAGTCTTAAAGACCGGAACGTATAAGGAACCCCTCACATCTAGTTCCTTAACGTATTCTTTAAATACTACTTTAACATGTTAAACCTAAGGTATTACTATGAGTGAGGAAAACCACGTAGTACTTAAAGATGTTTGGAAGGTCTATAAGACAGGTAAGGTTGAATGGCCAGCCCTAAGAGGTGTTAACTTAAGTGTTAGGCGGAAGACCCTAACAATGGTTATAGGACCTTCAGGTAGTGGTAAGTCAACACTTCTAAACATTATAGGAGGTCTTGACAAACCTACTAGCGGCTCAGTATTCGTTAATAACGTAGATATAAGTAAGCTTAACGGTAGGAAATTAGCTGACTACAGAAATAATCATGTAGGATTTGTCTTCCAGAGTTATAACTTACTCAACTACCTAACAGTTTTTGAGAACGTAGAACTACCGCTAATTATTAAAGGAGTACCACATAGGGAGCGTAAGGAGTTAGTACTTAAGATGTTAGATATGCTGGGACTTAAAGGGATGGAGTTTAAAAGACCTTTAGAGCTTAGTGGTGGTGAGCAGCAGAGGGTGGCGATAGCTAGGGCTCTAGTCAACGCACCAAACCTAATACTAGCTGACGAACCTACAGGTAATTTAGACTCTAAGAACGCTCAAATAGTTGTTGAAGTCTTTAAAAACTTAGTCGTCGAGCATGGTAAGACAGTACTCATGGTAACACATAACGTTGAGCTAACTAGATACGCAGATGTGATTGTTAAGATGAGGGATGGAAACGTTGTTGAGGTGGTTGGTGATTGATTAACTCTAAGCTAATTACATCAGCACTAGTAGTACTACTAGCACTTCAGATTGCCTACTCAGCAGACCTTCACGCGCAAAGCGAGAGGTTTGAAGTCCTCTCAGTCGTATGGGGTTCCTACACAGCCCCAGCTGAGGTTGGACCAGGTGATATAGGTACTTTAACAGTAGTTCTAAGGACTAAGAATTCAGTACAATCACCAACGTTAACAGCATATCTAGAACTTCCTAAGGGGTTTACATCACTTGAAGGTGGGTCTACGGCCATGACCTACCTCAGATACGGTGGGTCTTCAATACCTGCGGGTGCTATACTAGAACTCCAATTTAAAGTTAGGGTTGGAGATAGCGTTGCACTAGGTTACCACACAGCTAAGCTAGTCTTAGAGTATGTAGTTGAGGTCCTCTACTACAGCAGGACTTACAGTGAGGAGACCTACATAAGAATACCCCTAAGCGGTAGGCCTAGCATAAGTCTCTACAACTACACTACCTCAACATACCCTGGACAACAGATAGTAAACCTCAGTATAATCAATAACGGTACTACTACAGCGAATAACGTAGTATTAGAACTATCCACACAGCCCTCACTCTATTCCAACATATCTAAAGTTGAGGTGGGGAGTCTAACCCCGAGTACCGTGCTATCAATACCGGTCGAGGTCTTCATACCACCATCAATGGTGAACTCCACTATAATGATTACGTCCTACCTAAGCTACTACGGACCTCTAGGGGTGCTATATACAAATACGTTTAGAAACGTAATCTATGTGAACCAGTATGAAAAACCAGTATTAGATGCATCTATAGACTTAAACGAGTTGTTAAGTGGTTCCTCATTAACTACTAACTTAGTGTTAGCTAACTACGGTGGTTTGGCTAGGAACATAACAGTCAGACTATCAACTCAACAACCATTACAACTATGTAGTACCTCACTATACTTATTCGACACATTAAAACCCAGGTCGGAGGTGTCAATACCAGTAAAGTTATGCTCGATACCAATATCAACTCATTCAATTTCAACACTAACTGTACTAGTAGACTACTACGATGAGTACGGGGCCAGTAGTTCTAAATCGTTTAACATACCAGTAGTTTTAAGACCGATCCGCGACCCATTACTTACCTTCGACCTAATCAGTAAGGAACTACCTAGCGGTGTTGAAACACAATTAACAGTTAGCCTAACCAATATCGGCAATACATACATAAAGAACGTAAGTATTCAACCAATACTCCCTCAAAACATCCTACTACTCACACCACCCCAACTAAGAGTTGAAGCCCTCGCACCAACTAATACTACGTATGCGGTATTCGTAATTAAAACTCCGTACGTAGACTCACTAACCTATAGTAGGGTGAGTTTTCAAGTAAGTTATAGTGACATCTCAGGCAACTACTTCAGCACTAATTACGACTTCACCATAGCTATTAAGCCGCAGGAAGCATATAGGGCATTAAATCTTAGTTTAGAGCCTAGGAGATTTAATGCGTTATCCACAGGCTCTCTAATACTTACATTAACAAGTTATGAGGATGTAAATAACTTAGTGATTTCAATATCAAGTGATGGAACACCCCTAATGCTAAGTGGTGGTAAGGACATCGTAGTAAGTAGATTAGGGGTTAATGAGAAGTACGTTATTGAAGTCCCATACGTAGTAGCTAATAAACCCGGTACATACATGCTGACAGCTAGCGTTAAGTATCTAGACTTTACTGGCGTTTCGAGAACGGCTACATACACGTATACCTTTGAGGTAGTGCCAGTTAGAATGTTATTGGATATTACTTTAACACCTTCAAGCATTCAATCAGGCAGTACTAATACGTTATTAATTAGTGTTAAAAACTCTGGGGACAGCTTAATTAAAGACCTAACACTATATGTTAATCCTCAGGGAACCACGCTCACCATAATCAACACGTCAAAGCACTTCATCGGTGATATAAGGCCTGGGGAGAGTAAGGATGTAAGAATTAGCTTAAGAGCTAGCTACGTCTCAACATATACTACGGCCATACTCTCAATATCAGTAACTTACTACGACGTACTTAATCAGGTCTACAGCGAATCGTACCCTACAGCAATACTAGTAGAACCTAAAGCACCTGTAAGTGCTTTAGAGGTAGTTTTAAGCACTGCTGAATTATATATAGCTACGACTAATAACGTCACTATGAGGTTGAGGAATTTAGGTAGTGAGGTTTTAGAGGGTGTGAGCTATAAGATAACGACTGGTTCCGGGTTAAATATAATTGGTGGTAACGATGGCTACATCCCATTATTAAGACCTAACGAGTCGGTAATCCTATACCTACCTATATACGTGCCATTAACGAATCTCTACACATCGAACTTAGTAGTAAGCCTTACATATGTGGATAAGTCTTTAGGAACTCTAAGGAGTGAGGATAGGGTCTTCACATTACTCCTTAGGGGGAAGGCTGATTTAAGAGTTATTGACTACGTAGTAATGCCTACCACAGTAAGTGTTGGTCAGACATTTTCAGTATCGTTAACGTTAATTAATGTAGGGGTGACGCCTGCGTACTCAACGTTCGTTAGTCCGCTCCTAACCGGATTGCCAGTCAGAAGTCTTACTGAGGAGAGGACTATCTACCTAGGTAATATAGATGTTGGTTCAACTACAGCTACTACGATAACCCTACAATTAATGAATACTTCAGAACGTATGATTCGACTACCAATACTCATCTCATACTTAGATAATTTGAGAACACCGCATAACATAACCACGGAGTTGATTATAAGAGTTGGTGCTCCAGCAAATATGACTCAGACCGTGCCGCCTGTCGCATCAGCCAGAAGTGGTGGCATACCCTACACCACCATGCTAATGATTATGGTCGCTATAGTAGTAGCAGGAGTAATTATCTGGTGGAAGTTTATGAGGAGGTAGGTGATGAACCCTTACGACATCGGGAGACTGGCTTGGAAGCAACTCACGCAGAGGAGGTTAAGAACTGTACTAACAGTACTAGCAGTTGCTGTTGGAGTTATGGTCATAATAGCGTTATCATCTCATACTCAAGGACTATATGTTAGCTTCATAGCAAACTTCGAGAGATTAGGACCTTCTACAATACTGGTCACTTCAACCGGTACTAGATTGCTAAATGATGTTGACCTATATAGAATTGCTGAAATACCTAATGTCGCTACCGTCATACCTATGAGAAGTTTGAGTGGGAGTATCGAAGGCTTGAATATTAGGGTCTCAGTTATTGGTGTTAGGTCTTACGAGCTTAAGGAACTATTAGGAGGGAGTGTAGACTTAATTGAAGGTAGTTTGTTCCCGGACTCACCAATACCTGCAGCAGTCATCGGTTATAACGTAGCCTACGACCAATCAACAGGTAGGAAATTAGTAGATGTAGGTCAGGTAATCGTTGTGAGGTTAGGTAATAGGATGTTAGTCTTAAACGTATTAGGCATACTTAACTACTATGGTACCTCAATGCTGATCTCATCACCAGACGACAGTATATACATACCCTTAGATTTCTTCGTAAGGTTTAGTGGGAGTCAAGGATACTCAGCAGTCATGGTTAAGGCATCAGACGTAAGCGTAGTTAGCGAGGTAGCAGATAGCATTAGGTTACTACTAGGTACTAGGGCTAGAATAATGACTGTACAATCAGTTATAAATACCTTCACCACAATTTTAAATCAGATAAACTTCCTACTAGTAAGTATAGCTAGTACGTCATTCATAGCAGCTGGCTTAGGTACTTTCAACATAATGATGATCTCAGTCCTTGAAAGAGTCAGGGAGATAGGGGTGATAAAGGCTTTAGGTATGAAGGATTCTGACGTATTACTCCTCTACCTAACTCAGGGAATGTTAATAGGAATTATAGGTGGGTTTATAGGGCTTGGATTAGGGGTCTTACTATCCCACGCACTCACATACGTATTCTCTGTGAACATAGGACCAGGGGCTGGCGGAGGTCCTGGAAATCCAACAGCTTCAGCTCTCGCTAATTACACACCGGTAATAAGTCATTACTATGCGTTCATAGCGTTATCACTCTCAATATCTACCACAGCAATAGCCTCTATATATCCGTCTTGGAGGGCGGCGAGGCTAAACCCTGTCGAAGCAATTAGATATGAGTAGTACTTTATTTTCTATTTTCGTAAGATTATCTCAGTTAATTCCATTAAGTCGTCAACTATGTAATCAGGCTTAACGTTTAATTGAGTGGTACTCCCATACCTCTTAACATATACGGAGGTAGCACCTATTTCCTTAGCCGGTATTATATCGAATTCCGTATCACCTACGATTAACGCCTCCCTAGGCTCAGTTTTAATACGTCTTAACGCTTCGAGGTAGAGGTCTGGGTCAGGCTTACTCTTCACTACCTCCTCACCAGCGACTAAGACGTCGAAGTAGTTTATTATGTTAAAGAACTCTAACATTGTTAGAAGTAAGGGGATGGATGTAGACGTTGCTACGGATAGCTTAATCCCGTGGTGTTTTAAGATTTTAAGGACATCGTAGACTTCAGGGAAGACTGTTATCTTACCATCTCTAAGCAGGTTTAAGAATACCCTATCTTTGAATAGTCTTATCCTCTTATAATCTTTAACTGCTTCCCTACCAAGAACTCTCTCCGTTATTAAATCCCCTCTAGCACCGATGTTCCTACGCACTACCTCTAAGGGTACTTCACCATAACCAGCTAACCTATACGCATTAACCCATGCAATAGCATGTGCTTCATTACTGTCTACTAGGGTACCGTCTAAGTCGAATACTACTGCCTTAACAACCATTTGAAACCCTACATGATGTCTTTAGAGACTTTCTTAACTTCAAACTGCTTCAAGGACCTTGCAATCATCTCCATAACCTTACCCTCAACCTGCTCCGCCATAGAGTCGAAAATCCTTATATCTACTTCATAGTTTAAGTACTTGCTAAGGAGGATTAGTAAATGCTTAGCTGCCCTATAGTCGAACTCATCCACCTGGACAATAGGTTCCCACGTCTCAGATAGTAGTACTACTGCTGGTAGGTCGTAATACGATGCCCAACCAACTATAGCGCCGTTAACCCCTGAAACAACACCACTCTTCAAGAGTTGCGCATCTAGCTTTAAGAACTCATTAATCAGTCCTAAGTCATTACCCGTTACGTAAACACCCCTCTTAATACCAACGTTATTGACTACGTATGCTGCCGTAGCTATCACCTTACTTAAACCATTCCTGTGTAGGAATTCTAATACACGATCGCAGAACTCGTTTTGAGCCTCAGGCGTTGCGGGCTGTGCATTAGCGGTTAATACCAAGCCTAGAGGGGTATCGTAGAGGACGGCTTTAAAGAGGGATGCTATACCATTACTAACACTTACCTGTGGAGGGTAGCTGTACATGTAGAATTCAGCAACTAATCTAGACTGCGTAGATACTATGACGTGGTTGGCTACAGTGTAAGCCACACCACCCATGCCTGGAAGACCGACAATTAGTGTCCTACCACTTGCTTCAAACTTACTTACCTGCTTAACTTTAATCAGTTCCCCCACCTAAAACATCACACATTATACAACTTAAAAATCTGAGGGATGGATCGGAAGTCGTACCTACCTTAAAGGATACTAAAATTTAATTTGCACCTTAGAAATTATTTAGGGTTACTTATGATTAGTAGGGATGAAGCACTTAAACTACTGAGTAGGTACGTACTCAACGAGAAGAACTTAAAGCACTGCATATCTGTTGAGGCTATCATGAGGTTTTTAGCCCGCAGATTAGGTGAGGATGAGGAATTATGGGGTATTACAGGCTTACTCCACGATATAGATTATGAGTTAGTTGGTAAGGACTTAAGTAGGCATGGCTTACTCGCAGTTGAGATCTTAAAAGACTTACTACCGTCTGAGGTTTTAGAAGCTATAGCATCGCATAATGAGCTCACAGGACGTACCTCTGAATTAAGACTTGCATACGCTCTTAAAGCTGCAGACCAGATAGCTGGTTTAATAATCGCTACAGCACTCGTCATGCCAAATAAGAAATTAGATGAAGTACGTGTTGAGTCATTACTCAAGAAGTTTAAGCAGAAGGACTTTGCGAAAGGGGTTGACCGGAGTAGGATACTCCTATGCGAGAGGGTGGGGTTAAGCCTAGAGGAATTCGCCTCCATCTCCTTAGAGGCACTGAAAAGCATTCATAAGGAATTAGGATTCTAACACAGCAAGAGAATTAACACGATGTACTTCGTAGTGAGTAGTTCCTTTCTCCACTCTAAGCTATCCACATGGATTTAAGACTGCTATCATAGACTAAGTCACCTCTTCCTATTTTTCGTAAATTTATAATATTTGACGTCCATGCATCACATCCATCTTATATATACCAAGATGTGGAGCTTCCCTACAGCTATGAGCCCAGCGAAGGGGAAGCTACGGGTTGGGGATCACCTTGAACGGGTGAAAACCGATGACGTAGATACCGATGAAATCCAATTATCATGAAACCCAAACCCCCTACTAAAGCCTTATATGCTGTTTAAAATCCTCTAATGTCTGTGAGTCCTGTCCTGCATATGTGGTGGTTTCAGACCTCTGAAACCTGCTGGTGGTAGGGCTTGAAGGCATTACCTAGAGAGGTGATTCCAACCTTTCCAATAGACCTTATAGGACGTATTGTCGTGGAGGTATAAAGTAATCTCTGGGTGTAAGTCCTTAATACTTTTTAAGACTTCTTCTTCATCATCGTGATACTCAATTATTTGGTAGCCATCTTTCAATGCTTTCTCTATAAGTTCTAATTTGAGGATTTTTGATGGTCTGTAGTCGGAAGGGCCCCTCATATAAGTTCTCGCAGGCTTTATACCATAGAAGGTCATTAGCTGGTTTAACGTAATGTTGTAGAGCTTTATAGGTCTTCCAGTTATTATTATTAACCCATATTTCGAAATCTTAGATTTAATCAACTCAACTATTACTTCCTTAGGTCTGTCTAAGTGGGTTAGGTCTTCGTTAAAGAACGCATCCCAGAAATCCACACCAGTTTTAGATAATTCCTCTGCTACTCTAAACCTCTCACTTACATCTAGTAAGACGCCATCAACATCGAACGCGACGTAGTACATCCTTACTTACATAGCTAATTAAGCTTAAATACCTTAGCTCGTTATATCTTTAGGGTGATTCATTGAGTAAGGATAGAATTATAGGTATTGGTATGATGGTGGTTTCTGTTGCGGTCATACTGGTCTACGGTTGGTTAGTATTCTTAAGTGATTTAGCAATCTTAATCCTTAAGCTAACGGGCTTTATAGCAATAGCAGCAGTATTCGGTATTTTAGCGTGGATCGGATATACACTAGCAACTACCCCCCCTCCCAAGCCTATAGAGGAGATTGAGAAGGAAATTGAGGATGAACTTAAGAAGTTAGAAAGTGAGGCGCAAAAACCGACTGCAGAGGGAGGTAAAACAACCTAACATTGTATGCTACCTTTTTAAGCTGACTACTACGTGGTTAAACTTCATGACGAGTATATCATTATACCCCTGTTAGTAAAGTGTTTTAGGAGCTTACGTCTTCGAGATTACTACCTCAGCATAGCCTAACTCCTCTTTAACCTCAGAGATTCTATATCCATACCTATCAACAAGTACTTCAATCACTTTAAGCGGTATGTCCTCCATATTAAGTCTAATTAGAGCCTTAGGTTCCTTCAACTCTTTCAAGAAGTTGTTGAGTAAAATTACTGGGTGGCTCGTACACCCCGGCTCTCTATACCTAATATCAATGATCTTAACTTTAGACACCTCCTACGTATTTCAAGTGGTTTCTATTTTTAAGGATTAAATACTTAAAACGTATTCCTGAGGCGTCATTACGTACTACTTAAAGGGATGTATTCACTATGTATCTTTATGTAATCATATCCGGTGTGTAAACTACTTTCTTAGCGATTAAGTTTTTCACCTCGTCGTAGGTATAGCCTAACTCTTCAAGTACTGCGATAGTATGCTCTCCTAGTCGAGGTGGTGGCTCATATCTACCGACTTTAATATCACCTCTTAAGAATTTAATAGGGCTTGATATTACTTTTATAGTACCTAGTACTTCGTGGCGTACCTCCTTAACCATCTCCCTCGCCATGGTGTGCGGGTCGTTTAAGGCTTGACTAACCTTATTCACAGGAGCTGCAGGTATTCCAGCACTCCTCAACTTCGTAATCCAGTAGTTAACATCTTCTTTAGCGAATACCTCTTCAAGTAGCTTGCTTAGCTCTTCCCTATGCCTAACTCTTTCATAATTCGTTGAGAACTTCGGATTATCTATCAGCTCAGGCATACCTATACACAAGCAGAAGTCTTTCCAGATGCTATCATTGCCTACTGCAACTATGAAGTAACCATCTCTCGCCTTAAATGCCTGGTAAGGTACTATGTTCGGATGCGCGCTCCCCATCCGCTGTGGGTCCTTACCAAGTGCGAAGTAGTAGCCAGCTTGATGTGTTAGTATGGATATAGAGCTATCTAATAGTGAGAGGTCTATATGGGTTCCAATACCTAGACGGAGTGCTGATAAAATAGCTATTACTGCATACATACCTGTAATGATATCAGCTATAGGTACCCCAAACTTAACTGGAGGTCTATCAGGCTCTCCCGTCAAATCCATTAAACCACTCATAGCTAGTGCTATTAAATCATATCCGGGTAAGTCTTTATACGGACCGTACTGCCCGTAGCCAGATATAGAGCAGTAAATAATTTTAGGATTGATGTGGGAAAGCGTGTCGTAATCTATCTTAAGCCTTGCAGTCACACCAGGCCTAAAGGACTCTACGAAGACATGTGAAGTACTGACCAACTTATAGAGTATCTCCCTCCCCTCATCACTCTTCAAATCAATTACAACGCTCTTCTTCCCCCTATTAACTGATGCGAAATAAGCGCTATACTTATCTGCGTAGAATGGAGGCCCCCAGTCCCGGGCATGATCACCTGAAGGGGGTTCAACCTTAACTACATCCGCCCCCAAATCAGCTAAAACCATAGTAGCGAAGGGACCGGCCATAGCTGAGGTAAGGTCAACAACTCTAATACCTTCTAATGGATAATTACTTGAAGCCATACAGATCCGTCCTATTTAACAACGTCTGGAGTAATAACTTTATTAAAGAAAGATTTAAATGTCTAAGTTATTCAGCCCATCTTAGGGGTTTGGGGCGGTGGAGAGCGAGGGTAAGAGGTCCTCAAAGCTTGTAAAACTTGTTAAGACTGTAGTGAGGTCGAATAAGATAATCTACTTAGAGGATGGTAGTAGGTGGTTATTAGTTGCTAGTGGAGAGCTAAGAAGTAATGTTAAACTACTGGTGAGGATTGCCGCAGTATTATGTGGGGTGCTATTAATGGCGTTATCAGCACGTACCTCAATAGTAACTCCATTTACTGAAGTGCCATTCACCTTCCAGACCCTTGTGCTGACTATGATAATCCTACTGCTTGGGAAGGATGCGTGGAAGACTGTGTCAACCTATTTAATACTGGGTTTTGCAGGACTCCCCATGTTCGCATATGGAGGAGGGCTTCAATACGTGGCAAGTCCTACCACAGGGTACTTGATGGGGTTCTTAGTTGCAAGCCTCCTAGGACGTCTCGTAGGTAAGGGTAAGAACCTATTTAAATGGATGTTAATATCCATTACAGCTATGGCTGTTGTCTACATATTCGGCTGGCTATGGCTATCAATATACTATGCAGTCATAACTGGGTTTAACAACGTATTCAACTCCATGTATGTCGCATTTCTTCGTGGTGTTATACCGTTCGTAGTATGGGATCTTATGAAGGCATTAATAGCGTCTTTACTATCCTATGAGTTATACGGGTTTAGAGGTAAGTTAAAAGCTTTGAAGTCATTATTAAGTAGTTTCTCAAGGTAGTCTTACTTGATGGCTAAGTTATTAAGTGAGTTAGCCTCTGTTAAGGACGTCATAGCAGGTTCTGAGGAGGAATTATTCGTAGTTAATAAGTTAAGAAGTTACTTAGAGGAGATGGGCATACACTCAAACCTAAACCCAGTTGATGTTCTGTCTTGGAGGGACTTAGAGTGCGAGATAAGTGGTTTTCACTGCATATGTTTACCACCAATCCGTAGCTACGAGGTCCACGGACTTCTGACAAACGACTTAAGTAATTGTGGAGGTAAGGTCTTAATAACGAGTACTACTAACTTCCCCGACAACGTGTGGGTGCTTTACAACTTAGCTGTTGAGACTGGTGCGGAAGCAGTGGTTTTCTACGACGAATATCCGGGGAGGTATAGGAGGATAGTAGTTACTGGTGTGTGGAGTTATTCGTTGGGTAGGGGTGATTACCCACCGATCCCAGCAGTCCATATGAGATATGAGGACGGTATTAAGCTAATGAAGTTAGTAGGTTCTTACGTAGATTTAAGGTGCAGGACTGAAGTCAGATTAGGTACCGGGTATAATGTAGAGGCATTTATAGGCGGTCGTAGGGAGAGTGAGGTATTAGTTTCAGCACACCATGATAGATGGCTAACCGGGTTTAGGGATAATTTAATAGGTACTTACACTCTAATGAAGATTGCTGAGAGAGCTACTAGGTCCAACCTCAAACACACTTTAAGATTAGTGAGCTTTACTGCTGAAGAATTCGGTAATCCAACTCTAAGTCCTTGGTATTGGTCATATGGGTCAAGAGAGTACGCTAGGAAATCCGACTTAAGTAACGTCGAATTCGTAGTTAATCTAGACACAGCGTGTAAAGAGCCTGTAAGGATTAACGCCACAGGGCCTGAAATAGGTAAGTACTTCGTGAAGTACTCCCCGATTAATTATGTGTATGAGGGGTTTGACCACGCATATACTGATGGATTAACCTTCAGCTCTATGGGGATTCCAACAGTAACCCTTCAAAACTTAAGGGATATAGATGAGGTATATCATACAGACCTAGACACATGGTATGATGCAGAACTAATTACTGATAGCTTAGCAGATTGGATTATTAACAGTATTAATGACTTCGAGCTCGAAAAACTTGAATTCCAGGAATATCGTCGAGTGCTTGAGAACTCCCTAGGGGAGGAGTTCAAGTGGTTTATTGATAAGGTTAAGGGAGTAGTAAGTGTCGATAAGTTAAGTAGGATTTTCAGGGAGGTCTCTAAAGAGCTTGTAAAGCCTGTTCTCATAGGTAGCTATAAAGATTTAAATAAAGACTTAACTACTTTACTAGCACCTCATGCATTCGTAATTAACAACTTAAGGAAGGGTATTAGGACTGAAGATGTGGTGTTAGTGCTTGATAATGAAGTACTACGCTGTCCGGCAGGAGGATGTGATGAGGTCATAGAGAAGTACACCAACTACGTTAACAGTATATTACATAGGATAATATCTCATTTGGGTTGTTAGATATAATAACTTCGCACTCTGGAATTTATGGAGTGGGGTGGATCTATGAAGGTCTACATGAAGGAAGTAATCCTAAGCACTAAGAAGAGAATGGAGGTCATCAAGATAACTGAACATGTTAACCAGGCTGTCAAGGAGTCAGGAATTAGTGATGGGGTCGTAATTGTACACGCACCCCACGCTACAGTAGCCATACTGATCAATGAATTCGAGCCACGACTGACTGAAGACTACGTAGAGTGGGTGAGGAAGTATGTACCAGTAGGAGTTGGTTGGAAGCATGATGAAATAGATGATAACGCATACGCCCATATAGCATCAGCCATTATAGGACCCAGTAGGATAATCCCATTAAGTAGAGGGCGCTTACTCCTCGGCACCTGGCAGGATATTATGTTGTTAGAGCTAGACGGCCCTAGAAGTATGAGGAGAATAGTAATTCAGGTAATGGGTAATTAATTTAACCTTAACCACAGTTTAACTGCTTAGCAATTTAACAACTTCCCTAATATATGCGATACCTTGATCGAAGGTCTGCAACCCCCTCTCAGTAACTCTATATCTAACACCGTCAGTAGTTCTTACAGACTCGATTAATCCTTCCCTAGCCATCTTATATACCACTGCATATACTGTAATGGTAGCAGGCTTTACATCAAAGCGTTTAGCTAGCTCTTTTTTAATATCATAAGCTCTTAACTCACCAGCATCTTTCAACACCTTAATGATGTAAAGCCATAAGTTCTCAACAGTTATCTTCCTCTTCAACCTCTCGTAAGCTTTAGGAACACTCACTTCACACCCTATTTTAACACCGGCTTAATAGTTAATATTTATAACAGTAAATATTTATATCTGTAAATATGTAAGATAGATCAGGTGGGTTTAATGATTAGGGTTGGCATCGTAGGTGTTGGCAATATAGCTTCGATGTTCATACAATCACTACATTACTATAAAACTACTGGAAGTAGTAAGGGGTTAATACATTCAAGGATAGGTAGGTATGGCGTCAGTGATATAGAGGTTGTCTACGCCATAGACATATCGAAGAATAAGGTAGGGAAGTGTATAACTGAGGCCATCTTCCAGCCACCTAATCAAGTTCCCAAGTTAGTGGATTTAAACCCCTCTAACGTTACTGTAAGGATGGGTAGGGTGTTAGACGGTGTTGCTGAGCATATGATTGAGGATTTCCAACCATCAGACCTCCCAGAACCAAGTGCTGAGGAATTGGCGAGGGATTTAGAAGAACACGGCGTGGACGTACTAGTAAACCTACTCCCCGTAGGGAGTTCAAAAGCTACGAGATTCTATGCCGATGTAGCCGCTATGGCCGGCGTTTCATTTGTTAACTGCATTCCTGAATTCATAGCTAGTGATGAGAATTATAGCAGATTATACGAGTCACATAGGGCCGCACTCCTAGGCGACGATATTAAAGGGCAGTTAGGAGCTACCATAGTTCATAGGGCCTTAGCTAGGCTAATATCGATGAGGGGTGGTGAGGTCGTAGAGTCGTATCAATTAAACGTAGGTGGTAATACTGACTTCAAAAACATGTTAGAGCAGTCGAGACTACATAGTAAAAAGTTAAGTAAGAGTTTAGCAGTAGCTTCAACACAGCCAGACCCGTATGAAGCGCTTAATAAAGTCTTCGCAGGTCCTAACGGCTTCATACCCTTCTTAGGGAATACTAAAGTTTCCTATATTTACATCAAAGCATTAGGTTTCATGGGACTTCCAGTAACGTTAGATGTTAAGCTAGTAGTTGATGATAAGGCTATGGCTTCTGCAATACTAGTTGATGTTGTGAGGTTGGCTAAGGTCTTAAAGGAGTTAGGCATCTACGGCGCACCTCCTTGGGCCTCGGCACCTTATTTCAAACACCCACCTAATTTAGTGAAGTCTGATGAGGAGGCCTTAGAAGAACTGTACCTAAGGTTAGAGGAGTACGGAGTTGAAGTAGTACCGAAGTACACTTTTTAAACATTACTCTTTAGTAAGGGATCGCTCAACACTTTCAGTACTTAAGCATTAGTGACTCATACTTCCTTAGATGTTCTACTGCTTCGGAGACGTCCATGAATAATTCATCAACTCTGGCTACATCTACTTCAGAGACCTTACTAGACCCTCTAACCTTGGCGTTCTCCGCTGCTATACTTAATAGTTGTGATGCGTATCTAAGGCTCCTCCTACTTCCGATCTCAGTTAACTTAGCTAGGGCAGCCTCATCTAACTCTATTCCCTCCTCCATAGATCGTATTCTCAGTATTTCTCTAATGCTTTCAGGGTCGTAGACTTCAGTACCTATTATTACTGCTCTATCAACTAGGTCTGCAGGAAAGCCTAGAGGTGCTTCAACATCGGTACCTCTGATCTTAGCAAAACCCCTATTAGTTGCAAGTATAATTATAGGGGATAACTCACTCTCAATCGCCTTACCGAGGAACGCGAAGCACTCTATATCTAACATGTGGGCATCATCTATGAAGAGAACTCCTGGGTATAGGCGGGCTTTACCGCTGTCAATTAATTCCTTAACCTGCCTATCTACTTCAGCTATAACTTCAGGTCCTAATTCCTTAGTCTCAACACCTCCGAAGAATAGTGAGAGTAAGCTCCCAGACTTCCTCCTAGCAACCATTCTATCTAAGTCGGAAAGCGTTAAGTAGTAGACAAATTCCTTCTGCTTCTTCACCTTACCACTCGGCCTTTGAGTCCTAAACCTACTACCGACTTCATAGTACCTCCGCCCATACTCACTTTCCTCGCTAATCCCTAGTACTGAAACCCTACCTGTCTCAGCATCTATTTGAATCACATACCCCTCCCTAACTCCCTGCTGGATAAGTTGCTCAGCAATATCATCACCGACCTCTAAAGTCCTCTCATCGTCCTTAGTCTTCAACGTAATTGAAGCTCTTTCAATAACCCTCATATATGGATTATATGGGTGAGGTCCTGAAGTTACGTTAAACTTAACTACCTCACCTTCATACACCTCCCTCATCTCATGTATCTCAATACCTATTGCCTTCCTCATAGCTGCTAGTAAAACCTCGGTCTTCTTAACCTCAGCACTATATACCTCTGCAGCACTCATAGCTATGAACGGTACGTTCATACCCAACTCCCTGGCAATGGCTACAGCTATAGCTGTCTTACCGGTTCCTGGAGGGCCGGCGATGATTATTAACCTACCAGCCCACTTACCCTCCTTAATCATCCTTACTAGTAATCCAGCCGCCTCTCTAGCTCTTTCCTGCCCAACCATGCCATCCTTAACCTTTACAGCCCTGAAGTTCTCATCTAACCCTAAACCCTTTATATGCGTATGTAGGCCGACGCGTTTTAGCTTAACACTGCTTTCAGGAGGTAATTCACGTATGGACTCACTCATTTAAATCACCCAATTAACTTATAATTAGTTTGGAATTTTTAGGGTTTAACGTAGCTAGTTTCTCAAGCTTATGTATATTTCAGCTCGTGGGTCTTCAAACTCGAACTTAAATGATACTACGTTATTGTAGTCGCTTAGGTCTATAACGTTTCTACCAAAGCTAATATCCACTACGTCTGTATCGTGAAGCGTTGGAGGGAGGCCTAAATCATATTCGTAGATCCTTAGGGAGTTATCCCTACTAGCCTTAACGTGCATTACAGCCCGTCTGTAATTATTGATAGGTATCCCACCCCAAGCATTACTACCAACTATACTGCCGGAGACCTTAATAGTATGGGGCATCTCACAGGACCTTAAGACGTTATCCATAGCTATGGATATGAGGTCCCTCTCACCTATGTCGTAAGGGGTAGCGTCCTCAGCCCCTAAATTAGCCATAGTGTTACAACCAAGTAGTAGTTCCGTACCTACATGCTCTACAGACGTTATACGTGCGCCGAAGGAACCGATGATCCTGACCGTAGGCGGTGTTATGTAGAGTAGGTTTGAAGTAGTTGGGACATAATTAATACTCCTGGATATACTCCTCAACTCATTACTGCGGGGTTTTAGAATACCATGAGTGTACGCGTTGAAGGGTATTACTATACCGCCACCAACTACTACGTGGTTAGTCCTAAGCGGCCCGTAATCCTTCCTACAGAAATCGTAAAGCCTTATGAAGTGTAAGCCCTCACTACCTTCTGAAGGGTCTAACACTATGACACCACCCCTCACAAATATGAAGAGCCTGCCATAAGCAGTAGCTATAGAACCAACCTGTAGCGGTCTTAAGACACCTTCACCATCAACTGAAATGTCCTTCAGATCCTCAGAAAGCCCTACATACTCCCACTTACCCCTAATTAAGTCAAGACATTGAATACCGTAAATTCCGTTCAACCCTACTGAGATATCGAAACATGCCTTATCCCCTAATATAGCCCCCTTCATACTGGGTTTATCGCTTAACACCTCCATCTTACTACCCCTTAAGTCAAGGCTGAAAACACCTAAAGACCTACTCCCATCGGCTCTAGAAACAAGTAATCTAATATTTACTGGGTCGAAAATTAGTGAAGAAACCTCACCAACCCACTCACTTTCTAATCCAGCTGACTCCTTCCAAAGTAGGTCTACCCGACCCTCACGGATGTCATATGAATGTATATGGGAGTATTTATTGGTGAAGTCTATACTCCCATAATTATTAACTACTTTAAACCTGGCAGGACTGTTCACCCAACCACCGAAGAATATCTTATCGTCAACAGCCTCAACGGCGTTGTATGTGTCGCCACCAGATCTAGGCTCAGGTCCTATTAGATCATATCTATACACGTTAAACTTACCGTCTGCGAAGAAGTATGCCTCAGCCTCAAAGGAAAGGGTGAAGTAGAGAGTATTCATATGGTATTTTAAGCCGAAGATTCCGCCGGAACCCCATTCAGGTGCTGCCTTAGGTCTAAATCTGTAGATAGGTAGGTTCAAAGCCGACACACTCTAAAGAGTCCTATAGTATGAGTACAGCTCAGCTTTTTCATAGCAACTCATCAACATCCCCCATAAGTTATCCTTCCTGAACTTACTATCAACCCACCTTATAGCGTTCGACCTTAAGTCTAACTTACCATACCTTACTATTAAATCCTTAACCCAATACGTCCTAATACTATCTACCAGTTCGTAACGATTACTATCAACTACCTCAGTAGTATAAGTAATTGATTCTAAGACCTCAGCCACAGTTCTTACATCATCTAAGGAAACTACAGTCCCACCCCCATTAACATCGTACTTGATGTCTAATACGGTCTCAGGTAGTCCACCAACATTAGAAACTACTACGGGAGTGCCTAAAGCCTGCGCCTCTATTGAAACTATGCCGAATGGTTCATATCTAGAGAGCGCTGCATAAACGTTAGCCGAGTAAACTATTAATTTAAGTGTAATCTCATCAATACTAGACAGTAGTAGTAGGGCTCTCCCCCACCTTTCCCTCACCAACTTTATAACGTTCTCTTCAAAGTCCTTATCACCTATCCTTATACCGGCTATGAGTATGCCTACCCGCCCATCAATGTAGTCTAAAGTCCTAACCAGTATGTCGAAGCCCTTCTGCCAGGTCAGCCTTCCAGAACTCACTATTAAGAACTCAATATCGTTCAGACTGCCCAACTTGATTAACTCATTGTTATTTGAGATATAATCAATGATGTACCTCCTAACAACACTCCTTGAATCACTTCCAACACGCTCTTTGACGTAGTGCTTCACTGAGTTAACATCCCAGTCAGTAACGTTATGTATGACGCATGTCTTCGGTTCTAACCACCTTCCAAACCTGCCTAACACCTCATTTAAGTAGCCATAGCTATTACTAGTTAGTACGTCGGACTCCAAGGCTATGAAGTGATCTACATTACCATTAACAGAGTCCCATACATGCTGCGTATTTAAGGTCTCATGCTTGTAGCCAACCCAAACCTTATGTGGTGTGTTAGGTATCCCACACCACTCGTCTGAAGCATAATGCCAGGGGAATGAAGGTGATGAAAGTAGATGTATGGAATGTATGTAGGGTATCTTAATCCTCCTCATTTCTAAGTATATCTTAAGTAAGGAACCGGCAAGACCTGAAGCCCAATCATTAGAATGTATTAGATCTGGTACCTCATTAGAGTATTCAACCCAATGTTTTAACGCCCTACTAAATAGGCATACCTTCTCGGGGAGGTTGCTATAGACCTCCCACGAATCTAAAAATCTCCCGGTGTCGTAGTCCAGACCTTTAAATACGATTAACCTAGCATTATGATACGATCCTTCCTCAGCCCCTATGTTATAGGGGTAGAGATTACCATCTAGCCCCCGTCTAAACCCCCTAACTGAGAAGTAATCCAAGTTACGTAAGTTAAACCTACTTCTAAACTCCCAGGAGAGATGCCTACCATGTGATGGTATGAAAACCGTAACTCTTAATCCTCTCTCCACTAAGGTTTTAACAAATAAGCTAACAGCCTTTCCTAGACCCCCAACCCTAGCAAAGCCATCAAGCTCGAATGTGAGGATCCAGATATTCCTAATTGCTGAGGAAGTTTTAGCCGACTCCACCACCTCCACAATTGATTATAACAGCAATAATATACGTTATAATCATGATTTACCACCTACAAAATCCTGAGGGCATATTGTGGTTAGCTCTAGATGCTTTAATATTTATAAGTTATTAGAGCAAGTATTATATGGGATTCTAGACATTAGGGATTTAACCCCATCTAAGGCTGTAATACCGATAGGGGGATTGGGAACTAGGCTTTACCCCCTAACTGTGGATACTTCTAAAGCTATGGTTAGATTCTTAAATAGGCCCCTAATAGACTTCATTGTAATGAAGTTGGCTAAGCAGGGTGTTAGAGAGTTTTATTTAGGGGTTAGCGGATACTTTAACTATGTGGGGTTATTTGACCATTTAGGTAGTGGTGAGAGGTTTTCCTATAAGTTAGGTCTGCATGGAGATGAGATAAGGATTAGATATCAACCAAATATAGAGTCTAGAGGTAATGCGGAATCCGTTAAGTTAATCATGGATTACTACGATCTTAGGGAGGACTTAATAGTTGTTCAGGGAGATACGTTATTCGATATTACTTTAAGTGATGTATGGCGTTATCATAGGGAGAGGGGGGCTTATATGACGATAGTGTTGAAGGACTTAGAAGATGTTTCAAAGCTTAAGCATTACGGAGTCGCCGATATTGATGGTAATGGTCGGATACGTAGGTTTGTTGAGAAGCCAGCCACCCCCTCTCAGGCTCCTTCAAGGCTTATTAACACAGGGATTTACATAGTGTCATCTGAGTTTAGGGAGTTCTTCAATAGTGGTGTTGGTAGGAAGTTATACGAGGCTGGGGAGTTAGACTTCGGTAAGCATGTCATACCTAAACTTATAGAATGCGGTTATGAGGTATATGGGTACGTCTTCAAGGGACTATGGTTTGATATAGGTAATCCCGACTCTTATAAGGAGTCAGTACACTATATGCTTAAAGCATTAAATGATGAGGAGTTGGAAGTTGATTTCTCATATAATGGAATTAAGTTTATGGGTAAAACCGCGTTATCAAGAAAACTTCAAAAATCTATAGTTGAGAGGCTTCAGAGAGGTGAGTTAATTATCGAAGGAGACGTACTGTTAGGTAGGCATATATTCCTAGGTAGCGGTGTCAAGATATTGAATTCAGTCATAGATCACTATACAGTAATAAATGATGAGTCGGTTATTGAGAACTCAATAATCATGGATAGATGCTTCCTAGGTGGTAGGACCTTAATATCTAATAGCATTATAGGGAGGCATGTAAGGATAGGGAGTAACGTGATTATTAAGAATAGCGTTATAGGCAATAACGTATTGATAGGTAATAATGTAGTAATAATTAACTCTAAGATATGGCCGCAAAAGTTTATATCTGCTTCTCAGGATATTAGGGATACTATAATATCATGAGTGGAGTGGGGCTTTAATGGTTAAATACGTGCTCATGTTATTTGAAGTACATCAGCCGCGTAGATTGAGGGACGGTCTTACAAGTGGTTTAATTAAGAACAACTTTACTGGTGGAGCTCTCCGGAACATACTCTTTGACGAAAAACGTGATGAAGAAATTCTTAAGAAGGTAAGTAATAACTGCTACGTACCAGCTACTAAGCTACTCATTGAGTGTTTAAGGGGGTTTAAAGATGATATAAAGGTAAACTTTAGTTTTTCAGGCATAGTTCTCGAGCAGTTCATGACATACTTGCCGGAGGTTATTGAATTGTTTAAGGAGTTAATTAGGTTGGAGTTAGCTGAAGTTGTTGTTGAACCCTACTACCATAGCTTAGCATCAGTATATGAAGACCATAGGGAATTCATAACCCAGGTAAACGATCAGAGGTATTTAATTAAGGAGGTATTTGAAGTATATCCTAAAGTATTTGTTAATACTGAGATGATTTACAATAACCTTATTGCTAGTACTGTTAGTGATTTAGGGTTTAAGGCTGTGATTACTGAAGGTGTTGATAGGATTTTAAATAATAGAAGCCCTAATTACGTATACTCCGCAAGTGGTTGTAGTATTAAAATCTTCTTAAGGAATTATAGGTTGAGTGATGATGTAGCCTTTAGGTTTAGTAATAGGTCCTGGGATCAGTATCCATTATTTGCTGATAAATACGTTGACTGGATCGTTAAATCGCCGGGTGATTTAGTTGTTATAGCTATGGATTACGAGACCTTCGGAGAGCATCATAGCGCTGAGTCAGGTATATTCGAATTCCTAAGGCACTTCATCAGCTACTTAAGTAAGAACGGTATTAAGTGTTTGACAGCCTCTGAAGCAACTGAGATCTTCAGTGCTGTTGATGTATATGACGTACCAGTGAGTAATACTATCAGCTGGGCTGATGCGGAGAAGGACTTAAGTGCTTGGTTAGGCGATGCGGAGCAGGTAGCAGTTTTCAACAGGCATAAATCGTTGTGGGGGTTAATTAACGAATTAGACATAGACCTACTGAAGATTTGGAGGTATTTAGGAACAAGCGATCATTACTACTATATATCATCTAAGGGCGGGTCAAGTGGTGAGGTCCATAGATACTTCTCCCCACACGGATCTAGGACCAATGCTTACTGCCTCTTAAATGCAGCCTTAACACTTCTTGAACTAGGGATTTTAGGATTAATTAAATAGTAGGTAGTTTAATGAGTTGCGGGTAATACTCTCTCAGAACCCTAATCATTGATACCCTGGGTATGAAGGACCTCATAGCTGATAATGACACTCTATAATATGCTTCAGGATCCGATTTAATTAACCTGATAACATCTAATAGTACCTTCTTAAATTCTTGGTACTCCGCCTCATTTATCTGATCTGCTTCAGGACCTACATAATTTAGAGGTTCTCTAATATCATTACCGAAGAGCCACCCATTAACCCCGTGTACGACTAGTTCTAACACACCGCCGTCTCTGGAACTTATTGTCGGTACGGAATTGACTGCTGCTTTCATATAGCTAGTCCCGCAGGCCTCCCAACCTGAGAACGGTGTAAATAAGAGTACATCAACACCTGATAGTAATTTCTTAGCTATGTCTACAGTATATTCGGGTATGTAGATAACGTTATCCATCTCTCTATGCATTCTCATAAATTCCTTCATGATTTCAAGTCCCCAACCATCGTGGGGATGAGCCTTACCAGCTAGTACGAATACTACTTTTTCATCCTTTAATTCTCTAATAAGTCTGATAATAAACCACGGCCTCTTATACGCTACTATTCTCCTACCCCATAGGGCTAAGACCTTCCCTTCAAGTGAGATGTCCTTAAAATTCCTTAAGAAATCTTCTAACTCATCCCTCACTTTACGCTTAAATATTGGTAGGGTATCCAGGGTTAGTTTATGTGATTCGTAGATTTCCCTTAGCTTCGGATGCATCCACCTCTCAATATTAATGCCATTAGTTATATATGAGAGCTTATCACTAAAGTGCGGGAAGATCCTCAGTAATACGTCAAGATGTTTGGCTGATACAGCGAAAGCTTGCGATGAAGCAGCTAGTCCTATATCAGTTAATACGACTTCAGGACTTATTAAGTTATAGCCGTATTCGCTACGGATCATATCTCTCGGAAAGCTTGGATGCCCCCAAATCCCAGCTGTATGTATTACAAGCCTATACTTACCTGGGATCTTAAGAATTAATGGTAGGAAGGCAGTATAGGCTTCCTGCAAATCTATAAACGATATATTATATATCGGTATGTTCTCCCTAATATACTCTGCCACAGCTTTAGCAAACATAGTATACTTATAGAACTTATCTTCTAAACTTCCCTCAATGTAAAGTCTATCAACTAGTTGGGAAGCCCATGAGGGGGATATAGGTTTAAAGAATACTGCTCTAGCACTTCCATACTCATAAATAAGCGGTTCGATCTCAACATCCTCATTTCTTAGCTTAATCTTAAACCTATCCAAGGGTTTCAAAGCCTTCACAAAGTCTTCAGGCTGCGGTTGCGGTTTAGCTATAGGCTTACACTCGCTATCGAAGTCGTAGCTCACATAGCCATTAGTATAATATAGGGAGAAGACAGTATATCTTAAGCCGAGGGCTGAAGCGGCATAGAATTTATCTCCTTCAAGCACACCTAACCCACCGGCGTACGTATGCCCTATATCTAATGCTAAGTCTGGAGTAACGCTAATTACATTATATTCCTCACCTACTAATGGGTCGAGTATTTCTATTGGGTAGGTCATTTAAAGTAATACCTCACCAAGCTTTACTATACTATAACTACTTACTATATAACGTTTTCTACTTATTCACTTTTATGATATAAATTTATAAGAGTTATTCTTAATAGGTTGCGAGACGTCGCTAGATTAATTAACTCTATCAATACTCAGGTTATGGGGTAGTTATTGGTTTTAGATATTGTTAAGCTGATTTACGAGTTGAATAAGGAGGAACGTGAGAGGCATGTCAGGGAGCCTAACGTTTACTGGGTTACCGACCTAGTCAGGTGTTCACTTAAAAGGGATTACGAGATTAAATACCCAGAATTAAGTTTGAGAGAGGTCTTCATCCCCTTCTACATCTCCGGTAGCTTAATTCACAGGGGCTTGCAGGAAATCCTTAAGGAAAGATTCAAAGACTCCGTTAAGACCGAAGTTGAGTATTTCAAAGAGTTATCACTACACGACGGCAGTAGGGTAGTGGTTAAAGGTAGGGCAGACGTCATAGTATCTAGTGATGAGGGTAATGTTGGTGTAGAGATTAAGACCTCGAGGTCTGATATAAACATTCCACATGAACAGCATTTAGAGCAGGTTATGATTTATAATTGGCTGATGGATTTAAAATACTCCTTACTTGTTTACATTACACCTGAGAGGGTCGCCCAGTATACGGTATTTGAAAGATTTTCAGAGTCTGAAATAATTGATAGGATTGTAAGTACCGTCTTCCCAAGATATGTTTGGGAATGTAATTACTGTGTGTATTCAGTATTATGCCCTTATAAGAAGTCTACCACCTCTAAGTAAGGTTATGCGGCATCGATTATAGATGACTCTACTGCGAAGCCATATAAGTCTTAAGGTAATGATATATGCTGTATATACGTGAGTGCTCTAAAGAATGTACTAACATATTAAGCGAGGTAATCGGCGACGTTATGGAGCATTACCACACATGCTACGTTAACTCATGTATGACTCTAGGAATTTGTAGTGGTCTAATAGCGTATTTAAATGATGATATCGCTGGGGTAGGTGTTTACTATAAGGTAGGTACGTCACCGTTAAGGGTTGGGGTAATATACTACATAGCAGTAAGGGTTGGTTATAGAGGTTTAGGAATTGGTAAGTCATTAATAGCATCTGTAGAGGAGCTTATGCTATTAAACGACGTTGATGTCTATTTAGCGACTACTAGGTCAGGTAATAAAGCTGTTAGGAAGATCCTCAGTGAGTTAGGTTATTCTGAGATACGATTAGATCTGTTAGGAAGGCTTTCAGAAATAGTTAAAAAATTAACATGTGGTTATGATGATGACTTACTCTACGTGAAATTTAAGGACATGCCTCAAGAGTTGATGACACCGCACGTGCTGGCTTTCCTAGCCGACCCGCATAATCTAGAATTGATTAATAGGCTATGGCGTTCTATATGTTATGATGTGTGGCTGAGTTGTAGGTAGGGTCCTAGGATTTTAATTTAAATACCTAATTAATATGTTGCAAAGCGAGGTTAGTTAGATATGGAGGAGGAAGTACTATCAATATTAACGTATCTGGTATCAATTCCCTCAGTAAATGATCCTGTGAGAGGGATTAAACCATCAGCAGATACTGCTAAGTACATCTACGATTTCTTAACGCAACATGGTATAGACGCATCTATTATCGAGTCCAACGGCTACTACAGTATTATGGGGTCCGTCGGTGTTGGTAAGCCCTACATAATGCTCTTAGCGCACTATGATGTCGTACCAGTTGAAGGACAGGACTGGAGTTACGACCCATTTAAGCTGAACATAGTTGGTGATAGAGCGTATGGTAGGGGGGCATTAGATGATAAATCTAATGTTGCGGCATTTATGGTCGTATTAAAGGAGCTCAGTAGATTAGATCTTAATCGGAGGGTCTTATTTGCTTTCACCGGTGATGAGGAAGTCGGCGGTGAGAACGGTGCTCAATTAATAGCTGAGAAGTTAGTTAGTTCGAACTCCTTACCCAGATACTTAATAAATGGTGATGGGGCGAACCACACGGTAATATGTAGGAGGAGGAAGAGCTTCGAAGTCATCTTAAGGATTCCTAAGAAGTTAGTTGTTGTTAGAGGTGTGAAGGGGTTTAAGACATTCTTAGCTAATTATCCGGTAAGCCAGCATGCTCATGCAGCATACTTTATCGCGGGAGTTGATACACACCCACTCCTATGTGCTTCAGTATTTACTAGGGAATCCGATATTTACATCACCCAGTTAAGCGGTAATTTCGTAAAATCTAACGTAGTACCTCAATACGTAAGTCTAGAATACGTAACGCCTAACCACTCAGGTAGTGAATATAGTGTAGATATGGGCTTAACAGACTTAATTAAGAGCGTACTAATACTTTCTAGGGTACCTATCAACGTTAAAGCGTTCAGCGAGTACGGAGTATCTATAACTCCTAACATGTACTTCTTTGACGGTAAGCACAACCTAGTCTTAGATGTTAGGGCCATGTCATCAAAGGATGTTATTGAAGAATCATTTAAGGCAGTCTTAAATGAGACCTCATTAGATGCTGAGCTATTAGTTAGAAGCGATGTAGGAGGTTATATGAATACATGCAAGGATAGCGTGCTTGTAAAAACGTTTGAGGAAGTACTCGCCAACCTCAACCTCAGTTATAGGGTAGGTGAAGGTGCTGGAGCTAGCGACTCACGATACTTTGTTGTGCATGGTGTTAACGCAGTTGATTTCGGACCTCTAGGTGGTGGTATGCATGGTAGTAACGAATACGTAGACGTTAGTTCTTTGAAGATCTTACCTAAAATTTATTTAGAGGTTATTAAAAAATTGCTGATGGTTGAAGAGAAATTCTAACCCTCCTTTTTCTCTTTCTTCTTCTCCTTACTCCGACTACATTTCGGCATATTAGACCCGTTAACTAATACGAAAGTGTGAATATAAGATTAACCTAACTTACCAATAAGGTAGAGAAATACTTCAACTTATTTAGGAGGTATTACCGTTAAGTCCTTATGTATGATAGAGTTCCAGCGGCTTTAACTGCTTCAACTATTTTAGCTATCTCAGTAGCTCTTTTAATCTTACTCACCTCAACCTCCTCAACAAAGCTTATTGCTTCTGTAGGGCAGGTGCTAGCACATGCTGGAGGTAGGTTCTTCATAAGTCTATGCCTGCATAGATCGCATTTAACGATCACTTTAAATGTTTCGAGGAATTTAGGTATGCCGAAGGGGCATGCAACTACGCACTGCCTACATCCAATACATTTTAAATAGTTTACGAAGACTCCATTATCACTTCTATATAGTGCTTTAGTAGGGCATACTGTAACGCATGGGGCGTTCTCACAGTGTCTACATGTATACGGTACTGAAATTCCAACATCTTCAATAACGTAAACATCTATGTGGTTTATTCCTTCATGCTCTCTCTCACAAGCAACTTCACATGCCTTACATGCGATGCAACTTTTAGGATCTATGTAGAGTATCTTAGCCATACTCTCACCCAAGCTTTACTATCTTACATGCGCAGACCTTAGTTTCTGGTGTCATAGCCTCTGGGTCTAAGGCATCATTAGTTAATTTATTAACACCCCAATGCCAGGGCACTGAGATGACCCCTCTCATAACGCCTTGGTCTAAGCGGACCTTAACGACGTACTCACCTCTACGCGTAACCAATTTTACAACTTCATTATCCTTTACTCCGTATGTATTCGCTGTTGATGGATTTACTAAGGCTTCGGCCTCAGGCCATCTCTTACTCAACGAGTTGGACTTCCCAGTCATGGTGTTTGTATGGAAGACACCTACAACCCTATGAGTCGTTAGTATTAGCGGGTATTCCTCATCAGGTACTTCAGCAGGTGGCTGATGCTCTACTGGTATTACGGTAAACTTACCGGTAGGAGTTCTAAATCTATCTACGTGAAGTAGTCTAGTGCCTTCGTGGTCTTCGGACGGGCAAGGCCATATGATACCCCCAACCCTCTTTTTAAGCCTAGTAGGTGTTATACCTGCGTATGCTGGGATGACTTTATTGATTTCTAGTAGAACGTCTTCAGGGCCTGAGTAGTTGAAGTATCTCTCTAAACCTAACTCCTTAGCTAGGTCTATTATGATGAAGAGGTCCGGTCTAGCATCTCCGGGCGGGTCTAAAGCTTTAAAAGACCACTGCACCCTTCTCTCACTATTTGTGAAGCTTCCCTCCTTCTCAGCCCAGGCAGCAGCCGGAAGTACTATGTCGGCGTATTCAGCAGTCTCAGTTAGGAATATGTCTTGAACTACGAGGAATTCCATATTACTTAAACCTTTAACTACATGTGAGGAGTTCGCCTCACTTATTACTGGGTTCTCACCCATTATGTAGGCAGCCTTCACCCTACCGGCCTCAGCCTCACGGAACACGCAAGGTAATGTTATACCTACGTCCTTAGGTAGGTCTTCAACACCCCATAGGCTAGCGATTCTCTTCCTACCGCCCTCGTCTGTAACCCTAGTATAACCTGGTAAGAACTCAGCTAAAGCACCCATATCACATGAACCTTGGACGTTGTTCTGACCCCTCAGACCTCCAACACATGTTCCAGGCTTCCCATACCAGCCTAGTAAAGCTGCTAAAGTGGCTAGGGCTAATACGTTACGATACCCAACTATGTGTTGAGTTATACCCATCGACCAGAGTAAGGAGCCCTTCCTGCTTGAAGACATCGTATATGCGGCCTGCTTAATTAGAAATGCGGGGGCACCGCTTACGGACTCAGCTAGTTCTGGGGTGTACTTACTGACAACTCCTACTAGCTTATCAAACCCCTCAACTCTCTTCTCAACGAATTCCCTATCATATAAACCCTCCTTAATGATGACGTTCATTATAGCATTAGCGACAACTATGTCAGTCCCAGGAAGTAACTGTATGAAGATGTCGGAATGCCATGCAGTTTTATTCTTAGTAGGTCCTACAACTATTAACTTAGCACCTCTTTTCCTAGCCCTCAGAATATACTGACCCATTAGTATCGGGTATGTCTCAGCCGGGTTAGCTCCCCAAACAACTATCACATCAGAATTAGCGATATCCTCAAAGGTGGATGTGAGCGCACCGACTCCAGTCACCCTTCCCATACCGATTAATGTTGGAGCATGGCATAACCTAGCGCAGTGGTCGACGTTGTTAGTACCTAACAGCCTTGCTAACTTCTGTAGCAGATAGTTCTCTTCATTAAAGCACTTAGCACTTGCTAGAAAAGCTACTGCATTAGGTCCGAAATCTCTAACTATCTCCTTAAGCCTAGTAGCTACCTCCCTAATAGCATCTTTCCAACTAATCTCTACGAAACCATTCTCAGTTTTCTTAAGAGGTTTCCTCAACCTATGAGGCGAGTTAATAAACGATAAATCATTAGGTTTAGGGCATAAATGCCCCCTATTAACTGGGTGTTCGTAATTGTATTCCACGCTTACATACCTTCCATTTGAGGATTTAATCAGCAGCCCACATCCAACGCCACAATAAGGGCAAACAACTGGTGTAAGCCTTTCAGACACTTAAACACCTCTTTAAAATTCATATAAATAGGTTATTAAGCATTAAGGATTGTGGAGCTACGCGCATACATTGCTAATAGCTACTTTATAGTTAGAGGCAATAGTGTTAGTAACTCTTCTATAAGTGCGTTGCGTTCCAACCCAACCTCACTCACCACACGGTCTAAGGAATCTGCAGTTAAACTCAAGCCTTTAGACTTAACAATATTTCGTAACACTTCAGCATATTCCCAAGGGAATATGATCCACGCATTTGTTTCAGCCACGTAGAAGTCCGGTATTACTATGGTAGTTGGTTTTACGTAGATCGAGGCTGTCTTAATCTCCTTAGGCCCGTACAGCTGTAGTAGTTCGATAGTTATCTGTAACGTCTTACCACTATCTGCTACGTCATCGACTATTAGGACTTTCTTCTCACTTATATCAGCGGTAAGTGGATGTGTTATTACAGGCCTTTCATAACGTTCGCCAACTCCCTTATAGAACTTAACCCCTACCGCCTCTACAGAGTTTACCCCTAGGTAATCACTTAGCAATCTAGCAACAATCCACCCCCCTCTGAGGATGCCGACTAAGATGTCTGGAATGCTTCGTGCTTCAATTATCTTACGTGCTAGTCTTAATGTTAGCAATGTTATGTCGTTCCATGACGTAGGTAAGAACCTATTAGACATCTTACCACACCTACATAATTCTTAAAATAACTTTAATTCTTAAATCAGTAAGTGCTAGATGAGTTAACTTTATATACGGATAAGTCTACCATCTTGAGGGATATTACGCCAGTAACTGTAGTTGTTGGCGGATTTTTCGGAGATGAGGGTAAGGGAAAGGTGGTTTCGTACTTAGGCCTAAAGGATAGGCCATCTGCAGCTGTTCGGACTGGGAGCATTAACGCCGGACATACGGTAAGTTTTAACGGGAGGGTTTGGAAGTTAAGAGTAGTTCCGTCAGCCTTCTTATGGAGGTCCTGCAGGCTCTACGTACCTGCAGGAGCCCTAATAAGCATTCAAACGTTTTTAAGTGAGGTTAGGGAGACTGAATGTAATGGTAGGATATTCGTAGACTTTAACACTGGTGTGATTACGGAAGAACACGTGGCTAGGGAGAATGCTGATGAGTTAATGAAATCTATAGGTAGTACTAGACAGGGAGTAGGTGCTGCAGGTTCTGATAGAGTTATGAGGAGACTTAAATTAGCTAAAGATTATGATGTCCTAAGGGATTATTTAAGGGATGTAGCCTTAGAGGTTAACGACTACGTAGACCGTGGTGAGAGCGTATTAATTGAAGGGACTCAGGGATTTTACCTTAGCTTGTACTTTGGCACGTACCCCTACGTAACTAGTAGGGATACGTCAGCATCTGGCGTGTTGAGTGAGGTGGGTTTAGGGCCTAAGAAGGTTGATGACGTATTAGTAGTTTTCAAGTCGTACGTGACTAGAGTAGGTGAAGGTCCACTACCCAACGAATTGAGCCCTACCGACGTAGAGAAGTTAGGATTTTCTGAGAGGGCCTCCGTCACAGGTAGGATTAGGAGGGCAGCACCTTTTAATTTAGAATTAGCTAGGAAGGCTGTTATTATAAATTCAGCAACTCAGATAGCATTAACTAAAATTGATGCGTTATTTAAAGATGCTTACAACGTTAGGGAGTGGGGTAAATTACCCCCTAATGCTAGGGCTTGGATAGACGATGTTGAAAACGTTCTTAAGGTGCCTATAACTCTAATAGGAACTGGTGAGGATGTTATGGCGATAGTTGACCGTAGGCAGGATGTGTTCGGATCTTTAAAGAGGTGATGATATGTGAAGTACGATGTAGTTATAGTGGGAGGTGGGCCTGCAGGTCTATTCGCTGCTTATGAGATCGTAGTGAAGGGTGGTAAGGGATTGAACATAGCGTTAATTGAGAAGGGGCCTAGAGCAACTATGAGGAAGTGCCCCCTAATACATACGGGAAAATGCATGTTCTGCAAGCCTTGCTTAGTTCTAAGCGGTATTGGAGGTGCTGGAGCTTTAAGTAGTTTTCTCATCAATCTAAGGCCTGACATAGGTGGTGAACTTCACGAATTAGTAGGTAGTTGGGAGGAAGCATACGAACTAATTAAATATGTTGATAGTATTGTGGTTAACTTTAGCGATGCAACAAAACTCTACCTACCCAATACTGAAATGGTTGAAGTATTGGAGAAGAGGTCTATAAAGGCTGGAGCTACCTTCATATCAATTCCTCAGAGGCATATAGGGAGTGAGAAAGCTATAACTGTCCTAGAAAACTTTACTAAATTCCTTGAGGGGAACGGTGTTAGGATAATAACCAATACTGAGGTTATTGATATACGTAGTGAGGGTCGTGGATTCGTAGTTAAGTCGAGTAGTGGTGAGGTTAGCTGTGACTACCTCATATTAGCTACTGGTAGGTCTGGAGCTGACTGGTTTTCAGGGATTACGAAGAAGTTGGGGGTCGCAGTAATTCCAGGACCGCTCGACGTCGGGGTTAGAGTTGAGGTCCAATCAGTAGTTATGGATGAGGTTACAAGGGTTGTTAGAGATCCTAAGATAATTATGTATACTAAGGCGTTTGACGATAAGGTAAGGACTTTCTGTACGAATCCCGGGGGATTCGTAATTAAGGAAGTATACGATGACGGCACCGTAGGAGTTAATGGTGAGTCATACAATAGTAAAAGTAGTGGTAATACAAACTTCGCATTACTATCTACTATTAGATTAACAAATCCGTTGGAGGATACCGTAGAGTACGGTAAGAGTATAGCCAGACTCTCAACTAAGTTGGGTGGTGGGAAGCCGCTGATACAGAGGTTTAGCGACCTTGAAGCCGGTAGGAGGAGTACTTGGGATAGGATAAATAGGAGTTCGATAAGACCGACTCTTAAGGACGTAACGCCTGGCGATATCTCTATGGCATTGCCCTATAGGGTTTTAACGAATATAATTGAAGGACTTCAAAGATTGGATAACATAATACCTGGGGTAGCATCGTCGCAGACTTTAGTCTACGCGCCTGAGATTAAGTACTACAGTGTTAGAGCTGTTGTTAATAAGTACTTAGAAAGTAGTGTTGAGAATTTATTTGTTGCTGGCGATGGTGCGGGACTCTCAAGAGGTATTAACGTAGCTGCAGCTACTGGCGTACTAGCTGGTAGGGGTGTGCTCAAAAAAGTAGGGATTATTTAACTAGGTTAGGATTTCATTTAGCCTACCTTCTTGAATTGCTAGCTTAATCTCCCTAGCAATCCTCCTACCCATACTCATAGGTTCATCCCAATAGAATTGTGAGTAAGGACTTCCCTGGACGTAGAGGTTTGTGCCAGCCACTATCCTCCCTGAAAACTCGAAGATAACTATGCCTCCATCATCCCTAATTATACCCTCCAAGCAGAAGGGACCTACAATACCTGGTGGTAGGTAATTACGGGTGGCTTCGATGAAGTTCATACCGTACCTCATCACTGTTGGTAGTAGGCTCTCCCTAACAACTAGTGGTAAATTACCTACGACGTTGAAGGTTGGGGAAATACTACTTAACACGTCCATCGGAAGTCTACGAAGTCCGTCAACGTTGGATTCGTAACGAATATCAATGCCGAAGAGCTCCAATCTCTTTAGAATGACGCTGTTAAAGTAGTGGAAGTACGCTGGAACACCGATAACGTATTCCTGGATTAAGACTTCGTTTACGTCTTTTATGATGCCCTCCTCTAGCAGTTTATTAATACCAGCTATAACCTCATCACCTCTTCTAGCGATGAAGTATCCCTTACCACCCTTAGCTCCGGGTAGCTTAACAATTACAACACCATCTATATTATCGCCAAACCTGTATGACTTAGGAATTCTTATACCAGCTCTTGATAGCAATTCCATCTTACTATGCTGGTTAGACTCAACAACAAGTAAATCACGTAGCCCGAAAATAGGTATTGGGATCTTCCTAATACGCTCTAAACCCACGTACTCTACTAAACTACCGTGAGGAATTAAAATAGAGTTCAATTCCCTTAACTTAGCTATAACTCTAGGTGAGCAAACATCAAACCAATCATCCACTACAATGAACTCGTCAATTAGATTGCTGAAGAGGTCGTAGAACCACTTCCTACTAGAATCAACTATGCCGACAGTTTTAAATCCCTCACGCTTAGCGCCGTGGAATATCTGTAACGCAGTATGACTACATAAGGTAGTAATACTAACATCATCAACTCGTATATCAGTATTCTTAAACCATTGAGAATTCATTATGCTTTAATACCCCTAGAGTGAGATGTAGCAGAAATTTTAAGTCTTTAACAAATTATTTACATAAAAGTGCATAATATTTATGATGAGAAGATTTTACATAAAAAAGTTAAAGACATCTTAAAAACAAATGTTAGTTAAACTTATTAACTATTGCATAAGTAAGATAAAGGGCGTATGTATATGATGACTTATGAACTCATTTATGAAGGAAAAACTAAACGTGTTTATGTAAAAAATCAGGACACTCTCCTGCTTGAGTTTAAGGATGTTGTTACTGCCCTAGACGGTGTTAAGAAACTACACGCTCCTGGGAAGGGGGTGTTAAATGCTGCAATAAGCGCGTTCTTCTTTAGGCTTCTTGAAGCTTATGGTGTTAAAACACACTTTATAGATTATGATGGGGTGAACATCCATACTGTTAGGAGGCTTAAAATTATCCCCATAGAGGTAGTGGTCCGTAACTACGCTTATGGAGGTTTAATTAAGAGACTACCTTTATTCAAGCAGTTAGAAAAGCTGAGTAAGCCGCTTATAGAATTTCACTATAAGAGTGATGAGCTTCATGACCCATTAATACTCCCTGAAGATATTCTTAACTCAGGGTTAATGAATGATGAAGAGTTAAATGAGCTAAGGTCCATCACCTATAAAGTCAATGATATCTTAACATATGAGTTAAGTAAGTATGGATTAAGACTAATCGACCTTAAAGTAGAATTTGGTAGGGAATTAAATGGGAAGTCATTAATACTGGCTGATGAGATTAGCGGCGATAGTATTAGAGTCGTAGATGAGGGTGGGAATCATCTAGATAAGGAAGTGTTTAGGAAGGGTGGGAGTGTTGAAGCACTACTCTCAGCATATTCTTCACTAGCCTGTAGATTAGGTATTAACGTTGAGGGACTTAAATGTACGTAGTTGAGGTAGTGATAACTAATAAGAGAATTGCTAGAGATCCTGAAGGGGAAACAATATATAAGGACTTAATTAGCAAGCATGGCTATGATAAAGTAAGGGGGGTCATCTCTGGTAAGTACTTAGAAATTATGGTTGATTCCGAGTCCCCTGATGACGCTCTAAACTACGTTAGAGACCTATGCCGTAAGTTAAGACTCTATAATCCATCCGTCCACGACGTTAGAGTGAGGTTAAATGCCCAAGGTTGCAGTGATTAAGTTTCCCGGAACTAATGCCGATCTAGATGTTGTCTGGGTCTTACGTAATGTGTCGGGACTAGAGGCACGTTCCATATGGTACGCAGACTTCAATGTTAAGGGTTGGGATGCTGTGGTAATTCCAGGCGGTTTCAGTTACGGAGATTGGCTACGGGCTGGGGCAATAGCAGCTAGGAGTGATGTCATTAGTGAGTTAATTAAAGCATTAGATAACGGAACTCCAATACTCGGAATATGTAACGGATTTCAAATACTTACGGAGGCAGGGCTACTGCCAGGTGCGTTACTTCCTAATGAATCGTGTAGATTTATATGTAGGTGGGTTAAGGTCGTATTCACAAATCCTAGGGGACCTTGGTTAAAGCTAGCCTCGGATGGGCTTATAGTTGATATGCCCATAGCTCATGGGGAAGGACGTTACTACGTAGAGAGTACCTCCTATCAGGAAAAGATTAGCAAGCTACCTACTATAAAGTACTATGGCTACAACCCCAACGGTAGCTTATACGACATAGCCGGCATTGGAAGTGAGGACGGCTTAGTTGTTGGTTTAATGCCGCATCCGGAAAGAGCTTCAGAACCTGAGTTAACTCCTAGGAAATTATCATGTGGCGGTAGGGTCATCTGGTTAAGTATAGCTAAGTCATTGAAGGAGGGTTGGTAATTGACGTTAAGTAGCGATGAGTTAAGTGAGATTCGAAGTATCTTAGGTAGAGAGCCGACAGATGCTGAGTTATTAATGTTTGAGGCTCAGTGGAGTGAGCACTGCTCATATAAGAGTAGTAGACACTACTTAAAGTTACTGCCTAGTGAAGGTGTCGATGTGTTAATAGGGCCTGGCAGGGATGCTGCTGCAGTTAGGGTCTTTAGAGACTTCGCTGTAGTGCTTAAGATAGAGAGTCACAACCATCCCTCAGCAGTTGACCCATACAATGGTGCATCCACCGGTGTGGGAGGCGTTGTAAGAGATATATTAACCCTAGGGGCTAAGCCGATAGCACTTTTAGACTTACTCTTCTTCGGTAATCCTAGGGATAAACATGCAAACTGGTTAATTAAAGGTGTTGTTAGAGGTATTAGCGATTATGGTAATAGGATAGGGGTGCCAGTAGTTAGTGGGATGGTGTGGTTTGACGAATCCTACAATAAATACCCACTAGTTAACGTGGCATGCATAGGTATTGTAGAGATTAGTAAGATTATTAACGGGGTACCAGAGGACGGTGACTACATAGTCATTATCGGTAATACTACTGGGAGGGACGGTATATTAGGCAGTAGTTTCGCCTCTAAACCCTTAGACCTTCAAGAAGATAGTAGCTACCTCCCAGCGATCCAGGTAGGGAATCCATTAATAGAGAAATTAATCATTGACTTCTTAGTTGAGGCAGCCGAGCTAAGAATCCTCAAACATGTTAAAGACTTAGGCGGCGGTGGCTTAGCGACAGCTATCGCTGAGCTCACATCTAACTACGGTTTAGGGGCTTATATACTGCTGGAAAGACTCCATACTAGGGAGCCCGACCTCAGACCTGAGGAGATGTTAGTATCTGAAAGTCAGGAAAGAATGTTATTAGTAGTTAGTAGGGAGGACTTCAGAAAGGTCGAAGAACTGCTAAGTAAGTATAACCTTCAGTATAGTGTGGCCGGCTATTTAGATAGGAGTGGATTAATTAAAGTCTACTATAATGGTAAATTAGTAGCGTGTATCCCGGCTGATAAGTTAGCGAGACCGCAGGTCAGGTTTAGAAGTGTTGAAATCCCAGAACACTATATTAAGTTGCATAATAATGATAACTTAGTACTTCCTGAAGTTAAGAACTTAAATGAGGTTATGTTAAAGCTACTGAGCTCGCCTAACATCGCTTCTAAGGAGTGGATTTACAGTCAGTACGACTACGAAGTAGGTGTTAGAACTGTTGTTAAGCCGGGCTTCGGTGATGCAGCAGTTTTAAGACTAATAGATGTTGATGGTAGGGTAGGTATAGCTGTTAAAGGTGATGGAAATCCAAGGTACGTATTCTTAAATCCGTTTAGAGGCGCGGCTAACGCAGTTGCAGAGTGCTATAGAAATCTAATTAGTGTTGGCTCTAAACCGATCGCTATAGTTGACGAGTTAAATGCAGGTAATCCTGAAAAACCAACTCACTACTGGTATTTTACTGAGATGGTTAAGGGTATTTCATGGTGTGCTAGCGAGCTTAAACTACCTGTTGTAGGCGGTAAGGTCAGTTTCTACAATGAGGACCTAAGTCGTGGCGTTATGGTAAAACCTGTAGCAACTATTGTTGGCGTAGGAGTTATTGACGATATTGCTAAGTCGTTGACGTTTGAATTAAAACGCGAGGGGAACTACGTATTAGTTGTAGGTACTACATACCCTGAGTTGGGTGGTAGTGAGTACCTACATAGTTGTCTAGGTTTAGAACTTGGCGAGGTACCGCTACCAAGACCTTCAACCGAAGTATTCAACGGAGAGTACATTAGTAAGTTAGTAGAGCTAGGATATGTCGAAGCAGTACACGATATCGACATAGGTGGTCTCGCAGTAGCTATAGCTGAGATGTGTATTACCGGTATGAATGGCGCGCGGTTAGACCTACGTAGACTTCCTTCTAGGGGATGTAGTAGGGTGGAGGAATTACTATTCTCTGAAACTCAGGCTAGGTACTTAGTCGAAGTTAAAAGAGATGTAGTAGATAGTGTATTGGAGTTAGCAACCCACTACGGGGTTGATGTAGGAATTTTAGGCGAAGTAGGGGGCGACAGCCTCGTCTTAACTTGGGGGAATTCTAAGATAATTAATGTTAGCTTAGATGAGTTGAGGGAGGCTTATATGAATTCCTTGGAATCCTTGATGAGCTGGTGATCTAAGTGTGTGGTATTGCCGCCTTCTACGGACCTAACGCTTCCTTAATCACTTACAAATTATTAATTGAATTACAGCATAGAGGTCAAGAGTCAGCGGGAATTTCAGTGTTCTCCGGCGCTAGGATAAGAACCATAGTTAGGCCTGGCTACGTAGTACCAGCTATAAGTCTGAGGGAGGTTTACGAGTTGAATTCTAACCTAGCTGTAGGTCATGTAAGGTACTCAACAACTGGAGGGTATATGAGTCAATCAGGTGCGCAGCCCGTAGTTGTAGGCGATGGCAGGAAGCAGATCTCCCTAGCTTTTAACGGTAATATAATAAACTACCATGAACTTTCTAAGGAATTTTTAGGTACTGATTCATCAAGCGATTCGGAAGTCCTAGCCAAATTGGTATTTGAATTTACTAAGGAAGTGGGAGACGTAGTTGAAGCCGTTAAAAATGTGAGTACCTTAGTCAAAGGTAGTTATAGCCTCGTTGTGATGACATCTGAACCTAGATTAGTCATAGCTAGAGACCCTCACGGATTTAAACCTCTGGCATACTCAGCCTACGATGACTTCATAGCAGTAGCGTCGGAGACAGCACCTCTTGAGTCATTAGGTATGGACATGTGGGAGGAAGTAGTACCCGGCAGTATAATCTCATATGACGGTAAGTCATTAGAAAAGACCCACATCCCTGTTAGGGTAGAAACGTTTACACCATGTGTATTTGAATATGTTTACTTCTCGCGGCCTGACTCAATATTCAATGGCGTTCAAATCCATGAGGCACGGGTAAGGATGGGTGCCTACCTAGGAAGTTTGGATAGTGAGGAAGTCGATGTAGTAATACCAGTTCCCGATAGTGGTAGAAGTGCTGCCCTAGGTTACAGCATGTCGCGTAAGGTGGTAATTGATGAGGGATTAATGAGGAATAGATATGTTGGTAGGAGTTTTATTATGCCTCCAAGTATGAGGGAGCTTTTCGCAGACATAAAGTACGGTGTAGTTAAGTCTGTAATACGTAGCAAGAAGGTTGCTGTTATAGATGACTCCTTAATCAGGGGTACTACTATGGGGAGGATTGTCAGACTCCTTAGAAGTAGGGGTGCTGAGAGAGTTCATGTTCGAATAGCCAGCCCTCCAGTACGTTACCCATGCTTTATGGGTATAGACTTCCCTACTAAGAGGGAGTTAATAGCATCTAGACTCTGCGATGTTAAATTAATTGCTGAGGTCATCGGAGCCGATAGCCTACTCTACAATACTGTGGAAGGGCTGAGGTGGTCTATTGGAATACCATCACTATGTCTCGCATGTTATACTGGGATATACCCATTTGCAGATATTGACATACCATATCTCGAGAAGACTTTCTCAAGGGGGTGATTGGTGTGGGCGGTATGATCTGTGTTTCATCATTCGACGATTTATGGAATATTAGTAAGTACATATATTATGGACTGCTGACGTTAGTGAATAGAGGGCAGCATACCTACTACGTATCGGTAAGTAATGGCAGAACTTTAAGAAGTATTAAAGGTGATGTAACTTCATTAATGTTTGATAAGGAGTTGCTAAACGAGTTAAGCGGTCATGCAGGTATTGGAGGTGTGTATAATGAGAGTGAGGTACGTAGTACGAGGCATTTAAACTTGACTGATAATGGATATGAGTTATCATTACTAGTTGATGGTTTCATGAACGAATCGTTGGCTGACTTCGGGAAGAATTTAATAAAGCTGGTGAAATCAGGTTATACCTTATTAGAAGCTTTTACTGAAGTTATTAGTAAAGCATGCGGTGTTTACGCGCTCTCCTTAATTACTAATAAGTCTGAATTAATAGTATATAGGTCAGCACCTGGCATGGTCCCACTACATGTAGGTGGCTATGGCTTCGATCAAGTAATAGTGTCTTCGGAGACCGCACCAATAACGATATTAGGTGGAGATCCTAAGAAACCGCTGATGCCGGGGGAATTCCTCTACGTGGATTCTGACATCGTAAAGACTGGCAGGATATTCAACACATATGGGATTAACCATCACTCATGCATGTTTGAGTACGTGTATATGGCTAGGCATGACTCAATAATCGACGGTGTTGAAGTATATGCTGTGAGGAAGTTGCTTGGCAGTATTCTAGGCAGGAGATTTGATAAGGAGGTAGACGTCGTTGTGGGAATTCCGGATACAGCAATACCATATGCCATCGGATTCGCCAATCAACTCAATAAAAATATTGAATTAGGATTCGTATCTACTGGAATTAAGTTCCGTACTGCTGTTAGGGAGGACCCTTTAGAGAGGATGATCGGGATTCAGTTAAAGTTAAACCCTATTAAGTCTGTGTTCAGTGGGTTGAGAGTTGCACTCGTAGACGATAGCTTAGTCAGGGGTTTAACTATTAAGAGCATTATTCAAATCCTTAGGAATAAGTTAGGTGTTAAGGAAGTCCACGTAGTTATCGGAAGTCCTAAACTGGTGAGTGGCTGTCCTTACGGTAAGGTAGTACCACCTAAGGATGAGTTATTAGCAGCTAATTTAAGTGATGAAGTTGCTTTGAAATATGTTGAAGCGGACTCCCTGACATGGCTATCAGTTGAGGAGGTCCTTGAGGTATTTAAAGAATTTAAGGTTAGTTTATGTTCTGGTTGTTTTCTGCAGGGGTGTCTGGTTAGGTGGTGAGATATTGAAGGTAGTAGTAGTTGGTGAGGGGGCTAGAGAGCACGCCATAGCATTAATGATTAGTAGGAGCTCGAGGGAGCCTAAAATATTCTCATTATCCTCCTACGTTAACTTAGGGCTTAAGAGGGTTTCAGAGAGAAGTGGTGGTAGGTTAGTGCTGTGCAATACGGTAAGCCCTGAGAAAGTTGCTGAGAAAGTTGGAGAGATCTCACCGGACTTAATAATCGTAGGACCTGAAGAACCGCAGTTCCACGGTGTTGTAGACTCCTTAATTGACTTAGGTTATGCCGTGTTTGGCGCTACTAAGAGGCTGTCACAGATAGAGAAGAGTAAGGTGTTTATGAGGGAGTTGATGTGGACGTATAAAATCCCCGGAAGGCTCACTTATAAAGCGTTTACAAATGTTGATGAGGCTCTTGAATACGTAAGTAACGTAGGAGATGTAGTGATAAAGCCTGCTAGACAGGCTGGCGGTAAGGGGGTTAAAGTAATAGCTGATGTGCAGGCATATTTAAGGGATATTAGATCTGAAGTTCGTAAAGGGTATGTAAGGAGGCTATCTGATGATATAATGTCTCATTACACCGATATTGACTATAAGGTATTAATTGAGGAAAGGGTTGAGGGAGTTGAATATACGGTTATGACCATTACGGACGGATACTACGTCCTACCCCTTCCTCTAGTTCAAGACCATCCACACGCGTTTGAATTTGACATAGGTCCTGAGACAGGTGGTATGGGAAGCATTCAAGGACCTGGGAAATTATTACCATTTATAAATGAGGACGAATTCCGTAAAAGTGTTGAAATAGTTGAGAAGTCGCTTAAAGCCCTTCAGGATGTTACTAAGGAAAGGTATGTTGGAGCACTCTCAGGGCAGATGATGTTGACATCGCTTTACGGACCTACTCTAATAGAGTTCTACAGTAGGTTCGGGGACCCGGAAATAGCTAACTTAATTCCTACGTTAGATGCAGACTTTCTAGACATTATTGAAGCAGCTGTGTCGAGAAAACTGGCCAGTGTGAAGCTTAAGGTAAGTGATGATACTGTCACTGTAGTGAAGGCTGTATGTCCTAGAGGTTATCCAAATAATAGAAAGGCTGCCAAGGGACATCCAGTAGTAGTTGATGAGTTTAAGATTAGAGGTTACGGGTGTGAAGTACTTTACTCAGGTGTGGAGTTGGTGGGCAATACTATATACACAACAGGTTCTAGAATTGCTGAGGTCTTATGCGAGGGTAGGAACTTTCAAGAAGTTAGTGATAGGGCGAATAAATGTGCCGAAGCTATTAAATGTAGTGATGGATGGGAAGTCTTCTACCGTAGTGATATAGGTTCTAATGAATTACTTAGGAGGAGGATCTCATTAGCTGAGTTAGTGAGAAATGCCTATAGCTACAGAGTTAGTAAGAACATCCTCAACATTAGGGTTGACTGGATACCTGGTAAGGGGGTGATATACTACGAATAAGTATTGGGTTAGGGAATATATCGGCACTCCCTTGAGTAGCCACCCAACTAAGGTATTAATCTTAGGAAGTGGTGAATTAGGTAAGGAATTAGCGCTTGAGGCACATAAACTCGGTGTTGAAGTAGTAGCTGTTGATAGATATGACAACGCACCTGCAATGCACTTAGCTCATAGGAAATACGTAGTAGAGATGTTAAATGGTAACGCCATTAAGGAGATTATTAGACGTGAAAATCCTGAGGCAATTATACCGGAGGTGGAGTCCATAGATGTAGAAGTCCTCCGTGAATTAGAGTCTGAGGGCTTCCTCATAATCCCGAATGCGGAGGCTGTTAGGATTTGCATGAATAGGATAAGACTTAGGGAGTTAATAGCGAAGACCTTAGGACTACCTACAACTAAGTATTTCATCGCGGAAGATTATGTAGATGTTATCAATGCATGTGATAAGGTCGGTTACCCATGTATACTTAAGCCTGAGATGAGTAGTAGCGGTCATGGACACGTAGTCATTGAGAAGCCGCTGTCTGATGAGGGGTTCCGCAGGGCTTACGAGTATGCACTAACTAGTAGTAGGGGGTTGAGTAGTAAGGTAATAGTTGAAGAGTATGTGGAGCTTGAGTCAGAATTTACCATCCTCACCTATAGGTATTTAAATCATAATGATGAAATAGTTACTAATGTTTTGCAACCGATCGAGCATTGGAGGTATGGACGTTTCCACTACATCGAGTCTTGGCAGCCTTCAAGTAGGTCGTCAGAGGTCTTAAGCATCTGTAAGGACTACTCAGTTAGGATTGTTGAGTATTTAGGGGGTCTTGGGGTGTATGGTGTGGAGCTCTTCCTAACTAAGGATGGTAGGATACTAGTAAGTGAGGTAGCGCCTAGACCTCATGATACGGGTTTCGTCACGTTAGTAACTCAAGACCTTAGCGAGTTTACAATACATTTGAGGGCATCGCTACGTCTTCCAATACCTGACGTAAATCTAATATCGTCAGGGGCTAGCTACGCCTTGTATACGGATTTAGATAATATCTGGGGACCTAAGTACTACGGTCTATCTGAAGTGTTTAGAATTAGTGGTGTTGATGTGAGGATTTTCGGCAAACCATTTACATATCCTGGGAGGAGGATGATGGTACTACTAGCTAGGGGTTCAGATGTGAGTGAGGCTAGGGCTAAGCTCAGAGAGGCTATAGGTAAGATACGTATTTTGTAGGTGGTCTTAATGTCACGCACATCACCGAAGGTATCTATAATTGTTGGAAGTGAACGTGACTTACAGGTAGCTGAGAGAGCTAAGAAGATACTTGAAGAGCATAACGTAGTAACTGAGGTTAAGGTTCTAAGCGCGCATAGAAATCCGAAGGAGTTGGAGAGATATATAGAGGAGTCTGGAGCCGTTATATATATCGCTATGGCTGGATTAGCAGCGCATCTACCCGGATACATTGCTTCAAGGACTGATAAGCCAGTCATAGGTGTGCCATTAGATGTTAAGTTAGGCGGCCTCGACGCATTATTAAGTATTGTTCAAATGCCTAGAGGGGTGCCAGTAGCTACTGTAGGTATAGACAATGCTGAAAACGCTGCTTACCTAGCTATAAGAATTCTTAAGGTTGCTGGTCTCATATGAGTGACTGGACCTACAGTAAGGCTGGAGTAGATCTATCTAGTATCAGTAAGCTACATGAAATAGCTCTTAAGAAAGTCTTAAAGGTCAATGAATTACTGAAGGTAAAGTACGGTGGTATTGGGGGTTTTGCTACGTGGGTCGATGTCGGAGGAATTAAATTAGTACTACACTGTGATGGCGTTGGTACTAAATCAATTATAGCTAGGATATTAGGTAGGTACTGGGTTATAGGTTGGGATTCCGTAATCGTCAACGTAAACGATGTAGTTTGCGGTGGAGCTAAACCGGTAGCATTAGTTAGCTACGTAGCTATGGAGAAACCCGACGAGCAAGCATATAGAGGTATAATTAACGGAGTTGAGAAAGCGGCACTCGAGAACGGGATAGCCATGATGGGTGGTGAAACAGCAGTCCTTCCAGACCTAGTTAACGGTATTGACGTTTCATGTACGTTACTAGCCGTTAGGAAAGTTGAAAAGGAGGTAAGCGTTGGTAAGAACGATATAATTCTAGGCCTACCCAGTAGTGGATTACATGCGAATGGATATAGTCTGGTTAGGAAGGTAGTTGAAAGTACGGTAGGTTATGACGCATTTGTAGAGGGTGTTAACATTGGTGAAGAGCTTGTCAAGCCAGTCATAAATTACGGACCACTCATCATGGAAGCGTTTAGTAATGATCTGATTACAGCAGCAGCACATATAACTGGAGGGGCTTTTAAGAAGGTTAAGAGGATTCTAGATAGTCGTCATAACATCGTGATCAACGCACCAAAACCACCTAAAGTATTTGAGGTCTTAATGAATTTAGGTAGGATAAGTATTAGTGAGATGTACAGAGTTTTTAATATGGGGGTAGGAATGGTTGTAGCACTCCCTGATCAGAACGTAGGGGAGTTTAAGAGGGTAGCGCTTAAGTACGGATTAAACGCTATTGATTTAGGCTATGTAACTGAGGGTGAGGGGAAGGTCATAGTTAACAGCTACTACGGTGATGTAATTGAGTTTTAGTCGGGAGTTGCTGAAAAATTATGATGTGAGGAACGCACATATAGCTGCTATAGCTAGCCACTCAGCCCTCGACGTTTTCGATGGGGCTAGGGATGAGGGTTTTAAGACGTTAGCTATATGCGAGAGGGGTAGGGAGTTACCCTATGTGAGGTTTAAGGGGTTGGTCTCCGAATTTGTGATGGTTGAGCGATTTGTAGATGTTGTTAAGGAGGACGTGTTAGACAGACTTAGGGCTTACAACTCAATACTAGTACCTAATAGGAGTTTCTCAGTTTATGTTGGATATGAGAATATCGAGAAAGCGTTTAGGATACCTATATTCGGTAATAGATACCTCCTTAAATGGGAGGAGAGGGTTGGGGAATACAGCTACTATAGATTGCTTGATGAAGCAGGTATTAGAAGACCTAAAACCTTCCATGACCCAGACGACATAGACGTTCCAGTCATAGTTAAGATGCCTGAAGCGTTGAGGAGGGTTGAACGAGGCTTCTTCATAGCTTCTGATAGAGATGATTACTATAGGAAGGTTAGGATGTTAAAGGATAGGGGGATAATTAATGAGGAGTCTCTGAAGAAAGCGTCTATCGAGGAATTAGTCATAGGAGCTCATTTCAACGTGAATTACTTCCGCAGTGTGGTCCGTAATGATGTAGAGTTAATAAGTATTGATAGGAGGATTCAAAGTAATTTAGATGGAATTATTAGGATACCTGCTAAGGAGCAATTAGGTTTAGATCAGCCAGTCCGATATATAGAAGTAGGGCATGAACCTGCCACCATAAGAGAAAGCTTGCTTAATAAGTTGTTTAGAATAGCCGACTTATTTGTAGGAGCTGTAGATAGGTTAGTACCTCCAGGTCTTATAGGTCCTTTCACCTTGCAATTGATGGTAACTCCGGACCTCGATGTAGTAGTTTACGACGTGGCGTTCCGGATCGGTGGTGGGACAAACGTCTACATGGGTGTTGGCAGTCAGTATAGTAAGTTGTACTTTGGTAAGCCTGTAAGCATGGGTAGGAGGATAGCTATGGAGATAAAGTGGTGCATTATTGAAGGTTGTTTAGATAAGGTGTTAACATGAGTATCTGCCCTCTAGAGTTTAGGTACGGATCTAATGAGATGAGAGAGGTATTTAGTAGGGAGAATATTATTAGGAAGATGTTAGAGGTTGAGTTAGCCTTATCTAAAGCCTTAGAAGAGGTCGGCATCGTTCCTAGAGGGAATTATGAGAAACTCCTAAAATGTATATATGAGGTGAGGCCTGAGGATGTTGACAAGTATGAGAAAGTAGTAGGTCATGATATTGTAGCACTGCTCACTGCTGTGAGGGAAGTCTGCGGTGAGTCAAGCAATTACTTACATTATGGCGCTACTAGTAATGATATCATCGATACTGCTTGGAGCTTACTTATGAGGGATGCGTTTAAAATAGTGAAGAAGAAACTAATAGTTAATATTCAGATACTGATAGAGCTAACTAGAAAGTTTAAGGATTTAGTGATGGTTGGGAGGACCCATGCCCAACACGCCCTCCCAATAACTTTGGGGTTTAAACTAGCTAACTATGTCTACGAATTCGTACGTAGTTTAGAGCGGATTAACTCGGTTGAGGATAGGGTTATTAGGGGTAAGATGAGTGGGGCTGTAGGTACTATGGCTGGTTGGAGGGGTAAGGGTCTTGAGATAGAGAATGCGGTGATGTCAGAGCTAAACCTACATCCACATCTAATTACAACACAGGTAGTCCCTAGAGACGGCTTTGCTGAAGTAGTAAGCGTATTAGCTATATTAGCATCTCAGGCTGAGAGATTAGGAATTGAGATTAGGGAATTGATGAGACCGGAAATACTTGAATTAGCTGAGGGGTCTGCCGGAAGGGTTGGTAGTAGCACGATGCCGCATAAGACTAATCCAGTAGAATGTGAGAAGATATCCGGATTAGCAAGGGTTTTAAGAGGGCTCCTCATACCAGCATTGGAGAACATTCCCTTATGGCATGAAAGGGATTTAAGTAATAGTAGTGCGGAACGCGTTTTAATCCCTCACTCATTCATACTAATCGATGAGATCTTAGACACCTTACACGACGTTTTAAAAGGTTTGAAGGTATTTCCTGAGAATATGGAGAGGAATTTAAGAATGAGTAGGGGGGCCATTATGGCTGAGTCGTTAATGTTAAGACTTACTGATAAGGGTTTAAGCAGGCTTGAAGCTCATAAGCTCACTATGGAATTAGTGCAGAGAGCGCGGTCTAAGCATACGAGCTTATTAGAAGAGGCAATAAATGATGCTAGAGTTCTAACGTACTTAAACATAGCTGAAATTAACGAAGCGTTAGACTACAATAAATACTTAGGGAATTATAGGGAGTTGATAGACCGCACACTTAAGTATGCTGAAGAGCTTGTGGAGAAAGTTCTCCACGAGGCTTCCAAGTAGGGCAGGACTTAAACATACGACCATAATATAGTACTGAGAGTTAACTCTAACTCGTAAGGTGTGTTAAAATATAAATAACGGTCTTAGAGTTAGTAGTTAGGTGTCCGACTTGCCAAAGAGGGTATTAGGTAAGAGGAGTAGTGTAGCTGTACTCTCAGTTAGTGGCATTATGGCGCTTTACAACATATATGCGTTGTTGTTCACAGCATATGATGTAGTCCTGCATATGGTTTTAAACATGGCGTTCGTTCTACCTCTAACCTTCATAATGTATGCTGCGAGGTCTAAGGACGTTAATAGACTGCCATGGTATGATATCTTATTGGCTGTAATTTCTGCTATCCCTCCTGTAATACTTTACCTTAATCCTTCATGGATCTACGAAAGGATGTGGTTTTCAACAGCATTAACTACAGAGCAATTATTTCTAGGTGTTCTCTTCGTCGCTACTATAATAGAAGCGACTAGGAGGGCTGGTGGTACTGTAATAATGTTGTTGGTTTTATTCTTCTTAATTTATCTTAACATAGGACCTTCAATACCAGACCCTTTCAGGCATAGGGGTATGAGGTTTGATAGGATTATAGAGTTGAATTACTTAACAACTTACGGTACGTTCACAACACCACTTCAGGTAATGTCTACGTATGTGATTGCATTCACGATTTTAGGAGCTGTGTTTAGTGAAGTAGGTATTGGTAGGTTTTTCATAGATCTTGCTAAGGCGTTGGTTGGTAGGATGGTTGGAGGTCCTGCTAAGATTGCTGTTATTGCTTCATCTTTATTTGGGACTATATCAGGCTCAGCAGTTGCTAATGTCTATGGTACTGGTATTATTACTATTCCTACTATGAAGTCTTTGGGTTATCCTCCTAGGTTTGCTGGTGCTGTTGAGGCTGTAGCATCTACTGGTGGTCAGATAATGCCCCCAGTCATG
>Ga0105162_1000130_pt1 | contig 50114 bp, 47 predicted proteins | sample JNZ201metaG_FD_81532 | JGI IMG/M metagenome (GOLD analysis project Ga0105162, IMG submission 81532) | Hot spring microbial communities from Jinze hot spring, China to study Microbial Dark Matter (Phase II) - JNZ 20120812A | ecosystem: Environmental > Aquatic > Thermal springs > Hot (42-90C) >...
AGATAAACATTAATCAATTGACTATCTACTAGATATGACAGAGCATTAATTGGCTACTGTTTATTTTTAATGTAAACTTCAATTTCATTCAGTTTTTCAGGAATACCCTTAAGAGTTTTTAAATAAGCTATTAGTATGTTTTTTAAAATTTCCCGTGGAAACTTACCTAAATTAAGCCTTAAACCATTAACTTTAACTATAATATCATCATGATACTTAACACACTTGTAGATATCATCTACACCATCAACAATATTTTTAGCAAAGTCTAAACATGTAGAGTAACCACATATTCTACAGTCTATGTTTGGAAGAATACTTATTAAAGCCTTTAATGTTACATCCCTAAATAATCTACTTAAAGCATTTAAATCATTGAATGATAATACATTACTTCCTGGAAAAATTTCTCTAGCTTTATCTATAAGATCTTCAGAAACCACAGCTGCAATCACATAACCATTAAACCTAAAGTTTAAATCATCAAGATTTCTAGCAACAATTATTTTAGGTAAGTTTGATGTTTTAAATCCTTCAATAACCACTACGCTATCAATACTTCTACTGAAATCTTCAATACTCCTAGCTGGTTTGCTTATAGTTAACGTAAAATCACTAGAAACTGTAATTACATTGTCTGCTCCTACATCGAAGTACTTAAAAGAGTCTTTATCATCTAGATCTATTTTATGTGCGTGTTTAATAACAACAACAGGAATATTCCGGTCTTTCAGATACCTAACAATTTTCAATCCTAGCTCAGTCTTACCTACTCCTCTTCTTTTACCGATAATAGCAAAAGCATTCATAATTAACATCATGAAATAATTTTACTCCTAAGTTTAGTAACAATATTTAAATCTTTCATTAGCTTCAGCATATTCAAAATCTATTTAACTATAATCCTTCTCTTAAACTATCTAAACTGTTCTTAAGCCATAAAGACTTAGAATCAAGAGAAAAGTTATTCTAATAGCTCTACTGACTTTAATTAAGCCGGGTACTAAGGCTTAACATGCTTTTTAGGCGGTTTATACAATATGAATAGATTCCAGTATTTAAGCGCCCTCCTATTATATAGTGGTTTATTGAGTTAATGTTATTAATTAAAAATCCTCCAGTCTACTAAATAATGGATACATGACATTACTACACTCCTCTTACTGATAAGATTTAGCAATGGTAGTCCAAGCTCTCAAGAAAGCCATGATATATTGCCAATGAGGATATTGCTTTCATTACAGTAATTTAATTACTAAATAACCTTAACATCATAATGTTCTTTTATGATAGACTCTTAAACTATCATATTATCCTTCTAACCATAAACCTAGTATTTCTATTCTCCTTTAAGCTTACTTACCTACCGATAGCTATCTAGATACCCATGATTAAATAATGTCCTAAACTATTCTAAAAATCTATATGTAGAAAATCATCAAATATTTAATCTCCAATGGGGTCTTACTTCTCTTAAAGACTTCTACAATATTGACAGCAATTCATATAGCTTCTTAAACTACTACACTCATCAAGTTTATGGAAATACTTAAATTTACTAATAACTTTATAATGGTTAATAGGGTGTTAATTTGAATATTGTTTACACATTGATTTGTCCGCAGTGTAAATTGGAGTATAAAGAGAAGCCAGGTACATATAGGTGTACTAAATGTGGTATACAGCTTGAATATAGATATAACTTGGAGGATGTTGATTTTTATAATGTTCTAGATAATATGGGGTCAATATGGAGGTATAGGAAACTACTACCTAAAATTAATAACACGATTAGCCTGAATGAGGGTTTTACTCCAACATATCCTATTAAGAGGCTGAAAAACAGTTTGAGAATTATGGCTAAGGAAGTCTATGTAAAGGATGATTCAAGAAATCCTACTGGTTCATTTAGAGATAGAGCTGCCTCAATAGTATCGTCTAGAGCTGTTGACTGGGGCTATGAGGTAGTAATTTGTGCATCAAACGGTAACATGGGTGCATCTTTAGCTGCTTATGTAGCTAAGGCTGGGCTTACATGCTATGTATATGCTCCAATGTATGTTGATATTGGAAAACTAGCACAAATAATAATGTATGGTGGAATTATAGAGCAGGTTGGTGAAACAATTGATGAAGCAATATTGAAAGCTATGAGGGGGGAAGGAAGCGGCTGGTATCAGGGAACACCTGAGCTTAACCCAATATCTATTGAAGCACAGAAAACAATCGCGTATGAATTAATTGAGCAAGTAGGAGTACCTGACTGGATTATATGCCCGACAGGTAGTGGATCAATAATTTATTCAATTTGGAAGGGGTTTAGTGAAGCCTACGAAATGAGATTGATTGAAAGAAAACCTAGACTTATAGCTGTACAAGCGGAGGGATGTTCCCCAATAGTTACAGCGTTTTTAAAATCTTCAGAAATAGTTAAGGCTAAAAATCCGCAGACAATAGCTTCAGGAATATGTATTGCAAATCCACTCTACGGTAACAGAGCATTAGAAGCCTTAAAAGATAGTAGAGGAATAGCTGTATCAGTTTCAGATGAGGATATTTTAAGAAGCCAGAAAAACTTATCAAAGCTTGAAGGATTATTTGTAGAGCCCGCCGCAGCATCTACAATTGCAGCTCTTGAAAAGCTTTCAGGTCAGGAAGTATTTGAAAAAGATGAAACAATACTATGCTTCATAAGTGGAAGTGGACTTAAAACTATAGATCTTATTGGAGCTTATGAAAGAGGATGGGGAAAATTTAACATATATGCATCGACAAAGGTTAAGATACTAAATGTTCTAAGTATGAGAAATATGCATGGTTATGAAATATGGAAGAGAATTGGGAGAATCATAAAGATACAAGCGATATATCAACATCTAAATGAATTGGAAAAGTTAGGCTTAATTAGATCCCAAATAGTTGGAAGAAGAAAAGTATACTCATTAACTGATAAGGGAGAGAACTTACTTAAAGCTATCGAGGAAATAAAATTATTAGTAACTATTTAGGAAAAGCTTTTTCTCCGTTTTCCTAAGCTTCTTAAATGCATAATAAAGTATTAATGATAAAACTACAATTAATATGATGTATGTCATTAACTGTATAAACCATACTTCAAGAATACCGAATGGTGTTAACTGTACAGAGTATATTTTTAACTCTACATTAAAGTTATTGGAGTACTCTATAACTTGCATTGAACGCAGTATTCCTCCAACATATATCTGAATCAAATATTTAGAACCAAATAAGCCATTAAACCTAGCTATACCATCTTCGTCAGTATCTCTAATCCATGTATAACTCCTAGAATTGATTATAGTAGTGATATTAACTGGAATATGTGGTATTGGATTACCATAAGCATCTACAACTTTTACTACTCCATTAATGTTTAATGGACATATTAGAACATAATTTGTAGATAAGGATGTTCCAGGTACGTCAACTATATTTCTGCTTGACTTAACATTAAAAACTTCAGAACCCACAGCCACTTCAAACTCAGCCATAACAACATATTTACCAGGCCATAAATCGCTAAGTAATATGTAGCCATTACTAGTTGTAGCCTCTACTGGATTACCAATCATTAAATCATAGATTAAAATCTTAAAGTTAAGTATTGGCTTACCATTTAAATCAATACAGTTAATAGTTAAAGAAGGTAAAGATATATTTCTAATTTCGTAAGTTATAGACGGCTCAGTGTAAGTAGTTAAATCTACTAAGTAATTACCTACTGGAACTCCTTCACGCCATAGGTTAGCAGTATACTTTGATAGTGGAAGCTGTCTTATTGTTTCATTTACAGATATATTAGATGCTAGAAGTAGTCCATTATGTAGTAAATTGATTTTAACCTGGCTTATAGGTTTACCATACTTATCAAAAACAGATAATACAACATCAGCAACTTTACAATTTATTACTAGACTTGAATCTGCACGTACTGTAACTTCCTTCTCAGCTATTGAAATATTGAATCTTTTAGCAACTAATACATATTTACCTTCTGGAATTTGGGTTATTGTAAGTTTTCCTTCATCTACATTAAAGCTTTTAATCTCTAAATTATTCCTAATTAAAATTAGGGTAGCATTATTTACTATCCTATTAGCTAGATCATTAAGTTTAATACTTAAATCGTAAAGCATGGATTGAATAACTATGCTTTTAGAGTTATTCATATGTATTGTTGTCATGTTAATGCTTACAGGTATACCGTATACTTTAAAATGTAAATTTATGTTTGTAGATCCTAATAAGTAATCTACTGGTATCTGTCTAAATAAGACTTTACCTTGACTAACCCTCGCAGAATCGTATAGATAATTGTTAATCATAACCTCTAATACTCCTTCATCAACCATACGTCCATTTTGATCTATAAGTTTAACGCTTAAATCTCCAACCTTGCATTTAATACTAAGCTGAGATGTTGAATTTATATGGTACGATATTATTTTACATTTCTCCTCAGCTATGGTTATATTGAATTTAAACACTTTAAAAATATATTCACCATATGGTAAGTCGTGAACTATATACTTACCATTAGAGCCTACTAATACCTCTTCTATAAGAATGCTTTTACTACTATATATCTTTAATGTTACGTTTCCAACTGGAACCTCCTGGTTTGCTTCTTCAACTAGTACTACTGGTAGATCTAAAACATCACATGTTAACGTTATGTTCCTACCTTTTATAAGCTCTACTGTGGATTTACCTACAAGTATATTAAACCTATAAACTTCAATATGATATGTTCCTACGGGCAGTGTAAAAACATAACCCATTGTAAGCGGATCTGATACATTTCCTAAATAATTTGGATTATTAATATTCGCGACAATAATACCTTCAGAATCTTTTATTATTATATTTCCTGCTAAGAACGGACTTTTACCATCCCCTTTACGTGTATAAATGATAAGAGTTTCACTACTTAAACCGCTATTTAAAGGTATTAATATTGTGATTAGAAGTATATTAAGCATAATCAATGCAAACTTTATATATCTCATCATTTTAACCTATAGGCTGAAGAAATTCTTAAATTTAAATTTTAGCATAACAATTATAGATTTAGATTGGGAAGTAATACTTGATATAATGTTATAAATTCCATAACTACCGCTTAATATATCATCTAAAATAGATGAACTAAATCTTCTTAAACCTAAATGTTAATTTTACATAGCTATTTTCTTAATGGTTTTCTAATAGTTGTTATAGTTCCATCAGCCATTCCTAATATCTTCATATCTTCAGTATTACACCATACCTCATTTACAGGTACATTTTCAGACGGCATAACCTTATATATGAATTTCCGTTTTCCAGCAACAACTCCTTCAACCTCATCTACTATGTTTAAAATTTTCATTGTTTCAGGATTTATTCTAGCATAGCCTTTAGGAACATTATCTTTACCCCTGACTTTTAATCTTTTTTCAACCCATTTTTGAATTGCCATAGGGATCTGTAATTAAGCTAATAGGATTCATATTTAAATATTGATGCCTTTCTCTATGAAGTTTTTTATAAAGTTGGGTAATTCGTCAATTCTTACTCTAACTTGCTTCCATGTATCTCTATCTCTTACAGTTACAGTATTATCTTCTAGTGTTTGCCCATCAATTGTTATTGCAACTGGTATTCCAATTTCATCAGCTCTAGCATATCTTCTACCTATACTTCCCTTATCATCATACTCAGTTATAAATCCATTGTTTCTCAACATTTTACATATGTATATAGCCTTCTCCGGTATTCCTCCTCTATTTACTAGAGGAAGTACTATTACCTGTATTGGAGCTATGTCTCTTGGTAGTTTTAAGACTACCCTATTATTAACTTCACTATATGCATTTTCCATTACTATATATACTAGCCTCTCAAGTCCAAATGATGGCTCAGCCACATTTGGAATAAATTTCCTACTACTACTTAGAGTTCTACTTGCCTTAAACTCAACAATATCTCTTGTAATTTCAAAACCCTTAACATTATATTTACCCAATTCATCTAAAGCTTTTTTAAGAAAATCAGAGTCTATCTCCCTTAATATTTTAATAACGTTATTAAAGTCTTTAGGGTATTTCTCCTTAATTAAATCTATTTTAGGTATAGCTTCAATAACCTCAACATCCATCTGATGGCTAAGCTTCTTATGTACATACATTTCTTGACCGCTGAAAATCATATGTCTTCTAAGATCATAATCTGTTCTATATGCATGACCTGAAACCTCAATCCATCCCCATTTATCTACAAGTACTTGCTGATCATATGTTTGAGCTGAGTAATGAGCTCTTTCAGATTTAAGCTTAGCTACGAATCGCTGTTTATTTTCACTAACACCAAGCTCTAATATGAATTTCTTCGCTAAGACCATAAAGTAGGCATTCCAGGGATTTAGAATGTAACCCTTCTTTAAAGCTTCATCAACAGTTACCTCAATTCCCTCTTCAATAGCTTTCTCCACCATAACTTCCGGTAATAATCTCAATTTCTCATTTAGATATTCATTTATAAGATCACATGATGGATTGTTTTTATCAAAAAACAACTCTAACTCCATTATCGTAAATTCTCTAAGTCTTATTAATCCCTGTCTAGGCGATATTTCATTACGTAGAACCTTTCCAACTTGAGCAATACCTATAGGAAGCTTTTCTCTCTGCGTTCTAAATATTCTCATAAATGTTGTAAACATACCTTGAGCTGCTTCAGGTCTAGCATATCCAATGCTTTCATTGTATGGACCTATATTCGTTTTAAATAGTAGTAAAAAAGTTCTAACATCGCTAAGCTCACCTCCACATTCAGGGCATTTTATATTTCTGTTTCTAATAATCTCTACAAGCTGACTTGGAGTATAACCCTCCAAATTCTTTAATCCAGTAGCTACCTCAATTAAATGATCTGCTCTAAACTTTCTCCTACAGTTTAAGCATTCAACAATAGTATCAGTAAAATGCTGTAGATGGCCTGATGCTTCAAAAACTCTTTCAGGCATAATTATGGGTGTTTCAATTTCATAAATAAAGTCTTGATGTCTTAAAATAAACCATTTACGCCATTTCTCTTCAATATTTTTTTTAAGTAGAAAACCTAAGGGGCCGAAGTCAATAAATCCACTAACACCACCATATATTTCACTAGACGGCCAGAAAAAACCTCTTCTCCTTGCTAAGTCTACAATACGATCATATAAACTTATTGACACCGTGAATTTATAGATTCAGATATTAATACTTTTCCTTTATAGTGTGGCTCTGTGAACTTAGTATATTCCTTAATATAGATTATATAAGCTTTCTAAAGTTTAAATATTACTTTATCTAAGATTAACAGCATCAATAATACTGTTCTGATAAATTAAGCTATCAACTACATATACTTTTCAAAGTTCATAGAGTAAAATAATACGTTCAAAATTATTTTCAGTATTAGCTTAATATTAAATATTATTTAGACCATTACTCATAGCTGAAACATAAAAGCTTAAATATGGTTTGTTATACTTCAATTGAGACTTATGAGTTTAATGCCTGAAAGTATGGGAACTATAGCAGATCAAAAAATACTATCTTTAATACAAGACCATGTTAGAAAAATTGGTGAACAGATTAGGGAACTTATTTCCGCTATAGATAAGTTTTCAAACCATTCAAAGGAGGATGCTAAAATAATATATAGTAGACTTAGAAAACTTGATCTTGAAGCAGAGGAATTAAAAAAGCAACTTTACGAATATATTTCAAGAGTAGGGTTAGGAATGGTCTACCGAGAAGACTGGGTTAGACTTGCTATTAATCTTGACTCGATGTCAGATTATATTATAAGTGCAGCTTATAGAATATATTTAAGTAGTGAAAGGGAAATATTTCCACCAGCTGAAGTTATATATGATTTGAAAAAACTAGCTGAAGGAGTATTATTCACATATGATGCCTTAAGGGATTCTATTTTTGCATACTCCGTAAATGTTAAAAGAGCTGTTGAATTATGTGATAAGATAGATATAGAGGAGGAGAAAGTAGATGAAATTAGAAGAGTACTTGATTTAAAAATAGCTGAAAGCAATATACCTATAGTAGCAATACTTCAATTAAGAGACATCGTCTACGCTATGGAGAACGCTGTTGACTATATGAAGAGAGCAGGAGATGATCTTAGAATCATTGCTTTACATAGAATAGGGTAAATCACATGATTGAAAAGATAAGAGCCGATCTTGTAGGAAGTAGAGTTGTAGTATGGGATATTGAAGCAGCAAATAGACTATATAGAAGTGGATTCTATGGTAAGCCTCTAGGTATTAGAAAGGTTAAGGACTTAGAGTTTAGAGCCCCATTAGAACTATCATTAATTGAAGCCGTCTACCTGTGTAAAAATAAAATCATAAAGATATATGAAGATGAAAGGGAGCTAAGCTGTAATGAACTTATTGAAAGAGCAGAAAAATGGTTTACAAGATTTAGAGACGTATATCATGTATATGAGGATCTTAGACTTAAAGGATACATAATTAAACCAGGTTTAAAATTCGGAACAACATTTGCTGTATACAAATATGGACCAGGAATAGATCACGCCCCCTTTCTAGTACATGTATTCCAGCCGGAAACAACAATAGACCCGATCGAAATAGTTAGAGCTGGACGATTAAGCCATAGCGTAAAGAAGAAGTTTATCATAGCTTGTATAAATCAAAAAACAAGAGAAATCAACTACTATGTATTTAAATGGTGGAAGGCATAGCTAACAACAGGATAAATATTAAGCTTTATGTCCAAAGTAAAAGTATAAATGGCTTCCTTATAGAGGAATTTATTAGCTTAATTAACTCATAATACTTGAAATGAAACGAAAATATCCATATGGTAAAGATTTAATGAATGCTATTAGAAGCGTGATTTATGAATACTTTTTAGTTGACCCTCAAACATTCTATGAGACAGTTATTGATAAACTCAGTAAAGAGGGATTTAATACAAAACACATTACTGTTAAACGTGTATGGAGAATTTATGAGGAAATGGTTAAGAAGAAGATGATTGATGATGCTTTATCAGTAGTTAAAGTAAAAAATAGTAAATAAAACATTAATGTCCACACATCATCGAACTCTATTAAACTATTTCACTAAATCACTTCACCGACAGCAAACCTTTTCGCAACATTTGTAATTCTAACCTTAACATGATCACCAGGCTTTGTTCCAGGAACAAATACTACAAATCCTTTCACTCTAGCAACACCATCTCCACGCTGACTTACTTCCTTAATATCTACTTCATATTCTTTCCCCTGTTCTACTGGCTTTGATGGAAACGACTTTCCAAAAGTTCTTCTCCTACCTTCCAATATACTCACCTCACGGTTACCCATTTATGGGTTAGTACTGGTTGTAAAGAAGACAAAGAGCCCCATTACAACCAGTCTAATATATCATAAACTACTGACTTATAAACTTATCTTGATAAGAATCAGCTTTGTGAACTTAAGCGGTTTATTATCTCTAGCTATATTTCCAATTAAGTTTCAATTAGAGTTTAGAATTGACCGGCAATTTTAAAATACTAAACATTTTTTGCCTGTCAATTATTTCATGAATTCAAAATCATTAACCACAAATACTTTCATATCTAAATTTCGCAAGGCTCAGCTAAATTATCTCTAGTAATTCGTGAATTTTATACAGTTTCATGTGGCTTAATATTATTATTGATCATCTTCAAAACATCAATTCAAGAAAACCTAGAATCTCTCTATTCCCAAACTGAATAAAAACCCTACTACTTATATCAGGAACAGTAATGAAACTTCTATAAACATTCAAACCAATATAGGCACTCACAAAATGACTTAGATACTACAAGCTTAATTTCTTCTCATGTCATCGCGCTAAAGAATAATAATGTAGCATAATATTATAATTAGAAGGACTACACACATCACTAAATAAGTAAGACACCATATAGAAATAGAGAATTAAGGTGAATAATGAAGGTATTAGCAAGAGAAATGATAGAAATGATATAGCATCTAAAGTTAGCAAGCACGGCTATATTAGTTGATTAATTTATGTATTTAGAAGTCTCTTAAAACTCTATTTCTTGCAAGTTCTTTCAGTTTCTCCTTATTAAAGCATTCAGAAAAATTCTCTATGAGAATAGATATATACATTTCAACTTCTTCATCATCCATGTATTGAAACATATATGGACCAAGATATGGTGATGGATCACCGTGTCTAGTTATAAATTCTATATGCATGAATGGGTCACCTCTTTTAATCACTATGGGTTCTCTAGTATTGTTTAAGTTAACAAGTTCAAGTGCAAGCCTACCTACAAATCCACTGTGTACCTTTGCAGCATTAAGAAATGAAAGACCTAATCTACCATACTTACTTTTTGCAGTTAAATGAGCTACAAAATTCGGTGGTGTAAATACTATTTCATGTGATACTATATTTTTATGTTCAAGATAGTTTAATAGTACATCTTCTCTAACAGATAAAACATAGCCGTCCCCATCCATTAATAACTCATTAAATGGATGTATACATTTATATTTAGATATTAATTTTAACAGTTCATTTCTACCTATAATACACATAGGAATCCTAGATTACTTATGTTTTAAATTATAAATAGTTTTAGAAAATTAAATCATAAGCTCTCTCATACCGGATCTTTTAAGCTTTTCCTGAGCTGATTTAAGACTTCTTCCTAATTCTTCAGCTTCTTCTTCAAGAGATTTTATATGTTTCTCTCCTTTACGCTCCTCCAATCCACAGAGACCATCCGTTAACATTAATCTACGTTCACAAAAGGCGTAATTACATAGTGAACCTTTACATTCATCCCCAGCCCATGAACACATAATCTTTGGGTTTCTTAATTTTCTACCATTAAGTAGAGCCTTTCTTCCACATCTGAAGAATGAGCATGTAGGAGTGCAACGCTTATATGCCAAGAAGTCCAAACCCCCAAATAATAGTTCAAGAAATTATTAGTAAACCCCAATTTATACTTTTCGTTTAGAAGTATTGTATCTGACAACTAAGAAAAAAGAAGTTATAATATGCTAAGTTGCCATGCCCAGAAGTATTTGTCCCGTCAACTTTAGAAGTTTTATTTAGAGGTGTTTTTATTCTATATTGTTATGATTTATGAACATGAATTCCCTAGGGTGGTAAGGATACTATTATGGTATGTTTAGGAAAATAGTTTCAAAATATTTGAGTTTTGTTTTCTAATGTTTTATGGAGTTTAGTGATTTTGAGTGGACTTATTAGACCTTCTCTTCCTCTTAGGTTTACTAAAGGTGGTAGACATATGGTTAATGATAAATCAACGATTATGACATTCTATACGCGGTTAATACTGGTTATAGATGAATGGATGTGTCTTGTTAAATATGGTTCCTATGTTACTGTATGAAGGATGTTGGAAGACTTCAAGAGAATGGTGTATAGAATATTAGACATTTTATACCTAAAGAAGTGAGTAATAAATAGTATAACCATAAAGGCTAAAAATAGGGTAAGATGATGGGTTATGATTGATTTAAACATAGGAAGGGAAGGTATGAAGATCCATGTAATTATTGATAAAAGCTCTTTACCAATTATTACAGCAATAAGTCTCGACAATACTCATGACTCAAAAGCCTTTAGAGAACTTTACGATAATATTGAGTATAAGTCTAAGGACTTTATAGAAACTCAGTATAGGGTACAGATAAGTTAAGGAGTAATGAAGTAGAAGCAAACCATCTAAACTCGAGGAATGGAAAAGAGGAATGGTTCATACAATGAAAAAGCTATAGGAGAACGATGTCAATAATAGAAAATTTAATGCATAACTAAAAATATTCAAAGAACAACGATAATACTCACATGTATAATAGTTTACATGAAATGTAGACTATGAAAAGCGTAATATATTTGAAACATTTCGAAGTATATTCTATAAGAAGTTAAACATATACGCGGATTAATTCATAGATTTGATAAGCTATATTAGAGTTGTAGGAGGAGGTATTGGTGAATTTTATTGAGAAGCTTTTTAATTGATTCAGTCATTAAACTAATCATATTTACTTAGTTTCTAAGTACTAAGCTTGAAATTTACAATGCAACATATTGTTCTAGCCATTTTTCATAAGCTTTAATGATTTCTCTTGAAACGCTAGGCTTCCTCCCACTTATAACACTAAGAAAGTCATCCATTCTTATTAGGCGTGGCTCACCCTTACTAATATCATCATTTGACTCAAAAAACTCCCTTACAACCTTTATCTGTACACCTTGACATATATCTCTTATATCAGCTGCGGAATATCCGTCACACTTCTTTGCAAGTTCTTTAAAGTCAATATCTGAGTCAAGCTTTAGGTTTTTTGTATATAATTTAAATAGTGCAATTCTAGCTGTATAGTCAGGTAATGGTACATAAATTCTTTTTTGAAATCTTCTAATAAATGGATCGTCAAGAGCCCATGGCTTATTAGTTGCTCCTACAACGTATACTTGGTAATTTTTACTTTTATCGTGGATGCTATCCATCTCCTTAAGAAGTTGATTTCGTGCTCTAACTTCACCTCCAACTTCCTGTATTCTTATACCTGTTAGTGAGTCTATTTCATCTATAAATATAACTACTGGTTTACCGCTTTCTGCAATCTTTCTAGCATCATTAAACAATATTGCAATATTTTTTTCAGATTCTCCAAGCCATTTAGACATTATACTTGCTGCATCAACAACATAGAATATAGCATCTATTTCTGTGGCTGCTGCAGCAGCTATATATGTTTTACCACATCCAGGAGGACCGAACAATAGTATTCCTCTAGGCCAACCTAGAGGAAATAAATCTGGACGTAATGTAGGGTAGACTATAGCTTCACGTAATGCTCTCTTAACAACCTCAAGATCAATAACATCACCCCATTTTACGTTAGGCTTTTCTTTTAATACAAGCTGATCATATCTTGCCTCAGAACCTGGTGATGCTTTTTCAATAGGTATTTGAGAAGATATTTGAGATTGAAGATCATTTATTCTATCCTGATATTGCTTAACTCTTTCAAGATATATTCTTGCATGGGGTGTATTAGGATATAAATTAACAAGCTTTAGTAGTATTTCAACAGCTCTACGATATTTTTGAATAGCTAATCCCCTTGAGCCTTGGCTATCAAGCTGCATTGCTTCTTTAGCGTATCTTGCAGCCATAGCTTCAAGTTCTTCTGCAGCCATAAATCTCCACTAAGTTACTTTATCTCAATTTTTCCAGACTCATGAAGCCTAAATAATGCCCTCCTAACATCATCAGGAGATACTTTAAGCTCCTTTGCACATTCGGATATGCTTATCTGAGAGCCTTTCATTCTAATATACTCTATCAAGTCATCATCTATGGTTGTAGACTTGTTAATATTTAAGTTTATGGGCTTAACGGTATCTAGAGATATACTTTCAGCCTCCAATATTCTTTCTTGCTGCTTTTCAAGTATTGGTAGTGATGGAGGCGAAGGAAATCTTTCATTTATTCTTTGTTCAGCTATTAGGCTGGCTTCATCAATTATTCGTTTCGCCTCAGGGTTTTCAACATTTACCTCAATAGATTTTACATCAGATAATCCTGCTTCAACTACAAGACCACTAAGCATAGAGTTTACGTTCTCAAGCTCGAAAGAGATTTCAGGCATAATACCTATAATTTGATCCTTAAGCTGTCTAACAACACCTACAACTGGACCCATAGCAACTATAAGTTCTCCTAGGCTTTCAACAGTCTGTAGTCTAAGTATTACTCTTTCAATAGCAAGCTGAGTTGATAGAACTATTTTAGCCATTTTCCTAATTTCGGCACATTCAGTAGCATATATTACTGCATGTGCAAAATCCTTACTTGTAATTGCATTAACAGCCTTCTGAAACATTTCCTTATCTCTGTTCTCAAGCTTAAATCCTGTTTGTTCAAGTTTTTCAAGCTGTGATTTAAGTCTTATAATAGCAAAATCTATTTTCTCCTTTAATGATTGACCCCTCCTAAATCTACTAAGCATTTTCTTACTAACTTCTCCAAGTCTACCTGAACCATTATTCTTAGTCCATCTGGTCATAGGGGCCATCACACTACTAATCAATTACCTGAACAGTTAATGGTTGTTCAGTTCTACCTTCCTTCTTAGAATCAACAACTGGATGCTGTATAGGTTTAGTTGATAGATTCTTTATTCTCTGAATTGTCTGCTCAATATCTTTTTTCTCAGCTATGGCTTTATTAATACCTGTTTGGATGGTTAGACTTATGCTTTTAAATGTTTCCTCATCAATTTCTTTCAGAACTCTCTGCATTTTGACAACTGCAAGAGCAATATTTAGCTCCTTAATACTATTTTCTATCTCTTCAAGGTTTCTGGAGAGCTCCTTAATAAGGCTTTCCTGCTTTTCCTTAAGAGTATCATATTGTTTTGAAAAGATATTGTTAAGCTCGTCGTAAACCTCCTTTGAAACTTCACCTTTACTGAGAAGACCTTCAAGTGCCTCCATTCTTTTCGATAATAATGTAAACTCTTTAATTAAATCCTCGGAATCTATCATCCAATCATATAAGAATATTAACTGATTACCTTCAAGCCTAAAATATCTAATTGGAAACTGGGTAAAGTTTCTATCACTTAGTTTAAGCTTAAGAGATACAACTTCATTCTTAGTATTTGGGTTTATACATATAAGTTGCCCAACATCTCTTCCATAGCTATCCTTAATGGTTTTCGATAAGAAATGCTTAATATTATCAAACAACATTTAAATCAACCTCCAGTTTTCTCACTTCCAGGTATTGCCTGTGAAACAGGTATTTCAGGGAACTTTTCTCTCATTCTCTGCTCAGCAACTATTGATGCTTCACTTAGAATACTTTGTGCCTCGCTTGAAGCCTCTATTTCAATACCTCCAGAAATAGCTACTCCAGCATCAATCATTATCGAGTTCAAGGTCTCACCTACTTCGCTAAGCTCATAACTTACTTGAGGCATAATTCCTGAAAGCTGACTCCTAACAGCGCTAACAACCTTAGTTACTGGAGCAATAATAGCTGTAATATCTCCAAACTCCTGTATTGTTTGAAGTCTTAAATGAACTTGTTCAAGTGCAAGCTGACTTCTCAATATGAGAGAAGCGGTCTTCCTAACTTCAGCACATTCAGTAGCATAGATTTTAGCTCTTAATTCATCTTTAGAAGATAACGCATCAACACATTTATTAAATAGCTCTTTATCACGTTGTTGAAGCTTATATGATTCCTGCTCAAGCCTGGATTTTAATATAGAAATTCTATACAATGTCTGTGCAAGTTTCTCTCTTAGACTTGGACTTGGATGAACAGTCTCCATGATTCTTTCAATCATTGATTTACTAGGCTCACTAACCCACTTCTTAGCAAATTTCCTAGACATAAGAACACCTCTCAACACTACTACTCTACAGATTTTATATAACTTCGCGGCCTTCAATAATTTAGTGGAAAAGTATTTGAGAGGCTGAATACTAGAAAATTTATGGTTGAAATAAAAACTGTTAAAATAGATTTTCCTAAGGGATGTAATGTTGTTCTTGGGCAGTCCCATTTTATTAAGACTGTCGAGGACATTTATGAGGCAATAGTAACATCAGTACCTGGAGCCAAATTTGGAGTTGCATTCTGCGAGTCTTCAGGACCATGCCTTATAAGACATGATGGAACAGATTCTGAACTAGAAAATATAGCTGTTAAAAATGCTTTAGCAGTAAGCTCTGGACATTTTTTCATAATTGTTCTTGGAAACATATATCCAATAAATGTTCTGAATACTATAAAAAACATTCAAGAAGTATGTACTATATATTGTGCAACAGCAAATCCTGTTGAAGTTATAATTGCTGAAACTGAAAATGGAAGAGGGATCCTTGGGGTTGTTGATGGATTTAAATCTAAAGGTGTAGAGGGAGAAAAAGAGAAGGAGGAACGGAAAAAGTTCTTAAGAGATATAGGCTATAAACGTTAATATGCTAAGCCATATAGGATCTGCAAATTATTTATTAATGGGCATATCAAGTTTACATGAACTCTAGACAGCTCCGTTAGCTTTAGATATGGGGAGTATGGTGATTGCTTAAGTTCACGAGACGTTCTATACTAGTAACATCTTGTTAACTAGCCATTAACACATATACCTTCCATATTTAGGGTTCATTAAAGTCGCTAGTAATTTGTCGAAAACCTAATATAGTATCTAAACTACAGAAACTAGTGGGAGGATGGATTTATTTAAAGCTATTTATGAAAGGACAAGTATAAGAAGTTTTAAAAGTAGTCCAATTCCTGAAGAAGACTTAATGAAAATCTTGGATTATGCTATCCAGGCACCATCAGCTGGAAATCTTCAACCATGGGAGTTTGTAATAGTTAAAAACGAAGAAACTAAGAGGAAGCTTGTTGATGCAGCTTACGGACAAGATTTTATAAGTGGGGCGCCTATAGTCGTGGTTGTATGCGCTAATAAACGTATATCATCATCACGTTATGGAGATAGAGGGGAAAACCTATACTGTATTCAAGATACAGCTGCAGCAACATATGGATTAATTCTAGCAGCATATGCTCTAGGTTATGGAGCATGCTGGATTGGAGCATTTAGTGAGAGAAAAGTTTCACAAATCCTCAACATACCAGAACATGTTAGACCTGTAGCTATAATACCTATTGGAATACCGGCTGAAAAACCACTTAAACCTGAAAGAATACCGTTATCAAGAAAAATACACTTAGAAAAGTATTGATAATACTTCATAACATTTAAATTTCTTTAATAACTTCATTTTTATGGTTAAGGATAGTATATTTAGAGCTTATGATATACGTGGGGTATACGGTATTGACCTAACAGATGATGATGCATATAGGATTGGTTTAGCTTACGGGAAATACATTGGGAAGGGAAAAAGAATAACCATAGGTAGTGATGTTAGGATTAGTGGAGAATCCCTAAAAAACAACTTCATTAATGGAGTTATAGATGCTGGATGCTACGTAGTAGATATTGGAATTGTTGCAACTCCGATACTTTACTTCTCAATAGTTCATGGTGGATATGACGGTGGAGTAATGGTTACTGCTAGTCATAATCCACCTGAATGGAATGGGTTTAAGCTATGTAGGGAAAGAGGACTAGTTATAGGTGAAGGAATTGGGATGGAAAATATTAAAAGCCTTACATTAAATCCAAATCTAAAACCAAATGCTTCAAGAGGAATTGCTACAAGATACTACAACATAATAGATGACTATGTGAGTTTCATTATGAGGCTAATTAAGATTAAACGTAGCTTAAAAGTTGGTGTTGACTTAAGTAATGGTGCTGGAGTATTTGTAGTTCCAAGACTATTAGAAATAGCTAAATGCAAATATTTGGTTTTAAATGGAGAAGCTGATGGTAGGTTTCCAGGACATATACCTGAACCCAATGATGAAACATTAAAACAACTCAAAGATCTTGTTGTAGATAAAAAGCTTGATATAGGAATTGGGTTTGATGGAGATGCTGATAGAGCAGTATTTATAGATAATAATGGAAACATAGTTCCAGGAGATATAGCATTGGTTATATTTGCAAAACATTACCTACCAAAAACTAAGAGAGGTAAAGTAGTATTTGAAGTAAGCTGTTCAAGAATAGTTGAGGAAGTCGTAAGAGATCTCGGTGGAATACCTATAGAAAGCAGAGTAGGACATGCATATATAACTCAGCTTATGATTAGCGAAAAGGCTGAAATCGGAGGGGAGAAAAGTAGCCACTTCTACTTTAAAGATACTTATGGCTTTGACGATTCAATATATGCAGCTATGAAAATGATTGAGATATTATCATTAAGTAATAAAAGCTTCTCAGAGATTGTAGATGAAATACCTAAATATTACTCATCACCAGTAAAAACATATAGCTGCCCCGATAATTTAAAGTTTGAAATTGTAGAGAAAATTAAGAAACACTTTAAGGAGAAAGGTTATAAAACTATTGAAATCGACGGGGTTAAAGCTATTCTTGATAATGGATGGATTCTTATAAGACCGTCAAATACACAACCACAAATAAAGATTACAGTAGAAGCAAAGACATTGAAGGATCTAGATAAACTATTAAAATATGCTGAGACAATATTGAGGAATACATTAATGAAGTAACGTAATAATACTATTAAAATACCGTAATATTAATTAACCCTAGCTAATCATAGTATATTGATTATAATGTCGTTAAACGAGGAGGAAATTAAAAAACTCGCTAACCTTAAAAAATCATTAGAGGAACGTATTACAGAATATGAAAAGGTTTTAAACGATTTAAAAATATGTTTAAAGCTTGTTGATGATCAGCTTTCAAAATCCTCTTTTAAAACAGCTGCAGAAATGATAACAGCACCAACACCATCACAAATTTCAACACCTAAAGCAGGAGAAGTTGAAAGTATTCTAAGAGCTTTAAAAACAGGAGCTGTTCTTGGAAAATTTATAGAGGGAGATAACTACATTAGAGTTGAAGTTTCACAAAACCTAAAACTAGATCCTGAAATACCTCCCTTAAGGACATTTCTTATAAATAAGGTTTTAGAGGGAATGAGAAATGCAGACCTAGAAAAAGTTGAGAAGGGACAGCTTCCAGCGGATAAAATCATAGAGTATAATGTTAAAATTGAAGACAATGTTTTTAAAGGACTTGAAATTAAAAACATTACTGATAGAAGAAGAATAGTGGAATTAAAGAATTCTATACGATGGACTCTAGAGAGAATGGTTGAAAAAACCCAGGGCGGTGGTTAATGAGACTTGAAGAACTCATAGAAGCTTATGATAAAATTGAGGGGACAACAAAAAGAAATGAAATAACATATTATCTTGCTGACCTTATAAAGAAAACACCTAAAAACCTTATTGAGAAAGTTATTAATCTTACTCTAGGTCAGCTATATCCTCCGTTTACTGGAGTTGAAATTGGAGTTGCTGAAAAACTTGCAATGAAGGCATTAGCAATATCAGCAGGAATAAATGAAAAAATAGTTGAAGAAGAATATGAAAAAATAGGAGATCTTGGAGAAACAGCTAAGAAAATACTTTCTAGAAAAGCACAGCTATCACTATTTTCAGAACCTCTTACTGTTGAGAGAGTTTATGAAGGATTTGAGAAAATGGCTAGAGCTACTGGACAGGGAGCTCAAGACATTAAAGTTAGGATTTTAACAAGTCTCTTCAATGATGCAAATCCTCAAGAAGCTAAATTTATTGCAAGATTTGTTATTGGAAAACTAAGGCTTGGTATTGCTGACATGACAATTCTTGATGCATTAGCCGTAGCATTCGGTGGCAGTAAGGAAGTTAGGGAATATATTGAAAGAGCATACAATCTTTGTAGTGATATAGGTAGAGTTGCAAGAGTATTAGCTGAAGAGGGAATAAATGGGGTTAAAAAATTCAAAATATCAATTGGAAACCCTATTAGACCAATGCTTGCTGAAAGACTTACATCGGCTGAGGAAATTCTGGAAAAACTTAATGGTATAGCTTTCGTTGAGTATAAGTATGATGGTATAAGAATACAGGCACATGTTAAAGGCAAAGATGTTAGACTATTCTCAAGAAGACTTGAGAACATAACCTCACAATTTCCAGATGTAGCTAAAAACATTAGAGATGCAATTATAGCTAGAGAAGCAATAATTGAAGGGGAAGGAGTAGCAGTTAATCCAGATACTGGTGAAATGCTTCCATTCCAGATGGTTGCTCATAGAAGAGGTAGAAAATACGATGTTGAGGAGGTAGCTAAAGAACTTCCAGTTGTCTTTTTTGCATTCGATGTTTTATATGTTGACGGAGTGGACTATACATTAATACCTTTTCTGGAAAGAAGAGAAACACTTGCAAAAATAATAAGGGAAACAGATTGGGTTAAAATATCAATGCATAAAATCGCTAAAACATCTGATGATCTTGAAAAATATATGAACGAGGCCATATCCAATGGCTGTGAGGGAATAATGTGTAAATCCATTCAAAATGATTCAGTATATCAAGCTGGAGCAAGGGGATACCTATGGATTAAGTATAAGAGATCATATAAGGGGGAGCTTGCAGATACACTGGATCTAGTAGCTATTGGAGCATTTTACGGTAAGGGTAAACGTGCAGGATCATATGGTGCACTCCTAATGGCTGCGTACGATGAAGAGAAGGATGAGTTCTATAGTATATGTAAACTTGGAAGTGGATTTACAGATGAAGACCTACAGAAACTACCAGAAATATTTAAGCCCTACATTATACCTCATAGACATGCCAGAGTTAATACTAATATGGAGGCAGATGTATGGTTTATACCAAAACTTGTTCTTGAAGTAAAAGCTGATGAAATCACTCTCTCACCCTTGCATACATGTGGATATGGAATCATTAAAAAAGATGCAGGCCTAGCTTTAAGATTTCCACGCTTAGTAAGCTTTAGAGCGGATAAATCACCTGAACAAGCAACGACAATTAAGGAGGTTATAGAAATGTACTATTCCCAAAGAAAAGTAGTTACTGAAACTAAAGAAAAGACTATTGAGGAAGCCTAAACTCTAAACATCATAAGCTTAATTAAATCTTTAAATCCAGTTCTTGTAAGCTCATCCTCCTAAGCAACTATGATTTTGAAATTCTCCCTTAGAAACCTAAACTTTAGAAAATACTTCCCTCTCATTAAGTTCAGAGCTAATATCTTGGGGAGTTTGAACTTTACCATTCTATTTAGTATAATCCACTAATAGCTACTTTTACCTCTTCAAATTATCCCTTTATGTTGAAAAAAGCTTTACGTATCCGTAATAATTTATTTTTCTCCTAACCCTAAATTTGCTTTATCTTGTTCTTAAGACTTCTTCTATGACCATCAATTGTTCCAACACGTTTTAATACTACTCTGCCATCCCATTACCGGATAGTATAGGTAGTAACATCAAGAATTTCTTTACCTCTTAAATAGTATAGAGCTTCTAGACGTCGACGCTTTTCTATACTTAAAAATTTAAAATTATGGCGTCAATTCGCCCATCGATCTTCATCTATCAGATAGAGAGTTATCTTCATCCGCCATGTATAGTATAAATTAAGACTTAAAAATTTACTGTACCTAGGATTGTATTGAATTAAACCATCAACTACACTACCTTTACATCTAAGTTCATAAGATACAGAATAGATTTACCTATTAGTCTTTACTTTTTTAAGGATCTCCATAGCAACTTTAAGGTTATCTGATGAATATAGTTTCCTACATTTCAGAATACTAAATCTCTTATTACATGTATAGCATAAAGCTGTTTTCTGGTTTGCTCTAACAATTCTAGGTGATTTACAAAACGGACATAAAAGCACTATGTATATCATAGCTTACAATTTCTAATATAGAGCAATATTAATGTATCTAGAGCATGAAAATATTTAAAATTGTAGCTATCTATTCTTGAAATACTGCATAGATTAGTAGAATTACTAACAGTCTTCATACCTCTAGCTATAATATGACTTAGTAGTATTATAATTTTCAGAAGAATTTCAGCCAATAGTCCTCTTATTACCTATAGATTAGGATTTTATTTATCGTAATAGGCATTTTAAATATTACTACTCTTCTTACCCATTTATTTGATTAAGAAACACTAACAAGAAAGCAGTCAAAATTGGTAGATGCAATATTATATATGCATTACATGACTATATTCCATGGTTTAAATCCAAACTAGGATTATGAGTTGTTTATTGACTCCCATCTTACAAGTTTGATTCATTAATCAGTTTAAAAGTTTCTTCACAACCTTCAATGCCTAGGTTTTGACTTCTAAATTCTTAAACAATTTAAGAATGAGTTAATGTCTTTTATAGATTAAAGGGTTTAAGGCTTATCTTGAAGTACTTGCCTTCTTAATTCGATTGAATGTAAATTCACTTCTAAAAACTAGAGTTAATTAAACTTAGTTTTAAACTCCCTAGTAGATATATTCCGGCTTTATTGTATACTCCTCATTAAGGAGGTGTTTTCTAGAGGAAATTGGGCTTATTTATTTGAGGAAATAGTACAATAACGGTTAGCTGATGTTATAGTAATTAGAAATTGTGATTTTTATTTTTACAAATTTCTGAGTATTCAGAGTAAAAACATTTATGGTAGGCTTAGATATGGAAGTAGAGGTAATTAATGGCTTAAGTTAATAATGAATATCTAAATTATTTAGTTATCTAAATCTAGAGATTTCATCTTAGCTTCTAGCAATCATTAAGACATAAGATCATAAAGGTAGTTAGTTTCAGAGAAAATAATGGTTAGAGTCATAAGTATTTAAGCTTAATAGTCTATGTGTAATCATGAGTAAAAATAAAACATGTATTGTACTTCTTGGCCCTGCGGGTAGTGGAAAAACTACACTTACACATAGATTCGGTTATTGGCTTTCAGAGCTAGATATTGATACGGCATTAATTAACTTAGATCCCGCGGCTAGAAACATACCTTATAATGCAGATTATGATATTAGATCGATAATTGATGTTGAGGATATAATGACTAAAGAGAAACTGGGACCTAATGGAGCTGTAATTAGAGCTGCTGAGCTTATGGAAGCTAAAAGCGGAGAGATCGTTAATAATATTCTGAATATCAATAAGAACATGTACTTAATCGATACACCTGGTCAAATGGAAATATTTTTATTCCATAGGAGCGGGGTAGAAATTATAAGAGCTATTAGACAACATATTAGGACTATATCGATACTCCTCATAGACCCAAAAACGCTAATAAGCCCAGTTGAAGTAGTAGTGATGGAATTATTAAATCTTATTGTTAGGCTTAAGCTTGAAACGCCAACGTTAGCTGTTATAAATAAGTTTGACTTAGTGACATCTAAAGAAGTTATTAAAATAGTTTCTAATAGAAGAATGCTTAGAAAGGCTATTAGGAAAATTAATGGTGTTCAGAGAGATTTAGCCTTAAAATGTACTGATGTCCTAATCAACATAACCCCGATAAAAACAATAATACCTATATCAGCAACTACTAGTAAAGGATTTGAGGAGCTTTACGGTTTAATACATGAAGTATGGTGTGAATGTGGTGAGACATAGTTAGCATTTAAACTAAGTTAACAGTCAAACATACATTTAACTAGAGTAAGAGTTAGGTATGGTTGACTATAATGTTTTAATTATTAAATGTAGAGAGAATATTTTTGGGAGCAGATATACCTATAGAAAGGTACTAAATAAGCTAGCTGAAAACCTAAAGTTTAAACTTTTGAAATATAATATTGGTAGGTTTAAAATAGCTGTTGGAAGTAGTGAAGTATTTATTTACTCTGAAGATCCTTTAAGCATTTTAAAGTATATAATAACAGTTTTTGGTGTTGCATCAATAATTCCAGCTGTTGAAGTTAAGACAGATATTCATGAAATTACAAGTATAGGATCTCAAGTTGTAGCTAGAAGAATTAGTAGAGGAAGTACGTTTGCTGTTAGGGTTAGGGGGCAGCTTGAAAACTTATCATTTACAAGTAGGGATATTGAAGTTTGTCTTAGTGCAGAAATACTATCAAGAGCTGAAGAAAAGGGAATTGAAAATGTTAAAACCAGTTTAAGGAAACCTCACATTAAAGTATTTGTTAATGTTAAAGGTAGAAAATCATACATATATTTTGAAAAGTATAAAGGTGTTGGAGGGTTACCATATGGTATTAGAGGAAAAATTTTATCGATAATACTAGGGGATATTAAGAGTGCTATTTCTACATGGATTATGGCTAGAGAAGGATACGTAATAGTACCTGTACAGTTTAGCTTAGATCAATATGCTTCAGGAGAATATGAAGCTAGGATTACTAATATATTGAGGAGATTACGGGAATATATACCTGAAGAAAAGCTTAAGATATATTTATTTAACCATACATATTCTATTGAAGAGCTTAACAGGAAGATATCTAGAGAAATGATTTGTACTGTATGTAGAATGATAATGTATAAGGTAGTGGAGAAGCTTTGTAAGGACATTAAAGCTAATGGTATTGTAGTTTGTGAAGAATATAGATCATACAAATCAAACATATTATCTATAGATGGATTCATCAATGTGCCTATATTTAAACCTTTAAAAGGACTTAGCAAATATAAAATTAGAAGAATTGCTGAAGAAATTGGATTATACAATGATTGGGAAGTACAGGAATGTAGTTTAACTACAGGAAAATATGCTCTAGAAGTTGATCTTAAAAACATTATAGGAATTTTAGAAGATATTAATTGGATAAGTATTGTTAATAAAGAGTATAAAACAGTAGTAGTAAAGGAGTTGAAATAATTATTTCTCAATACCCTTAGAGATGTCCATTTTTATTACATGTCCATTCGGTTCAAGCTCTGTAAATATTTCAGCTTGGAAAACATAGATTTTAGTCCCCTTTAAAAGCCATGCATCTGGAGGCAAACCAGCTTTAAGACATACTTCAGCAAGGAATGTTTCTTCATCCCAGCCCCACTCAACAGCAACTTGTGGTAGAAGTAATCCTTTATAAAATGCTCTTTCAACGATTAAACCATCCCTTCCAACCTTTATCATTTTTGGATATTCTTCAGGTCTACTTACACTTAATAATTTAGGTGGTGTTAAAACGCTTAACTCAAAAATAACTTTGTTAAGCTCATTCTCCTTTAAGGGATTGAAGCGAGGATCATTAAATGCGGCATTTAATGCACTATCTATTGTTGCCTCAACTAGTGGTAGAATAGGTTCAGGGTATCCAATACATCCTCTAAGCTCCTTTCTACGTTGACCTTTAACAAAATATATTCTTTCAATAGTAACAAACACACCCATTTTCTCCATTAAATGTCCCGGAGTATCTTTAGGGGGCTCGATTTTATATCCATGCTTCAAATATGTTTCAACAGCTCGTCTAGCAATAGATACAAGGAAAGCACCATCAGCCTCACTTAACATTATGCCACCCTATAGACAGTATCCTAAGGATTTATAAGTTTTCCTGGGTACTAGTGGATTTGAAGGGTTTATGATAAATGTCTTAAATCATTGCTTTAAGAGAATATTATACTTTAAATTAATGTTGGAAAGCTAAATTTCAGCTTTGTTGACGTTTTTAATCATTTTATCTACTCTACTTAACGTTGATGTTATTAATCTCCAATGTGAGCCATGCCAGTAAACTTTTCCACAACTTCTACAAATCCAGAAAATACTGTTTTTACTAAGAATATTTTTTGGAACAAGATTTCTTATATTATTGCTTCCAACCTCATTAAGATATCCATTACAAATTGGGCAGCGTGACGTTTTTTGAGGTTTAACTCTAATATTTAGAGTTAAAGCTATGTTTAGTAAGATATCTGCAATATTTTCACCATCTATAAGTATTGATTTAACTCCCTTCCTAACAGCACTCCTAAATAAAGCTTTATCCTTAGTTAATAGTATTCTTCCCTCACTATATGCTTTCTCCAATATTATATCATCTGAAAGAGGACAGTACATAGTATCATATCCAAGTATTCTAAGCCATCTAGCAAGATTGCCAAGCATTCCATCAACTATGAATATAGGATCAGCCATACTTCAATAATACCTTAATTTCATAATTTAATGTTGAGCTTAATTTTGATGAAGTTATAAAAGCCATTTAGATCTACGTTTCTGAGCCTACATGTTCAAAATAACATTCACCACATAGATATTGACCGTCAACCTCCCTTAAATCGTCACACCATTCACTACAGCTATCACACCATCCAATCATAAAATCATTACGTCTAGATTTAGACTCTCTAGATTTAGGCTGGGCTTTAAGTATTGATAAAGTATCAAATAGTTCTGGAGCTATTGTAAGAATATCATATGTTGTTAATATTCCTACAAGCTTACCTTTATCCATTACTGGTAGACGTCTAATATTCTCGGTAGCCATGAGCCTTGCAGCATCTGAAATTTCAGCGTTTGCATCTATAAAGAATAGTGGGGCTGACATAGCTTCCTCAACTCTAGTATTTGATGGGTTTAACCCTTGCGCTACAACTCTCCTAACAATATCTCTTTCAGTTAGCATTCCAACAGGCTTATTTTCATCAATTACAAGTACACCTCCAATATCTTTCTCACTCATAATTCTTGCAGCTTCAGTAATGGAGGCTTTAGGGGAAATGGATATGATGCTTCTAGTCATAACATCCTTAACGAGAAGTCTTGATCTAATAGAGGTCATACTTATCTAAGTAAGTATAGGGAGATATTATTTATATTTTTCCAGATAAGTACTGTGTCTAGCTATACACAACTGAAGCTTTCCCAGGTATTAGTGTTTTTATTTCATCTTCAGAAATATTGCTTAACTCATCTTTAAGACTTGGTTCTACCTTCTCCATTAGCAGTTTCTTAACCATTTTTGATGTGGTTTCAACATTAATGTTTCCAGGAGATATTGAAACATAAAATCTTGTCTTAGAACGGACTGCTGATTCAGGTCCATATATTATATTTAGATGTTCATTTTTAACAAGTCCAATTGATATCTTAATTTCAGGTATTTTAATATAGTTTTTACGTCCAGTAATTATGAAGCTTCCCTTCCTTAAATATGTCCCTGAAGGTGGGGTTTTAGATATTTGATTTGGATATACCCAGTAGACATCAACAATCATATTTTCCCTCCATGCCTTTGAATATGAAGCTGTAAATATTGATGCTTCAATAAGTGTCTGCTCTCCTACTTGTCTACCTTGCGTTTTCACCACTGTTAATGGTGAGCCATGAATATCTGCATGTAGTACTATATCATGTGCCTCAATGTATCTCCTATATAAAACCTCATTTTGCGTAGCATCTCTACCAGCTATTACGAGAAATCCTTCAGAAGATATGAACCAATGAAACTTTTCATACCATGCCTTACTCTTCCTAAATATCTTAACTTCAACACTCTTCTCAATCCTATCTTCAAGAGCTTTCAGCTTTTCTCTAAGAGTTTTTAAAGCTTCTTCCCCTCTTCTATTTTTCTCTTCAATTTCTTTTGCTTTAGTATATAGAGCCTCTATGCTTTTATATGGGGATTTATTAGCTATGATAGGTATTAGTTCATCATCAATCTTAACCTTAACAATCTTATTTTTCAAATCAATATCTCTAATAATATTTAATGGTGGCTTAACAGCTCCATTCCTAACATCTCTAGCAAGACTATTCCATCCATAGTCATCAATATACCTTTTTAAATACTCTAACAATTCACTAATTACTTTTAAATTGGATTTTAGCCTTTCAGCTTGAAGTCTTAGTTTCTTTGCCTCCTCATAGCGTTCAGCTATTTTAGCTTCTTGAATTTTAATTGTAGATCTTAATCTTCCAGCTTCATCCCTAATGCTTCCAAGTCTAGCCTCAGAAATCTCCATAATTGTAGTATTTTTAAAGTATTCATCTACAGCTTCATTAAATGTTTTATATAGCTTTACACTACCAGATTCGGATTTGAACAATATAGGGTGAATAGTTAATCCTTTGCTTGTCTCTACAATATTTGGATTAGCTTCCTCATTGAGTAATTCCTTAACTTTATCAAGTAGTTGAACTATCTGATTTTCAGAAACTTCACTGGCTTTAATGTTGGGATCTAGATTTAATCTGTATAGTATCTCTTTAGTCAGCTCTATAGGTAGTCCTACATGTAGGAGGAGGAATTTAGCTAATGACTTATCAGTATTTCTAAAATTTTCAAGTATTAAACTATTAATATCTTTAACTATTCGTGGAGGAGTATAGGGAAGTCCAGCTTCCAGCTTTCGATCCCCAGTACTTCTACTTTTAAGAATCCATACTATTCTTTCATTTCTTTCAAGTATTATGTTTCCACTATTAAATATTTCAAGTATTAGCTTGTAAGTTTCATTGTTTTTAGAGAGGATTAATACAACTACTCTTTCAAAATCTATTTGCTCAATACTCTTTATAGTAGAGCCTCTAATTAATCTTCTTAATGTTAAGCACTTAGATGGGGGCTTACCGGGCTTAGGATATGGATAATTCGTTATATTAATTCTTCTTTTGGGATCAATTAATATTTCAAGAGTTCCATGTTTTGAGTTGTAAACTTTAATAATGAAAATAGATGGAGATAGTTGATATATGTTTGTAATCCTTGATGGAATGATTAAGGATTTTAACTCATTTACTATGAAGTATATATCATATGCTGAAAGAGAACTCTTCAATATATTCACTACTTCTCCACCAGCTTCTTAAATGTTTTCAGTATCTGTAGCCAAGCTTCAAAATATCCTTTCTCATAGCTTGATATAAACTCCCTATTTAAACTCATCTGGATCTTAGCTATCAATTTATCTATCTTTTTTGGGTTGTAATTACCGTAAATTTTCATTATTACTGAGGATTTATCCTGAAATCTTACAGCACTACAAATACCCTTCAATGCATTAAAAACTCCCTCAACATACTCACCATTTACGTATTGTTGAAGTCTAAGTAGCATTCTTTCAGCTTCGGGTAGGTTTTGATAATAAATTACTGTTGCAAATTTTTCAATATCTGAATCTTTAATCATCCATTAAACTAATATTAATAGCTTTAAAAGCTTAACCTACATGATGGGAAACTTAAGTATGAAGTAATAGTTAATGGTTGGGTTAACAAGAATATAGGAAAAACTCAATTAATATGTAACATTAATAGTAAGCTTAGTTGGCTTCATCCTAATTCCTATAATTGATGATTATCAGAGTATGTTAGGATAATATTATAGCTTGGCAAATTACATAAAGTATTACAGGTCTCAAACTAAATTGGACTATTACCAATAAATTAATTATTAAAAATTGATGTTCTAGCTTAATCCATATATTTCTAATATTTACTTTAAGCTTTACGACTTACTTATCTAAATATTTTATATTTATGAATTAAAGAATACCTATAGGATTATTCAAGAATCTGGTATGGTGAAGTATAGTTCATCCAGATGATGAAGATGGAATAATAAGATAGTATTTAAACATTGTATTGAGTTACGTAAAATAATAATAAACTACAGGAGTAGAGTTTAACGATGAAGAATTAACTTCTACAGTTCATTTAATAGACATTCATAACTTCATAGGAATTCGTGTTGGAGTTGTTAACCCTTCTTTAAGCCTAAAATGAATCCAGTAATGAAGCTTGCAGCAAATGGAATATTTGCAATTATACTTGAAATTACTGATTGCCCAATACCAATAAATTTTAGTCCACTTTCAACTTCACCTAGAAGCCTATCATAGCTTATCTGGATAATACCTTTATATGATAGGTAGAGGAGGGATAGGAATCCAAGTCCTAAGATTACAGCTAGTATTTTAGCTACTTTTTTAACAGCGTATCCTACGAGAAAGCCTCCAATACCTCCAATTCCAAGTTGGAGCAGTATAACATTTAAAGCATCCATGTTAACACTTAAACATACGTGTATCCTCTCCTACCCTCCTTTCTTGCAGTTATTTCTTCACCCATCTTAGTAACTTGAATATCATATTCTAGAAACTTTATTGCAAAGTCAAGTATTGTTTTATGCATTTCCTTTATTTCCTCAAGTGAAAAGCTAGCCATAAGATTTGGATTATTAATCCATTCAAGCCATCCAATAATGCTTCTTTCAATAGCTCTGAGAGAATAGTTCATGGATTTAAGAAGGTCAAGTCTATCAGCACTAGGTATTTCTTGAAGTTCTTTAAGCCTTTTTAAAACCTCCCTACTAGTTTGGATCCAGTCACTCAATTTTAAACCCCAATAGGCAGTACCACACACCCTTTTTAACTTTTTTACTAATACTATTGACTTTATTAACTTTAGCTTTTTTGAAATTTTCTTCCTTATTTATGATGAATCTATGTCTAAAGTTATTAGGTTTATTAGGGAGGAAACTCCATTTACTCTAGTTGTTTATGGTGCTTATATATGTTTTCGTTCATGTTCTTCTAGAATGGTTTCGGATATTCTAAGTTTATTGTACTAAGAGTTATGTATCTATTTTTGTCCTGGTTTAATTCTTTAAGCTTCCTATTTGAATTCGATAGAGAAGATGTTAGGATTGCTATAGTTGATGATGCTATTATAAATGTAGTATAAGAATAGGGTTATGTATGTTGTATTCGAACCATTGTTGAGGAGAATTCTATACGTATGGATTTTGCAATGTTGTAAATATACTTTACCACTAACATTAAAGGATTAGAGCTATCTACGGCTAATATAATTGTACTAAGTGATTGAGCTCAATACTATAAAGCATCATGTAGAATATCAAATCTAAACATGAAGTATAGTTTAGAGGTTAGAGATCTAATGGGAAAATAATTACAGTATATTTCAATAATTATGCATAATGCATGAGGATAAATGCGATAATGAACATGTATTAATGCTTATTAAGTCAATAGTATATCTACTAAACAAACATGGATTAATGAAAAGATACATGCTTAAGTTAATAAAGCCATACTATTTGAAAATTAAAAGTGAAGTTACTTATAGCTGGTATAGATATATGGTTTGCCAACCACTATACTTATCGATTTTCCTAGGATTCCATCCTGGAATTTCAAATGTGTAAGATACTACCCTTACACCATTTCTTAACTCTCTTTCAAGCTTAGGTTTAAGTCTAGCATTACCACTATAGGTTAAATATAGTGTAACAACAGTTGCTTCGCTAATATCTACATTAAATATGTCATTATTTATTATTTTAATTCTTCCTTCAAGACCTTTATTTGAAACCTCAATAAGAGCTTTCTTAACAAGATCGTCCCTAATTTCAATACCAACAGCCATTTTAGCTTTAAACCCCTCAACAGCAGCTATTAATATACGTCCATCACCACATCCTAAATCATAAACAACATCATCAGGACCAACATTAGCTAACTTAAGCATTCTATAAATAACATCAGGAGGGGTTGGGACAAACGGTGCAAGAGACGACATAAAGTGAAAGTAGAAAACAAGCTTATAAATTTTCATTAAGTAAACCACATCTCAACCTAACACATTATTAAAATACTGTCTTTCCTCAGGTATTTGTTAATGTTTTTTCCTATCTTAGTTTATGTGATTTTCTTTATCTTCTTTCTAAGTGGAGTTTATACTATTTAGGTTGGTTAGAGCTTTGTGGCTTAATATTCATTTCTCGTAATCTATATCATTAAATACTATGGTTATAGGAATGCTTATTAAGCTTTTTCGTACTTTATGTAAACTTGAATTTGCAAATTTCAGAATTAAGCCACAAAGCATGGTTAGTGATTAATGATGTTAGATGTTTTATTGTAGCTCATATGATGTTATTAAGTGGAATTACATGGAGAGTAATATTGTAGGTATTGCTGTAAGAATTGCTTTAAGATGTTTAACGATAAGACTAAGACCATTTTCCCATATCTAAGAATTCTTCTTAAGAATTAGTTCTACTTAATATATCTATTAAAATGTTTACATACATCAATACTTATTGTCTATAAGGAGTTATTAAGTAGGAGTTACGGGTATCATGTATTGAGTAGCTAGAAGAATTATGGATGCTTTCTATAGGGTTAGATTAAAACATATAATTGTAGGTTCAATGAGGGTTAATGAAACCTGCATTAAGGCTAAATTGAAGAGTAGAAGTAGTAATGCCAAGATTAAATTTATAGGTGGAAATCCTGGAAGAGAAACTGAGAGTATACGTAGTAGAAGGTGTATAAATAGAGGATTATTCATAATCATAATTGTTGAGTATAATGGATTATAAAATTACATAACATCAAAATGTAGAAGAGAACGCCATAGTTAAGTTCTTAAAGAGTAGGTAAAACAGGTTAAATGTTTATACTGATAAATCCTCATCATACCATAGGAATATCAAAGCAAAACATAAAACATACATAAATCCATTCAAACTTCAAAGAGAGGCAAGAATAATCTAATAATAGAAATAAACATCAACAATACCTGAGTAAGAATGAAAAATATAAAAAATATTTGTATTTAGTATTTATTTAACCTTTCTTAGTATTATTGCTAATGCTGCTAAGCTTATTATTATTGCTATTATTAACAATATGTAGATTGGTGTTAAATCAACTGGAGCAACTATTGTTGTTGTTACTGGTGGTTGGGTTACTGTTGTCACTACTGTTGTTGTTACTGGTGGAGGAGTTGTTACTGGAGGAGTTGTTACTGGAGGAGTTGTTGGTCTAATTTCTACGTAGAAGCTACCTGTTGCCTCGGCAACTTTTCCATCTACAGTTGCTTTAACGGCTACCGTATATGTTCCTGCAATGCTTGGTGCTTTATATGTTGCAGAGTATGCTCCTGGAGCTGTCTCTGTAAATGTTAATGTCTCCTTAACTCCGTCAGGTCTTACAACTTCACCTGAAACCACACCCTTAACCTTAGCTCCTGTTGCTTCATTATATACGTCTGCAGTTATCTTTACAACAGAGTCACTATATACCCATGATGGAAGTGTTAAGTAAACCTTCGGTTTAAGCAGTGCTACAACATTAAAGCTTCCACTAAGTTTAACTTTTTCAACACCGAACTTGCTTACAGTAAATGGAGTTCTTGCCTCGTAGTAGGCGTAATTCTTAGCATAGGATACTTCAGCCTCCCATGTGTATTTTCCTAGCTTTGCATTTGCTGGTAGTGTAAATCCAAACCATGGTAATGCACCTCCAGTTGTTGTAGTTATTTCATCAGTGAATATGATTACTCCATCAGGATCCTTAACCTTTATAGATACTGTAGCATCCTTAAGTCCTGCACATACATCCTTAATTACTCCCTCAAAGGCGATTACATCACCTGGATTATACTCAGCTGCAGTAGATATCTTTGAGTTGGTAGCACTTATTATTGGAGCAATCTTTACCCTTCCTAGATGTCCCTCAACAACATTACTTGGAACTTCAGGTAGGGATGGTATAGCTGGGCAGCATACTTCTCTAACTGGGCATCCTGGACAGACGAGACAGCATTCAACAGGATCTGAAACATAAGTACCTGGATATGTAACCTTAACCTTCACATAGTATGTTCCTGGAGATAAGCATGGTGTTACTGAACCCATATACTTATCGGTACCTGATGGATATAGATTCTTCTCATCCTTTATCATATCGACCTTCTGTAAGGTAATTGATGGAACAACAACTGTAGGAGTACCATCTACATACTTCCATATTTCAGCAGTAACGGATTCAGCCTTTAACGTACCATCTATTAATGTAACGTTGAAGTAGAGTGGAGTGGTTTGGTTAACTCCGAAGTATAGGTAGCCTGAAGGAACATATCTCTTATCACCACAATAAGTATATGGACGTATTGGACAGTCTAGGTTTAGCCATACAATACTACTACGATACTGTACTGGATACTCAATACCTTCATATACAAATTCTTCATTCCAGCTCTTAAGTCCAAGTATTGCTACTGGAGTTCCTACCTTTCTAGATCCTTCATTAGGATCGCTTGTGACCTTGTAGAATATTGTTTTAACTTTTACTGTAGCATTCCATACACCTGGATATTCATAGCCAAGACATGATATGCATGCATTAAAGCACCATGTCTTAGTATCTTCACTCCACAGTATTTTACTAACTATATCTCTATATTGAGCTGGTGGCTCTTCTTTATTGGTTATGGTTAGGAATGGTTTACCTTCATGATATAGAGTTATTTCAACTCTTGTTTCACCAATCTTTGTATCATCCTCCCAGTATGTGTCATTTAACGGTTCACCACATAGTGTTCCGCTTATACACATGTATATGAATGCTCTGCATTCCTCAGTATCATCCTTAACGTAGGACATTGTAGACCATATAGATGCTTTAACATCTATTGTTGCAGGTTCTACTGGAATCTTATCGTAAACATACCCCTCATTTACAGGATCTGCTGAATCAAATGCTCTAACTATTATATCCCACTGTAATGCTTCATCATCTAAGGCGTCCTTAAATGCTGGATCTGAAAGCTTTATCTTATAAGTTCCCTTCCATACCTCATATCCTTCCGCATCAGATATACCTGTATCGCTTAAATACACCTTACTTATGAGTGTACCTTTATATGATAGTACTGCTGTTACGTTTGTACCTGTACCTGTAAATGGCTTATTGCAGCAGTCGTATCTAGCCTTAACTGTAATAGTTATTGTTTCACATCTTTCATAAGCTTCTTCATCAACATCCTTATCGAAGGATACATTAACATCAACATTGGCTTTAGTAACCTTATACTCGTAAGCTCTAGACCTCCATGTATTTGGTTTAACAGCAGTATCTGAAGCTGTTATGTTAATTCTCATATCTCCTACTGGGAAGTCTAATGGAACATCCCATAATGCCTCCCAGCGTTCATCATCATAGTCATAGCTCATAGGGACTGATGCTACTTCAACCCATGTATATCTTGTTTCTTCATGAGATTTCTTACACTCTTTAACGTATTCTCCAGCTTCAGGATCCCAAACCCATTCCCATTCATCACATACTGTTACTGTTGTTTTTACCTTTCTCTGTATTATTGCTGTTGCAGTTCCATTCTTTCCAGTAACTATTTTACCATCACATTCAGTCAGCTTGGTAGTTATTAGTAGGGTTACACATCTAGGAATACCTTTCCCTTCACTTAGGAATGTTGGTTCTTCTCCACCACACTGCTTATAGACTTTAACCCAGTCTGGTTCTTGATCTTTTTTCTCTACAACTGTTATGTATGTTGATCCTCTACCATGGTATCCATCAGCATCTGTAGCTTCAACTACGAAAACCCAGTCTCCAGTAGGATTTGTAGAGTTTATTCTCATATTAATTGTGGCTCTCCATCTAGTAGGACCTATCTGCATCATACTCCATGATCCTAGTGGTACACCAGTAGAGTCGTGAACTGTAAGATATACAGTTGCAGGAGTCTTAGGAGCATCTCCTGTTGCTGCACGGGTAATTATAGCTTCAACTCTTACTATAGTATCACATCTCCAAACATCCTTCTCTGATACTTCCATTGTTGTATTGTAAACTTCTACTTCAACATTTAATTCCAGCTCTACTATGAATGTGCATTCACCTCTAAGAGTTATACATGGGTTACCATATTCATCAAAGTAGTATTCATGAATTAGAATAGTATATGTACCTTCATACTTTGTAGTAGCACCTGTAAATCCACCTGGATATGTAAAGATCGTGTACTTTCCTGGTGCTAGATTAAACCAGTCTTTAAATATATGTCCTTCTGGGTCCAGTACTGTTATAGAGTAGTTGTATCTATATACTGGCTTTCCATATCTTGTATTTATTGATGGAGCAGTAATGTTGATTCTTACAGATTCATATTTCTCTATAATGAGTTCACCACAATCCCAAACGCTTCCATCTCTTACCCTTATTAGTTTCATTTTTACATCGTATGTTTCTGCAGTTAATGTTACTGGGACTATAAATAGTCCACTAAACACTATTGTTAGGACTAGTATTAAAGCTAATATTGTCTTCCTCATATTTTACACCAGAGTTTCCCAAATTAGTCTTTAATGTGGGATATATATAGGTTTGCTGAGAGCTAGATTACAGTTGATTACAGTTGATTACTCCTGACTAGCTAAGCTATATTGAAGTGATAGACCTTAATATCGTAAATTAGAGGTATAAAGGATATGTCCAATACTAGGTTAAGCTTTACATTCTTAGCTGAGCACTACATCGTAATAAATACTTAATAAACGAAATCAGGAATGATTGATGGAGCTTAGAATGCAGCAACTTAAACTCATCTTCTCAAGTTGAGTGTTAAAGTATGAATATTTTTGTAGAATAATCTTGGTATTGGATGTTTACCTATTTTAAATCTTGTTTATTCTATGTTTATTATATGGTGTTAAGAGGATTCTGTCCTCTATTTGAATGATGGAAAGATTGATTCTAACTACTTCTAGGACTAAAGGCATTATATTGATGTGTAAATTAAGTTCCTAAAGTTCTCCACTTAACCATTCAGCTCTACCAATAATGAATGTTGACCTTATATGGCTTTAATTGATTATAAACAATTTTAGTGATGTATAAGTTTCTAATAATAGCATTAATTCAGTATTAGTATTCACTTTAACACCTAGAGTTTAGTAGGAAAGTTTCCAATCAAGTCGTGATGATGCTTAAATTAGAATTCAGCTGATGCTTCAATATGAAATATTAGTTGATAGGGTTTGTAGACTTTATTAAGGTTTATTAATGTTATGTTCTTCTTAGTTTTAGAGATATTATTCCCTTAACAATATCTTTCCGTATACATTTATAGTCTAGTGATTCCATGAAGCCCTCTATGAAGTTAGCTATTCCACGTGTATATTTTTCATTTAGGGATGAGCCTATACATCTTATACTTATTGATTCACCATTACCTTCAACTATAAAGTCGCTTAAACCCCATATAATGTTTGCTATGTAAATCTTTAGTAAGTCATGTGGATTGTTTGTAAATCTTGTTGAGAAACATTTCCCACACCATTTACCAATATTTCTCCAATTATCCATTATCTCTTCTATAGCTTTTGGAGTTGCTTTATCAAGTAGACTGTATACAAGTTCAGCTGGAACTAGTATGAATCCTGATTCTTGAGCTGTTTTTATTATTAGATATTCGTCTACAGCTTTATTTAGGGTTAAGCCGTTTTTTTCAAGAGCTATGGTATTTCTTAACGTTTCATTAAGAAGTTTTGTTACAGTCATTCCCTTCTTTCTGGCAAGATTAATAAACTCATCAGCAATATCTTTTCTAGCTGCTAAAAATTTACGGCTCAAGTCAATCAGCCTCTAAAGTTATAGATTAAAACGATATAAGTTTTACCACAGTTTACATCAATAAATATATTAATGTTTACGTTTGCTATTCTATAGATTTAAACTCCATAAGAATAACTCCTTTAACAATATCTTTCCGTATACATTTATATCCTAATGCTGACATAACTCCTTCAAGAAAGCTTGCTGACAATTCTGTAAGCTCTATTGGCTGGTGAGGGGATATACATCTCAGCAATAATTTACCATCAAGCCTTACTAAATGGATTTCATTCATATCCCAAAGATATGCTTCAAGAAGATTCTTTAACTCCTCTGGGTTTTTTAATTCTCCAAATTTTGCTAGTATGTACTTCCCATACCATCCACCAGTTTCAAGCCACTTCTTCTTTAATTCATCAGTACTGTTTTCATATATTTTTTGAATTATTGCGTGAAGACTTTCTGAAGATATAATTGTTGAGCCAGCATTCTTTACTGTTTCAATCATTATGTATGCATCTATTACTTGACGTAGAGACTTACCCATATCATGAGCTCTTAAAGCCTGCTCAAATATTTCATTTATATATAGGAAGGGGGTTTTACCCTCTTTTGCAGATACAGCATATATCTTCTCAAGAAGATCTCCAGGAACAGCTATAAGCTTCTTATCCTTTGATACCAATAAGAGACACCACATAATTATTTAAAAGAGCCTATATATACTTAATTATATCAATACTAACATGTAATCGATGCTTTGTAAGGTTAGCTCATGATAGCATTCTAAATATTAAGCTAATCTTACTCACTTCCTCAATTGTAAGTACTATGAAACTGTAATATAAGTATTTTGATGTTTCATATCATTATTTATTTACTGACTAACATTGCTAAATTGAAGAATACCTTAAGTTTCCTATTAGACAATAATGGAAATGAATTTAATTAATACTCTTATACTTCTAGTGAATGATGTCTTACTACTCTAACTTATATTATGCTAATAAGTTAACTTACAATATAGTGTTTAATACCATAACATAAACAGAAACCTAATCTATTAAGGAGGTAAAGCGTAATAATATAGTAGATTCGATAAGGAACGTTAGATTTTTATTTAATTTATGTTAGCTGAATGTATGGGTAGATTTAAGCTTGAAGTTAATCCTAGCTTGGATAGGTGTGGTGAAATTATTCATGAAGCCTTATCTAATAAAGCTGTTCTAATTATAGTTGGTAACTGTATTATTGATTATAACGGTAGAGCATCATCTAAAATTGGTTTTGGTGAAAGAATTTTAATAGTTAAATCTGATAGCTCAGTAATTATACATAGACCAAGAGGTATTAAACCAGTTAACTGGCAGCCTAGTGGATCAATCATTAAATGTGAATATGGTAGAAACATATTAAAAATAAGTTCATACTTTAAAGGTGAAGTTTTAAATGTTGCTTTTAAAAATATTGTTTTAATATCATTTATGAAGTTAGAGGATGAGGCTGAATTCTCCATGTATGCTACGGAAGAGGACATGAAGAAGGCAATATTTATGAATCCAAACATCATTGAGAGGGGATTTATACCGATTACTGATGAGAAACATGTTTCATCAGGATTTATTGATATCTACGGTAAAGATTCTAAGGGTAATACGGTAGTTATTGAGGTAAAAAAGGATATGGCATTAAAAGATGATGTTATTCAACTCTATAGATATGTTGAAGGAATGAGGAAAAATAATCCAAGTATTAGAGGCATAATAGTATCACCATCAATAAGTTCCTCAGCTAAGCATTTACTCGTAAAAACCAACTTAGAACATGTAAAGTTAACACCTAAAATATGTAGTAAAATAATTCATGAAGCTGAGAGGGGAAAACTAACACTAGATAACTTAAATATAAATGATAGGTAATTAATTGATTCCACTAATTAAGAAAGCATTTAAACTATTCTCCTCCTTGTAAGATTTCATCTTCATTTATAATCTAGAAAGTAGAATTTAAATTTTAACCTAATAGATAGTTTAAAACATTTAAGCTCTTCATAACCTTATATCCTATTATGTATTATTATATTATGTGAAATATTGCTGCTTTCTAGTTTGTCAAAATTGAGTTATTGAATTATTAAACATTAATCGGTGAAAAGCTATGATTTAAATATATTGAACTACTTCTACAATAGGAATAGATTAAACCACTAATAAAGTGATACGTCTAATTTACTTCAAGATATTAACAGGTTAGCATGACTAAGCTTGTAAAATTTAAGGCTTAACTTAATAGAATCCAACCCTAGTGAGATAAAGTTTAAATAGGTGAATCCTAAGTTAGAACTAGCTGAGGGACTTTAATGCCTAGTGAACCGCTAAAACTACTATTTAGATCTGTTAATAAGACAATAATAGTTAAGCTGAAGGATGGAAGTGAATACATGGGTAGACTTATTAAATGCGATCCAACCATGAACTTAACAATGACTGATACGCAGGAGCTTAATAATAATGGAGATATTAAAACAAAATTCGGTAAAGTTCTTATTAGAGGTAATAATATACTATATATTAAGACTGATCTATAATGGTAATTATTTAGGGTAAGCTTAAGAATCTAACTGATTTGAAATCATTATCTAATTTATGTTTGAAAGAACATAATAATATCTACTAGTATTTTCAGAGTATTGCTCTTTACTCTTAAAGAGACAATTTATACCTATTGAATCATTTAGAATTTCTGTAGTTAAGCTTTAGCTCTTATCAAAGCCTGAAATGAATAAGTTATTAACTAATGGCTTAATTCATTAGCTTCTCCATCATTTTGATTACTTTAGGAATAAAATATGGCGAAAATTAAATAAGAAGGAGTAGCTAAGTTTTCTAGATTATGGTATGTTTAGAAATATTGTTATTGAAGTGCTTGATCAAAAACCAGTGTCTAAAAGGAGTATTGAAATTGTTGAGAGAAAGGGAGTAGGGCATCCGGATTATCTTATAGATGGTGCATGTGAAGCGGTAAGTAAAGCTTTAAGTAAATACTATCTTAGCGAGTTTGGAGCTATACTACATCATAATGTTGATAAGGGCCTTCTTGTAGGCGGTAAAGCAACAGTATGGTTTGGTGGGGGTAGAGTTGAGGAGCCAATACATATCATCATTGCAGGTAGAGCTATAACAAGTGTTGCATCTAGTTCTGATATAAAGTATGTACCTATAGGTAAGATAGTTTTAAGTTCAGTAAGAGAGTTTCTTAATAGTAGCCTTAGATTTCTCGATGTTAATAGTGATGTTATAATAGATTATAAAATAAGACCTGGATCCATGGATCTGGTTAGTGTTTTTAATCTTGAAAGAGAAGTACCTCTTGCTAATGATACATCATTTGGAGTATCTTTCGCACCTCTAACTCAATTGGAGAAACTAGTATTAGAAACTGAAAGGTATCTGAATTCTCCAGATATTAGGAAGAGTCTTCCAGAAGTAGGTGAGGATATAAAGGTTATGGGCTTAAGAAGAAATGAAAGAATAGAGTTAACAGTAGCTGTAGCTATGATTAGTAAGCTTATACCTGACTTAAGTCACTACTTAAGTATTAAGGAGGAGGTTAAAAGGAGAATTGAGGATTTAGCTTCAAAAATCACAGATATACCTGTTGAGGTTATTGTAAATGATGCTGATAAGCCAAGTAAGGGTATAGTATATCTTACCGTTACAGGTACTTCAGCTGAAGCTGGTGATGATGGTAATACTGGTCGAGGAAATAGAGTACATGGATTAATAACACCAAGCAGATATATGTCACTTGAAGCTACAGCCGGTAAAAATCCTGTAAATCATGTTGGTAAGCTATATAATGTACTTGCAGATATTATAGCTAATAGAATATATAAGGAAGTTGATGGAATAGAAGAGGTATATGTAAAACTTCTTAGCAGAATTGGGTCACCAATAGATAAACCTCTAATCGCAAACATACAGTTCATACCTGATAATACAAGACCTAAAGCAAATATTGAAAGTGAAATTTACAATATTGTTGATAGTGAATTCAATAATATTAGAAAACTAACTGGAATGATACTTAATGGAAAATGCAGCTTATTCTAGTAATTTAATCCATTTCACGTAATATATTTCTCTTTGATTATTTATGACTTAACTTCTATCTTTAAGTATTATTGATGAATTCAGTAATGATGAAGTAGAATAAATTGTAAAATGTAGGCTTCATAACTATAATCGTTTACTTCTATATTCTGAAATCAGCTTTTCAAGCTGAATTCTCTTTATAGATTTTACTTTTTCATTAAGCTTATTTTTTAATTCTTTTATTTGATTTATAGCGTTAATATTAATAAAGGGAATGTCAAAAATCCAGGTTATGTTGGCTTCATCGTAGTTTACTATGGGTATTCCATTACCTTCAAAAGCCTCTACCAAATGGTTTGGAGGATTTTTAGAAATTACTCCGAGAATATCTAGCTTAGCTAGTTCCTTAATAGCTTCAATACTGTAGCTTGACGAGTCTTGAACATAGAGTATGTCAAATCTGCCTATGCCTATAGTATTTTGAATTTCTTTAATTGATGATTGTTGTATTGTACGTAATATCTTAACTGGAACTATTTCACCTTTAACTAGAGCCATTAGGTTTTTCTTAGCATTTTCAATATCACTTCTTAACTTATCAATGTACAGTGATTGAGCTGTAAAGCTTTTTGATAGTTCTTCAATCCTACTTCGTAAAGTTTCAATTTCTCTCTCTTTTCTAATCTTTAAATGTTCTTCACTCTTAATTCTTTCAATCTCACATTCTAAATCTCTAATTTTAAGCTTTAAATATGATATTTCATCATTTGAACTTTTAAGCTTCTTAACTAGAGTATTAATAATTGTTCTCTGAATACTTAGCTTTTTAATCAAGTTTTCAACATTGGGCTGCTGCCAAATAGGTAGTTTAATAGCTGGAGGGGTTTCAGATATACTGATGGGTTTACTAAGCATATTTAGAGCTTCACTTATTGAGTACCCCTTAATTATTAAAGCTCTTAAATCATTGTGTGAAACACTTAACCCAAGTGATTGAGCATGTGCTTCAGCCTGCTCCATCTTATTTTTAAAGCTTTGAAAAGCCTTAATAGCTGCGGCTAAAGCATCTCTCTGATGAGGATCTTGGGGGGGATTTACTTTATGCTCATCTACGAAACTTTGAACTAATGACGTTTTCTCAGATACTCGTAGAGATCTTGATGGGGTATATAGTATAAGATTAAGAGAGGAAGCTAGCTTTTCGACAAGTCTAGGGGGAGGATTTACATCGGACGATATTGCAATAGGAGTTCCATACTCTAAGATTATTTTTATGATTTCACTTCTATCAATACCTCTTTTACTAGTTAAAAGCAGCAATTCACCATTAACATTTAATGCAGCTATTCCAGTAACCATTCCAGGATCTACACCAACAATAAGGTAATCATTTCTTTTAGATTGAGTAGACATTAATGCAGTTTCACTAATAGGTTTAAATATTAGAGTTTTACTTGGAGCAGGATATATTCTAATATTAACATAGCCTTTTTTACCATGAATGATTCCATGGAGATTCTCCCTACTACAAAATACTACGAATTTAGCGTTTGAAATACCACCATAGCTTCTCCTTATGTATAAATCATAGTCTAAACCTGATAATTTAAGCTTAGATTCAATATCTTTACATAGCATCAATATTTGACCTTCAATTCCACGTCTATATCTTTCACTACTCATACCGCCTTTCTTGGTTATTTTTGATGGAGATATTGTAACTATTGTTTTAGGCTCAAAAACCTCAACAATATAGCCGATATTCATAGATGCAAGTCTAGCTATTATCTCTGAAGACTCAAGTGGGGATAGCTTCGACTTGCATGTTAATCCATTAGCTAAGGCAAGAGACTCTAATGTTTTAAATCCATGTTCAGGAGAGCCGGTAACTTGTACGATCTTTATGTTTAAGGGTAACATTAAAGCTATCTTCTTTAAGTCTCTAATAGACTCCGCTAATTCAAATATATTGTCTAAGGCTACTACTGATGGATTATACTTCTTAATAAACTTAATTAAATCCATGAAGGATATATTATCAGCTCTATCAATAACTTTAGACCCCTGTATAACGGTAGCAGCATATTTTCTAATTCCCTGTGAAGAGCTCATCGGTAAGATGTCTACTCCGATTACTATATCATTACTTATCGTTTCATAACACCCCGCAAATCACCATATATCTTATCTACATCACCCTTAATACCGTACTTTCTAGCAAAATACTGAGTTATATTTTTAATATCCCTTTTAAGAAGATTATGAGCATTTGGATGATTAACATTAACCCATTGGACCCAATCAATAATGTATATTGAATGATCTGGGGTTAACATAATATTATATTCGCTTAAATCACCGTGAACTAAACCGATAGATAGGGCTAGCTTTAAATTATCAATTATATCTTCAAAAACTTTAGCTGGATCCTCTAATTTACTTAGGGTATAGAGTGGGGCACCGTTAATGTAGGACATTATAACAACATGTCTATTACTATCTATTGGTTTAGGTATAAATAAGCCATGTTTATAAAGAATTTCAAGTGCTTTAAATTCATTTAATGCAGCAAGTCTAGATTTATAGAGCCATGAGGTATGTCTCCTTAAACCTATGAAGGAACGTGTACATTTAACTTGTTTGAAACTTGTTTTACCTAAACGGAAAAACTTAGCTATAACTTTAATTCCTCCAGGAGCTAGAGCTTCATGAATATCGGATTCCTTACCTTTAGCAATAACACCACCAATAGCTTCAATGATTTTTCTCTTAGATAAAACATTAAGTGCAAGCACATCATAACCACTATAGTTAAGCCTATAACCAATATATGGCCCAATAAATCTTAGTATTAATTTAAGAGCGTGAATTTTCGATAAATGAAGAATAGTATCATTAAGACTTAAACCTGAAATTTTAACTATTAGGTTTAATGGTGTATAACTATATCTACTCATTCCCCTCTCTATAGCTATAAGAATTCTGAAGTCTTCATTAGTAAGCTTTTTCAATATTTGGGCAGCATATACTGCCATAGTATTATCGCTTCTAAATTTATAATTAAGTGTCTAGTAGTATAGTGTTATAGATGAGAAAATAAATAATTTTCGCTGATTTAGAAGATTTTGTAAACTTTAGGTATGAAATTAGCTGTAGCTTAGATTTACAAGACAATTTAGAATTAGGATTCTATAAAAATTAGTAAAGCATGATTTAAAAGGTCTATATATATGTTGATAAATATTTAGGGATGGCTTATCCTTTATTAGTCTATAAACCTCTACATAATGGTTAGAAGATAAGGTCAATATAGGATTTAAATTAGGATGTAGAAGCTTAGATATTTTGAATTAGTAAAACCTAGTATAAGTATTTGGAGAAGTAGATACTTACTTTCCTAGTATGAATCTTTAGTAATAAATCATCATAGTTTCATTATGGTTATGGTATGTTTCTACGTGATTTAAGTCTTTCTATAGATGCTCTTATAAACCCTATGTAGACTGGTGATGGGTTTCCAGGTCTTGACTTATACTCTGGATGAGCTTGAGTGCAAAGGAAGAAGGGATGAGATGAAAGCTCTATAAATTCAGCTCTTTGGTCATTAAGACTATAGCCGGAAACAATTAGTCCATGACTAGCTAGTGTTTCTAAATAATCCTTATTAACCTCATATCTATGTCTATGTCTTTCATAAATTATTTTCCTTTTATATAGGGAGTGTGTTAAGGTCCCTTCTTTAAGTATTATTGGATATGAGCCTAGCCTCATTGTACCTCCTTTAAACAATACTTCACGCTGCTCAGGAAGTAAATCTACTACAGGATATGGGGTATTAGGATCTATTTCCGTTGTATTTGCATTCTTCAGTCCTAAAACATTTCTTGCAAATTCAACTATTGAAAGCTGCATTCCAAAACATATTCCAAGTAATGGTATATTGTTTTCACGTGCAAATCTTATTGCTTCAAGCTTTCCTAAAGCACCTCTAGCACCAAATCCTGGAGGAATCACTACGCCATCAAATCTAGATAGAATACTAGCATTCAACTCTTCTCTTTCAATCTTTTCAACATCTATAAATTCAATATCAACACCAACACCAAGACTTGCAGCTGCATGTTTTAAAGCTTCATTAATGCTTATGTAAGCATCTGTAGTTTTCACATATTTGCCACAGATCGCTATTGAAACTTTCGCCGTTGACTTCTTAAAGGAGTTAATAATCTCTAACCAATCATTCCAGTTAGCCTTACGGAAGTGGAGTCCTAGTAGTTTACATATATAGTCTCCCATTCCCTGTGAGTCAAGTATTAGAGGAAGCTCATATATGTAGTCTACATTGTATGAGGTAAATACAGCTTCATCCGGAACATTTCCGAACAACGCTATTTTCCTCTTTACCTCATGATCTAAAGATACCTTGCATCGTGCAACAATAATATGTGGCTGAATTCCTATACGTCTAAGCTCATTAACACTATGTTGTAAAGGCTTTGTTTTCTGTTCACCAGTGACATCAAGTATTGGTACAAGCGCTATGTGAATAAAAAGTGTTTTCCCTGGATATTCTAGAGCCATTTGTCTTATAGCTTCAAGAAATGGCTGACTTTCAATATCTCCAACAGTTCCACCAACTTCAACTATAATAAAATCAGCATTTGACTTCTCAGCAACAAGCTTAATTCTACGCTTAATCTCATCAGTAATATGTGGTACAACTTGAACACATAGGCCAAGATAGTCGCCTCGTCTCTCTCTCTCAATAACGGTTTGATATATTTGACCTGTTGTAATATTATTCTCCCTGTTTAAGTTAGTATTTAAAAAACGTTCATAATGACCTATATCGAGATCTGTTTCACCACCATCCTCAGTTACAAAGACCTCACCGTGAACAAGAGGATTCATTGTTCCAGCATCAACATTAAGATATGGATCGATTTTGATGGCGGATACTTTAAACCCTCTAGCTTGAATCATTTTACCTATAGAAGCTGTTAAAATACCCTTACCAACACTTGAAAGAACTCCACCTGTCACAAATATAAAGTATGTCATACTATGATCTGCTTTAACTATTAAGTTATTAAAGCTTTAAAGAAAGTTTGTAAGAGTCTTTTGTAGTGTTTGCGATATTGGAAGTGTTATGATCGATATATTATTTGTAGATGGAAGCGAAACATTGATAATTGTTGTTGAATTTACTTCAATTATTTTTCTTCTAGATCTATGGACATGAGCATGTATACATAGTGTAAGATTAGTTCTTAGGATAATGTCCTCCACGGCTTTGCTACCTAGTAATGGCCATAAACTCTCAGGCTCTCCAATCATAGTTTTATAAGTTACAGAATAATGAGATAGAAGAACGGTAAAGTCAGCCTTCCCCTCACTTATTAAGCACTCAATCTTTCTAAGTCTTTCAGTATAGATTTTATCTATATCCTTAATATTTTTAGATTGCCATGCTGTAGGCTTATCGAGAACACCCTTAGTACCTATAATCTTAATATTCCATCCCTTAATATTTAATATTATTGATTCATCATCAAGCCATGTTACTGATGAATACTCATCCTTATACTTTTGAGGAGTGTATTCCTCATTACCAAAGCATGATACGATAGGTATATTACCAATATCTCTAATAGCATTTACCACATTCTCCATTTGGTCCACAGCATTTCTATGTACATTATCTCCTGCAAGAAGAAATAGGTCAATATAATTTAAAGGAATACTATGAAGTGAATTTTTAAAGATCTTCAAGAACTTTGGAGAATGAATATCACCTACTGCCGCTATAACTATACTATTTCTATTAGTCATATCTAACACCTAACCTAATTTAGACTACCAAACATATATAAGTTAAGTTAATTAGGTTAAATATAACTGTATGGGTCAATAATCCGGATCTAACAGCTTAATCTAATCTTCTAAACAGTTATAGATAACTGATGAATAATTCCAGAATTTAAATATCCTCCTATTGTCTAGTATGTGATTGTTGTGATGTTATTTAGTTAAAGAATACTTTGCCCTTTGCTGAATGATGAGTATACAATTCTACTATGTTTCTCTCATTGAAGATGTTTTTAATGTGTAGTAGCTTAATTTATTCGAAAGGTTTGAAAAGACGTAATGCATTATCAATGAAGAATACAAGAGAATGTTATAATAGAGGATATTTAAATTCTGGAATTATTCATCAAAACAATTATACTATAACTACCTAAGAAGAGAAACTCAAGTTACTAAGTCTACTGTTTCAGATATAAATTTATATTTTTACACTAGTATAGTGTAATGGTGAAGTATGAAGTCTAGTAAGGATTTAGTGGTTGAGTCTACACTTGAAAATATCACTGAAGCAATTAGAAGAGTTTTGGGAAATTATACTCAGAGTATAGGAGTTGATGATGAGATAATATTTATTGGTGTAAGAGAGATATGTCCTCCAATAATTAAAGTTAGAAGTATTTGTGAAGGAAGATATGCTATTATCTCAACAAGTAGATGTGATATAAAAGATTGTAGCTATTGGGAGAGATGTGCAAAGCTTGATGCTGAAAGGCTTGGAACACTAAAGGAGGAACTACTAAAATTAGCTGGAAAGAAAAGTGAAAAACAAGTATTGAAGTGGCCTATAGGAATAGAAGAAGTAGATGAGAAAATTATTGAGAAGATATATGAGAAGGTAAGGGAGTAGTTATGACATGCTATGTAGTTGTTGGAGGATTTTTTGGCGATGAAGGAAAGGGAAAAATTGTAGCTTATTTAGCACTTAGTAGTAATGTTAATGCTGCAGTAAGAGTTGGCTCTATAAATGCAGGCCATACAGTTACCATTAACAATAAAGAGGTTAAGCTTAGAATTGTGCCATCAGCTTTCATTAATAACTATGCAAAGCTTTACATTGCTGCTGGAGCTAATGTAAGTCCATCAATATTCCTTAAGGAGGTTGAGGTAACAAACACATACGGTAGAATCTGGATTGACTATAATACTTCAATAATTGATCAGGAACATGTTGAAAGAGATAGATCTTCACAATATCTTAAAGATAAGATAGGAACAACAGGAAGTGGAGTAGGACCTGCTATTGAAGATCGAGTTAAACGTATAGCTAAAACAGCAAAGGAAATAGATGAGTTAAAACCGTTTATTACAGATGTATCTCAGGAAGTAAACATGATAATTGATGATGGAGGAACAGTAATTGTTGAAGGAACGCAAGGAACCTATCTATCACTTTACCATGGCACATATCCATACGTTACTTCAAGGGATACAACAGCTTCAGGAATATGTAGTGAAGCAGGTATAGGGCCTAAAAAGATCGATGAGGTAATCGTAGTTTTTAAATCGTTTATAACTAGAGTTGGAGGGGGCCCTTTAGAAGGTGAATTAAGTGAAGAGGAAGCTATGAAAAGGGGATGGTTTGAAGTAGCAACAGTTACAGGTAGGAAAAGGAGGAGTGCACCATTTAACTTTAATCTTGCAAAGAGAAGTATTATGATTAATAGTGCAACTCAAATAGCATTAACAAAGCTTGACTCAATATTTCCTGAAGCTAAAGGTCTAAAATTATATGATGACCTACCATTAAATGCTAAAAAATTCATTGAGGAAATTGAAAACATATGTAAGGTACCGGTTACAATAATAGGTACAGGACCGAATATCTATGATACTATTGATAGAAGAAAAGAATTAAAGTTAATCTAAAAGGTTGGGGCTAAAAATACATAATATTAGCTCGCTAGATTGATTTAGAAACTAAGACATAGTATGTTATCATATTAAGATTAATTTGCTCGTAAACTTAAGCCATGACTATATTATGCTTTCTATATTTAAGTTCATTAAGTCTTCTAACTTGTTCTGACAACTTTGGATGTTATATTCTTATTATTTCTTTAGGATTTTAATTTTTGTTTTCTACGTGGTATTTGGTTGTTTATTGGTGTGTTCTTATTTAGTTGTAGTGTTTTTATTTGTATGGTATGTATTGATTATTTTTCTATGGGGTTTCTACGTGTTTATCGCTATTTTAGAAGTTTTGTGTTTATTAGCTTGATAGATTAATCTATTCTGTATGTAATATCTTATTAGTAGTAGTGGCTTAACATTATATTTCTTTAAAGTTTATGTATGTATTGTAGTTGATGTGTGAAAATAATGAATGAATGTAATTTTTCTTTTGAATGTATTCATATAATGATCTTAATAGTGTATTTATTAACATATCTCCTATACCAATATGAATAATTAATGGTAAATCACTAAATCTATGAGTTCATATACATATTCATAGCTTAATAGCTAATAATCTATTCACACTCCTTAAACTATATTTAGAAAAATAAGTTAATTGAAGTATAAATATAATAGTGTTTTAACCTCCTAAAGAATCCATCACAAATCATACAATACGGAGCAAAATACACCAAATAAACATCCAAAGTTAACAGGATACTTTAGTTGGCTTTGTTAACTTTAGATTTATTTGGGAGTTCTCTCCCTTATTTATGGTGTTAGTATGTCTAAAATTGTTAAGTTTGTTAGGGAGAGAACTCCATTTACTCTAGTTGTTATGGTGCTTATATATATTTTCGTTCATGTTCATCTAGAATGGCTTCGGATATTCTAAGCTTCATTATTGTTAGGAGTTATGTATCCATACTATCGTGGTTTAGATCTTTAAGCTTCCTATTTGAATTTGATAGGAGGGATGTTAGGATTATGGTTGATGATACTATTATTAGTGTAGGTTCTAAGAGGAAGATTGTTTACGTTGCGTTTGAGCCATTATTGAGGAGAATTCTCTACATATGGGTTTGTGATGTTGCAACATGCTTACATCACTAACATTCCTTAAAAGATTAGAGCTATTTATGGTTCAAATATAGTTTATTAAGTGATGGAGCTCATTATTATAAAGCAGTAGAATATTAAAATTAAAACATTGTATAGTTTAGAGGTTAAGAATCTAATGGAGAGAATAATACAGTATGTTAAGGATAGAACTAAGCTA